>Ga0058698_10000117_pt1 | contig 43844 bp, 42 predicted proteins | sample AgamicAsSfe_FD_67288 | JGI IMG/M metagenome (GOLD analysis project Ga0058698, IMG submission 67288) | Agave microbial communities from Guanajuato, Mexico - As.Sf.e | ecosystem: Host-associated > Plants > Phyllosphere > Phylloplane/Leaf | place: Guanajuato, Mexico | collected 2012-05-30
CTGCTGAAAAGCGCCCGTCGCACACTCTTAGCTCTGTCTGAACGATAGCCTTGACCAATGTACTTTTGAAGCTGTATAACTTCTTATGACCTGCTACCATCATCACGGTATCCCTCATTTCTCAATCTTTCTCTCACCCTCATCAACGCCTTCCCCAGCAAACTAAGTCCCCATTCCTCCTCTTTCCCCTCCGCCTCATCGCCTCGAAACCCAATCCCCCAAACTCTATCCACCGGACTCCCCTCCACCAACACCAGCTCCCCCGTCTTCAGCAACGCCCTCCGACACTCTTCACCCTGACTAAACTTGAGATAATTCCCCTGCTCAACCACACCCTCCCTCTTCTCTTCCCACAGCTTCTTGTTATATCCCTTGACGCCGCGTCCCAGCTTGTTCGCCTCTCCAGGTGTGCTCGCAGCGAGGACTGCCTTTGCAGACCCCGAGTCGGCGCCTTCGAAGAGTATGGCTTTTTGGTACATCTGCCAGTGCTCGCATGTGGGGAAGCGGTGGCCGGAGGTGGGGTCTGTGAAGGAGCTAGGATACCATTGCTGGAGGCAGACTTCGGGGAGTTGGAGTTCGTAACCGTAGAAGAAGAGGTGGGTGGACGTGTAGTGCCGCGCTGGGCCGTAAGGAGCTTCGTACGAGGTCATTAAACCGTGATCTGACTGCAATTGATGTCTGGAGACATGTAGTTGACACAAACATTGGAAGTGCGGGGCAACATTGACCATTGACCCCACAGTTTACGATGAGACAGCAGAGTGTATTGTTGTTCTACTGCTCTCCGTCTATACTATTACAAGACTGACAAGTTCCAATGGCAATCGGCCTCTTTCGATTCAGCGTTTCATCATCCACTAATCATTGCAATCAAGGCGACGTCCTCATTGAATCAGTCCACCCTTGTGCCGCCGTCATGGCGAAATACCTGACATCCACATCATCATCCTGCTGTAGCTTCTCCAAATGGGGAAGGATCCTCTGCTGCACCAAATCCCTGCCTCGCTCTGTCCCTTCCGTACTACCACCCTGCTTCTCAAGATCCAGTATTGTGCCGTTTTCTGGTAGGCGTTTTAGCACGTTGATGAGGATCCCATAAGACTTTGCAACATTGAATCTGATATTCGGAATATCGTCGGTTGCTAGGTTGTCGAGAGTCTTGAGGATTGAGTGTTCGATGACGGAAATGTTGAGCGCAGGCGCAAGTGTCTAGAAATGTTAGAACAGTCTGAGGTCATTCCAGCAACATTGAATCCTTACTGAGATAGCGAACAGTGTGGTCATTCGGTAAAGGTAATTGGGGTGTTCGCCCATCTTGATCACCTTCGGGACAATGGCACCATTAGCCCACTCTACTCCAAAGACTTCCGTCAATTTCTTCAGGTTCTGTGTAGACGCTTCGCGGATCGAAAACACAGTGTCGCCGAGCCACTTCATGCACAGGTCGCTCAACTTCTCGTCGAAGAACTGCACGCCGAGCTGACTTGCCAAGAGCGGAACATACTCAATAATCGCAAGTCTAACGCGCCATTGCTTGTCTTCTGCGAGTGTGACGATAGCAGGTAGCAGCGATGAAGAAAGCTTCTCAATGCCGATGACATTGTTGACTTGCTCCAATTTCGAGATGATGTTCAGGCGCACGTCTGGGAAGTCGTCCTTCAGCATCGTGAGGAACATCGGGAGCAGATGGTTGATCGTCTCATCCCGGCCGAGAATAGGTGCCAGACCACTGATCTGAGATCCCAGTGCTGCTCGGACATGTTGTGAAGAGTCTGAGACAAGTTCCTCCACTGCTCCTATGATGTCATTCAACAGAGTCCCACGGTCGACAAGCTTACAGAATCCCGGAATCTGTCCAGCTACAGCACTTCGGCATTCTGCTTCGGAATCCTTCAGTAGCTTGATGAAGGCTGGCACTAGGTCACGAGACACAACCTCTTCGTCCACAGCCTTGGCAATCTTCTCGAACCTGTCGGCCACCATATACCTCACTCTCCAGCTCTTATCTTCGATCAGACTTCGTAACGTGGATAGAAGAATGCCATGACTTGATTGTTGCTCTTTGGGAATCACCTCCGCGATTGCGATTAAAATCTCTACAGCCAGTAGTCGAACGCTGTCCTGATCATCCTTTGCAAGGTGGTCGAACAGAGGTACCATCTCCTCGAGGATCGTGTTCGCGGGCATCTCCTTCACAAATTTCGCAAGGTTGTCGGCAGCTTTTCTCCTCACCATAGGAGTATCATCTTTCACCAGCAGACCGAACGATGATCGCAATGTCTCTTGTGTTGCAGAGGTTGCTTTCGAGTATGGTACATTGTATAGTCCTGTTGCGGAAATTTTTGAGGTGAACCAATCTGCTTTCGAAAGACGGAATGTCAAAGGAACGAAAAACTCCTCGACTTGCTGCTGTGATAGCTGCGCGCAGATCTTGTTGAGAGATTCGACAGCCTAGCATTGTCAGCACTTGCGGCGAAAGTGACTAGAGTTGCGTACTTTGTCACGGACTAGGGGCTCCTCGATTGCAGCCAGGTTCTCTAGTGGAGAGAGAAGCACGTGCCCATGGTCAGGACCTCCAACGTATTCAACGAAATTGCCAAGCTCCTCGCTCAGGGCTGTGAGCACTTCGTCCTCATCCTCGACAGATTCTACTCATGTATTAGCCTCGGGGACTTGTCAAGACATCATATCTGCTCTTACCATCGAGGAAAGGAATGAGCTCATCTCTTGTCCGCTCCGGGCCCAGTGCGAGCGCGATTGTTGACAGGCGGTGGATGGCATTCAGTCTCAACAGGACATCGTCGTGCTGCCGTCGTGTCAGTCTCTTCACATTCAGCCTCCCAGGGCATCCTTGTGTTTACCTTGAGCTCGTCGATCAATACCGCAATGGGAAAGAGCTCGTCGTTCTGATCTTGGCCTTCCATAGTTTCTCAGTCTGCTCAGTGATTCGATCTGCTTGGCTCTGGCTTGATATTGCTGGGTTTCCAGAAATAACAGGGAAGGACGGTGGGTGTTTGTGAGGCTACGAGGACGGAACAATTAGTTCTGTACTTTAGACGAGCTCGCGAAGATCGTTTGCAATCGGCAGAGCAGCACTGGCGATGTGTAGACAATGGTGTACCGGTTGTTGTTGTCGCACGAGTTGTCGAGCTTGTTTAGACACGATATGACGTGAGTGGTTGTTGTCCCCAATCCTGGCAGTCCTTGCAATCCTGAATGATTTCGTGTCCTAAACGTGCCTGACGTTCTTGATCAATGGCTCCAATATCGTCCTTGAACGTAGTCTGTCAGAATGGAGGGGTTCAAGGTTGGTGAGGGTACTGTTCTTGTTCGTGTCCTATTACATTGAGCGTGATGGTGGAATTGTCGTTTGAAAGGGTCTCCATTGAAAATCACCCTTCACGGCAACTACCCTGGTATGCATATCAACTTCTTGTATACAGTACACACATTTTCGGTATCCTTTCGACCTGACCAAAGCTCCTTCATTAAACCGGACCAAACGTGTGGAATTCTTCGCCCCAACAGAAAGCGTTGCGCGCTGTGAGACCGCCTCTGCGTGTACAGGGTCCGGTGTGCCATCTTGCTTCAAGAAAAAAACAGTGATCTGCTACAACACGTGAATATATACACCTGACTCACCCTACCACGTTGAAGTCACAATGCCTACCATCACTGTTGACAAGGCAGCTCTTTACAAGGAGATTGGACGGACATACACGACTCAGGAGTTTGACGAGCTATGTTTCGAGTTTGGGATCGAGCTGGATGAGGACACTGAGGACTCTGAAAGGCCGATCGTGGATGGTGTGCAAGAGCCACCTCAATTGAAGATTGAGATACCCGCCAACAGGTATGACATGCTCTGCTTCGAAGGTATCGCTCTCAACCTCAATGTTTTCCTTGGGAGGCGCGAGATGCCAAAGTACAGGCTGAAGGCACCAACGAACGGGGAATTGCTCAAATGTTACGTGAAGGAGGACACCATGCAGATTCGTCCATATTTCTCAGCTGCCATTCTACGAGGTATCAAGTTCACGAAAGCACGGTACGAGTCCTTCATTGCATTACAAGACAAGCTACATATGAACCTGGCTCGTCAACGCTCACTTGTGGCGATTGGCACCCACGACTTGGACACGATCAAGGGACCTTTCTCATATGAAGCGCTGCCGCCAGACGAGATCAAGTTTGCACCACTGAACAAAGCTCAGGAGATGACAGCTACAGAGATGATGACTTTCTATGAGAAAGATAAGCACCTCAGCCGCTACCTGCATATCATCCGCGGTTCTCCTGTCTATCCTATAATCTACGATGCGAACAGACAGGTGTTGTCGATGCCACCGATTATCAACAGCAACCACTCCAAGATCACCCTCGATACCACGAATGTCTTCATAGATATTACTGCTGTTGACAAGACAAAGCTAGAGATCGTCAACCACATGATCGTCTCGATGTTCTCTGAATACTGCGAAGAGCCCTTCTCGATCGAGCCGGTCGAGATTATCTCACCACACAACAAAGAGAGCCGTCAAACGCCAGATCTTTCACCACGCTCGACACAAGCTGAGGTTTCCTACGTCAACTCATGCTGTGGTCTCAACCTGGAAGCGGATGACATGGCACGTCGTCTCAAGCGTATGGGCTACACAGCAAAGCCTGCAGTCGGACAGAAGGATCTCATCGATGTGGAGGTGCCGATCACTCGTGCTGATGTGCTGCATCAAGCCGACATCATGGAGGATGTGGCCATCTCATACGGCTTCAACAAGCTTCCTCGATCCTTTCCAACTCAAGGCGCAGTCATGGCATCACCTTTGCCAATCAACAAGCTTGCAGATATCATCCGACTAGAAGCCGCAATGGCAGGGTGGTCAGAAGTACTTCCCCTGATTCTATGCTCACACGACGAGAACTTCGGTTGGCTCAACAGGAAAGACGACGGTAACACAGCAGTCAAGCTCCAAAATCCAAAGACAGCCGAGTATCAAGTGGTGAGGACTAGTCTGATCCCTGGCCTGCTCAAGTGTATCAGAGAGAACAAGGGACATAGTGTTCCGATGAAGGTCTTCGAGGTCAGCGATGTGGCCTTCAAGGACATGAGCCAGGAAAGGAAGAGCAGGAACGAGCGTCACTTTGCTGCTGCTTGGTACGGAAAGTCTAGCGGCTTCGAGATCGTTCATGGCTTGCTCGACCGCATTATGTTGATGCTGGGAAATGCTTTCTCAACGTCAGAGGAGGGTCTAGGCGAGGATGCAAAAAAGAAGGGTGCGGAGATCTTGAGCAGTTACTGGATTGAGGAAGTCGACGGTTTGTTGCTTGGAATAACACAAATGAGACGGCCATGCTAAGACTTTCATAGACCCGACCTTCTTCGAGGGCCATTCTGCCACCATCAACGTCAAGCTTGCAGGCAAAAAACAGGTCATTGGCGTCTTCGGTATCCTACATCCGACTGTGCTCAAGAACTTCGAGCTGCCGTAAGTTCTCCGTTAGGTTTTGAGTAGATACTTGAACCGCGCGCTAACCAGCCTACAGTTTCCCAACCAGTACTCTGGAGATGAATGTCGAGATCTTCTTGTAGGTTGAGATAGGTTTTCCTTGTAACACTAAGGGCTACGAGCAAGGTGAGGTACAGCGCACTAGCATTACGCGATCGACAGGTGCAAGCGAGATGGGACGACCGGTGGAACAAAATGTATATAGAATACGCATATGTGAACCGAGCATACCAGGATCCACGAATGATGTGGCAGAATGAAAAGGTCTTTCAGCACCTTCTGATACCATCTAGACTCATCTTCGTCTGTAAAGAGACTACTCAGCCAGTAGATGGCAATGAAGCAGAGATGCTGCCAACGCACTGAGGCAGTCGATTGGTTCTTGGCCTTTAAGTACACAAGAAGGGTGAATACGATAACGACACTGATGTTCGCCTCGCCGTCCGAACCCTCGGCCATAGAGTCACAATCATGGAAGTCAAGATGTTGAGGTGTGATCGTGATGGGAACGTCTTTTTGCAATGTTCATATGTGCATCTTAGCACTTGCGCGAAAAAAGCTCGCTACATAACAAGAAACCTTCGAGATCCTTCAATACCTGGTATAGCCTGATGATACCACACCCGCATTTTCCTCGTCAACAATCCACACGCAACCTCTACTGCTCCGCGACCGTCTCGCCGTATGTCTGGTCGCCAGGAGCCTGCTCTGCCTGCTGTTCCTGCGCTCTTTGCGCATCGGCGGCCTGCTGGTTCTGGATAGCCTTGGCACCGTAGTCCTGAGACATGGGCTGGACGATGCTCTGCTCCTCCTTGGGCTCGATGATTGTGACGGCATCGGGGAGAGACTTCTGGGGACCAGACTTGCCCTCTGGGTCGGAACCGCGCATGATCTTGACCTTGATTCCTAGCACACCTTGGCGGAGGAGAACGTGGCGAGTGGCGTTGTCGATGAAGTCCTTGGCGGGTTGACCGGAGTGGATCATGAACCCGTCCTGCACGTATGCGTTAGCAAGACATTCTTCCTGGCTGTTCATCTTTGTGTAAATCTTACAGTGAACTTCATGGACTTGGCACGGGCAGCCCTGAGCTTTCCGGACACGACAACCTCACAACCCTTGGCACCAGACTCCATGATGAATCGGAGCACACCGTAGCATGCTCTCCTGACAGCGAGACCGTTGAGGAGCTTGTACCTCAAGCTCTCACATTGTGCAACAGCGGACAAACCCCTGTTCTGGACCTTGGCGGCGTACAAAGAGACGCTGTTCTCGGGGAACTTGAATCTCTTTTGGATGAGCGAGGTGAGTTCACGGATGCGGCGTCCTTGCTCTCCGAGGACTTCTTGAGTGTGTGTAGCGCGGATGATGATATCGGTAACGGTGGGTGTGACGCGGACCTCGACGCCAGAGTATCCCTCCTCAGCGAGTTCGCGCTGGAAGAACTCGTTCAACTCGGCGTAGAAGACACCATCGGCGACGAACTTTCTGCGCTTGGAGCTGGAAATGGTGTTAGTGGGATCTTCTTTTCCTTGTTAGTCTGATGGTCGTACATGGATCCTGCTTGAACGGCGGCCATGGTTGCGGTATGTGTGGTGGAAGGAGGGTGGCAGTGATTAGTTTGGCGGAGGGTCGTCGATGATTTGAGAGGTCGTCGTCGCTATTACTCCAAGTCGGAGGATGCACACAATTGATTTTGCGGAACGGCACATTTGTGAGTCACGTGATTGAGCCCAATGACTCGAACCCATTTTACCAAGCATCATGCCTGTTCGCATTGAGCCTTATCCCAACATCAATCATGATACAATCGAGACGTCTGATCTATCACACATTCGCTTCAAGAGAGGATTAGTTCCTTGGCTGTATGCACTCTCGAACCAAGCATGGAAAAGATTCGGATATCCAAGGTGCGACTCGCAATGCCCTAGGCAAAGCGAACAACCTTAGTCTGACAGTTTTAAGGTCGAGGATGTTACGCTGTGGAGGACTGGCATACGAGTAGAAGGGACGCTACACTTAACCTCTCACCACTTGATCTTCAGCTATGTTCCTCTACCAACCTCAAATCAACCACAATCGGCACCAGCACGACCACGTGAGCTATGGATCACATACCCGATGCTCTCCTTCTGCACATACCGTCCTACACATCCAGCATCACATCAGCAACCATCCATACGTGTACGATGTCGCGACTTTACTTTCGTGGCCTTCCACTTTACATCAGAAGAGAAGGCTAGGGACGTCTATGACACAATCAAGAACTTGACGTGTCGAATCGGTCGGCTGGAAAAGCTCTATGCATTTAGCTATCAAGCACAAGGTCCGGAGAGGGATGTGAATGGCTGGAAGGTTTATGATCCCATCCAGGAGTGGAGGCGACAAGGAGTTGGAGCTCAGGGCGCAAACAGAGGTTGGCGCATAACAAATATCAATGAGAACTATGAGGTATGGCCGAGATGATACATTACTTCAAAATGCTGGTGGTGGCTGATCTCGTCCAAGTACTCCCCGACGTATCCAGCAATACTGGCTGTACCATCCGCTATATCAGACAACGTCCTTAACTATTCTGGCACGTATCGCTCTCGGGCACGGATACCTGTTTTGACTTATCTTCATCCTGTCAACGAGTGCTCGATCACACGTAGCTCTCAACCAATGGTTGGTCTTCGTGGCCACCGGAATGCGCAAGACGAGAAACTAGTGGCAGCAATCTTCGCCACATCGATTCCAAAAAGTCGTCGTACTGGTAGAAGATCACAAGATACTGTAGATAGCACTTCCGAAAGCGCCGAATGGACCAAAATGCAAGGCGAGGGTTCGGAAAAGGACAAAGAAGAGATGCAGGACGAGGCTATCGCCAAAGTCAGCATGGCTTCCAGTACACTTACTGATGAGACCTATCATTCCGAGGATGACGCTGATCAACCTCGCGTATATGGCGCGACACAGCATAACCTAATTGTAGACGCACGACCTACTGTGAACGCATATGCAATGCAGGCTGTTGGCATGGGCTCGGAGAATATGGACCACTATCCCTTTGCCACGAAAGCATATCTTGGTATCGACAATATTCATGTCATGCGCGACTCTTTGAACAAAGTCGTGGATGCGCTGAAGGAGTCCGATGTGACACCAATGCCACCAAACCGCGAACTTCTGGTCAAGAGCGGCTGGCTCAAGCACATTTCGAACATGCTAGATGGTGTTGCATTGATAGCGCGACAAGTTGCCATTCACCATTCGCATGTGCTGATACATTGCTCTGATGGCTGGGATCGCACAAGTCAACTGAGCGCGTTGAGTCAGCTTTGCTTGGACCCATACTTCAGAACACTGGAAGGATTTATAGTACTGGTCGAAAAAGACTGGCTTTCCTTTGGACATATGTTCAGACATCGGTCTGGTTTTCTTGGCAGTGAGAAATGGTTTGAGATTGAGAATGAGCGCATAGGAGGTCCCAGAGGGCTCTCGTCTGACACCACGAACGGACGTGGTGGAGTGAACGCGCTCGAGAATGCGCTCCTGAGTGCCAAAGGCTTTTTCAACAAGAGCAAGAATGACAGTCGGGAGTCGTTGGTCGACTCTGATGGTGAAGGACAGGAGAACTCTGGCTCACGAAGAAACTCATCCTCAGCTGGTAGAGGTAGAGATGACCACAACGCGACCAAGGTCAAGGAGACCAGTCCAGTCTTCCACCAATTCTTGGACGCAACGTTCCAGCTATTTTATCAAAACCCCACACGATTTGAGTTCAACGAGCGATTTCTTCGACGACTACTATATCATCTATACTCGTGCCAGTATGGCACATTTCTCTATGACAATGAGAAGCAGCGCACTGATGCGAACGTGAAAGAGAAGACCCAGAGTGTTTGGGACTACTTTCTAGCGAGGAAAGAAATGTTTATGAACGAAAATTACGATGCAACGATTGACGATAATACTCTTGGAAAAGAGCGTTTGATATTCCCTGACGGGACGAAAGTTCGGTGGTGGGCAGAAGCATTTGGACGAAGTGACGATGAAATGAACATCCCGCGCAATCAAGTAACGCCACCAAATCTTGGTAGTTCAACATTGACAGGAGTCGAGACCGCAGGTGCTTCAGCTAGTACAGGGTCCGTAGAGACGACTCCAAGTGCGCTGAAAGAAGGAGCTGCAGCTCTGGCTTCGAGCTTACAGAGCCTGTCCATATCAACGCGGAGCTCACCTCTAGCTCGGTTCAAGCAGTCCGATGATGTGAGGCAAGAGATGGAAGTGGAGTTGCAGTAATGATAACAGCTGTTGCTGCTAATTGAACACTGTAGGTTGCGGTCATGACTAACATCACTCTTGCGGTAGTCGTGCATTCTAGAGCTATGTAGATATAACATATCACAATCTCCAAGCGATTCACGAGTTTTAGTCTGTTGTCCTGAGAGAATTCATTTCAGACTGGAAGTGGAGGCAGGCACTGTCACGGAAGGAACGACACGACATGCTCAACGATTTACGCTCTCGCCGATTTGTGTACCTCCACCTGACAACCATCATTCTTATCACCTACGACAGGCTCCATTCCGTCTCAAACCGAGTTGTCTCTATTCCGTGCGATGGACACTTTCACAGACTACTCTGCGACCCTGCTCGATAGCACCACTGGCATACCGAAATCAGAGACAGGCATCAGACCACCTAACGAACTTGATATTTTTCGTTACCGCTATCACCACGGCGTCAATTGTGGATCAATATTCGTGCTTGAACAATGGTTAACGCCATCGATGTATGCTCAAGGCACAAATTCCAGTGAACTCGCTGCAATCACTGCTGCAATTTCTCATGGAGGTGTCGCCAGCGCACAGAAGCAATGGGAGGCCCACTGGGAGAGCATGCTATCTGATTCTGACTTGGACTGGCTTGCCAATACTGCTCATTGTATGTCTTGTCAATGTCGGGGCTCAAAGATTGCAACTAACATGATCAATAGGTACTTCCATACGACTTCCTATCGGGCTAGTCTCAATTAAGCAAAACCACAACTAAGAAGATTCTAATCTCTCATAGATACTTCACGTTTGGGCCTGAGTTCTGCGAAGGCACTCCCTTTGATGGCGAGATTGCGACAGTATATGTCAATGCCTGGGCTTACGTGAAGAGACTCATCATGCGAGCTCACATGTCTGGGATCGGAGTGTTGATCGATTTCCATGCTCTTCCGGGAGGTGCCAATTGTCAAGATCACAGTGGAACCAATTCTGGAAGGGCAGAACTCTGGTCTCATGCGTACCCAATGGATCTGGCTATAAAATGCCTAATATACCTCACCGAGGAGATCTCGTGTGGCTCTATCACTGGCGTCATTGGTTTGCAGCTTTGCAATGAAGCTATCTTCAACGCGCCTGGACTCTACGCGTGGTACGATAAAGCATTGACAGCTATCGCGCAAGTTGACCCGAACATACCAATCTACATCAGTGATGCGTGGGACCTTCCTCGTACTATCAACTACGCTCGCACGCGCAACACATTACGCCACGTCAATGCCAACCCAGTTATAGTTGACACCCACTGCTATTGGTGCTTTTCGGATACAGACAAAACGAAATCTCCTCAAGAAATCATTGCGGATGTGCCCGGAAAGCTCGACCCTGCGCTCAATGGCGTAGAAGGCAGTGTGACAGATCGCGGCGCTAGCCAGGTGACTGTCGGCGAGTATAGCTGTGTCATGGATGGCAGCTCTTGGCACAAAGCGAATGGCGCACCTCGAGCCGAGATTCTCAAGCAGTTCGGTCAAGCCCAATGTCATATGTTCCAGCAGCGTACTGGAGGAGCTTTCTTCTGGTGTGCAAAAATGGACTGGATGCCAGGAGGCGAGTGGGGCTTTGTCGAGCAGACCAAGTCTGGCGCAATCACGGCACAGCCGTGGCTCCTACTCACCAAAGGAGGTATCAATACTCGGGTCACACATGCCATGAACATCCGTGAGCAGCGTCGCCACGATGACATCTGTGGGCATGTCAAGTACTGGCACGATAAGTCGCCACAGACACGCTTCGAGCACCAGAAATATAGCGGCGGGTGGGACACTGGGTTTGCTGACGCTAAGGCATTCTTTGTCTGGCGAACGGGCTTCGGCGGCACCATTGCAGTAGGCAAGGCTGTTTCGGCGGATAAGATTGGCAATCTGGAGGTCTGGATCAAGGTGAGGATGGTGCAAGCGAAGATGTCGGGCGAGAAGTTTGCATGGGAGTGGGAGCAGGGATTCCGCAAGGGTGTGGGTGTGTTCTATGAGGCTGTTGGCTTCTGAGGTGGGCTCTAACCTCATTCCTAAGATCATGAGCCTACATTGTACAACCTCCTAATATGCACAGCGCTCAATCTGCAGACCTCCGGTCGTCCTACCGCTTCCTCCTCAACCGTGCAGTAACAAGCCATCTCTTCCTCCCCGTCACGTCTTCCCTCCCGCCATCTCGCTCTTTCGCCCAGGGTCTCACATTGCCAGTGACATCCTCCTCCTGTATGAACTCCACCTCCAGCCCTTCCTGCTCCGCTACATCAAAGAATGGTGCCAGTTTAGCTCTTCCTGTATGAAAGCCGCCCACTGCATAAACACGAGCATCCGGGTCTTCTACGGAGAGAAAGTGTAACATTGATCGTGCGAGGTTCTGGTGCTGCCAGGGCATCCAGAAACAGTCTGTGCTATGTTAGCATGGAATTGCAATTGTCAAAGTAAGGAGGGATTGTGAAGTACCAGCGGCGATGACCCGATTGAAGCGGCCCTTGTTCTTGAGTGAGAACTCGTCGCCGAGGACACCCCATTCGTGGCCTTGTACTGTGGGACGTGATGGTGGCTTGATAGTGGATGGCACAGCAGACGTGATGTTTCGCTGGAGATTGGAGAGAATGTCGGGCGCGGGATAGTCTGTTATGACGGTCTATGGGGTGAGATGTGAGTGCTCGCATTAATGTGACAAACAGCTGTGCACTGCGAAGTGGACGTGGATATCGAAGTGGTTGAATTCGCTCACTCACGTACCTCTGCTGCACTACATAGACCGCTGACGATGCCGCCGAGTCCAAGACCTGCAACCGCCTTACCGTCAGTCCGTACTCGTCTTACAATGTGCAAGTAGCCCACCACATCTGACACCACCATCGCCCCGTTGGTCCCAGACACATCTCTCTGCATGCACTGTCACTCACCTGCACCTAGCTCAATAACCCTTTCCCCTTTCACATCCCACCCTCTGCCTTCCGGCTCGCCCATCGCCGCCGCACTCATCGCTTCCGCGATCCACACACCTGCGTTCCTACACATTCTCGTTAGCCCAGTCCGCGAGAATCTATGCCCAGCCCTAGAAGCGCAAACGTCCAATAGTTCACGCCCGTTGCCCATCAGCGAAGCATGATCCCCCCCAACCTTTCCCCCACCCTTCAGCTCGTAGCCCTGGGGCGCACCGTCCTCTCCCTCTTCCCATCTCAGATGCCTTGCACACACACTTCACTCACCACAGAAAATGCGCAAAAAGTTTCCTCTCGCCCTCGCCCGGATCCGCCAAAGTCAAGGTGAGCGGTCCGAATCGCGATGCATAGATCAGAGTGGCTCCAGGGTCGCCATGCTGATTATGTGTGTCATCGGGAAAGATTGTGCCGAGGGATTCGAAAAGGAAGGATTCTGGGTCTGGTTCTGTAGAGCCGGAGGAGGGTGGAAAGGAGATTTTGTCGGTGAGTAGCATTTGTGATTGAGACGGGCGTGGTGGTATCGAGGTGGTGATGTGTAATCGGGAGAGGGAATGACTGTGCTTGACGGAGTCGATAGTTTCGTGATATTCGAACGATTTCGAGTGTGGTTTGGCTGACGCGTTGTGCGTGCACGAGAAAAAGCTGGAGAGAGGCTCGCACTAGAAAGCGCTCGTACTGGTAAAAGCTATCACTGAAAGCGTGCGTCGTGTCTTACTTGCTTCATGTGGTGGCTCTTTGCACTATGCACATGAGTGTATATCACACAATGGTGAAACACCGGGATTTGTTCGGGTCCACTGCAAGAAGGCCTCAACTAATGCTTCACTCGATCACTCAAACATCAGACATTCTCAACTATGTGTTCCTCGCAGCGTAAAAGGTCGCCAGCTAAAGCATCCATCGAAGCCTACTGCCATATTCCCCGACCTTGTCCATTGAGCTGCCTCATTTGTGCAACCTTGACTGCCTCCCACATCATCGTCTTCTACCAATCTTATCCGAGGATAACACTTTTAGTTGCTGAGCCTACGCTATTATTACCAGGATCATCCGATGCTTACTAACTTACATGCCGGCCTACCGCATCGGCATCGCTCGTCAAGCAAACAAATACTGACATCTCCATCATATTTACCTCATCCCATGTTTTGACAGCAATGGGTCGTCTCCCACCAATTCGTGAAACCGATGGCAGAATCCTGCCTGCGATTGTGCATCGAGTCTCGCATCGTGAAGTGAGTGTGCTTATGCTTTACAATTTCTATGTGTTCTCAAGCATCGTCCCTTGTGCAGAAATACCGGATAGCTGTGTTCATCATATCATCGTTTCATGCTCATTTGCTCCCACCCCTTGGGGCCACCGTGCATTGATACCGTCTTCTACCAGATTTCCTCTGATCCATTGACGAACGACCATCCCTTCAACAACATCACCCTCGTCAGCACGACCCAATACTTTCTCGGTATCCGCCACAACAGCACAACCTCGCAACTCGGCTTCGTTACCGCTGGAAAGTGCTCGAGATCATATCCTGCGTCAGATTCCTCATCACCACCTGCGACGCCGGTCCATCTCCAGTCTGAGCCCAGCACCGGTACATGAGACAATTGAACCTGCATACCATCAGGCCACGACCCATTCAACGACTCACCCGATATAGCAGCACCATCGTCGACATCTGCGGAGCTCAGCGGAACCTACGAGTCAGATGACGCCATGCATCGCGTGCTCGAAATCGAGAGAGAAGTGCTGTACGCGACGAGGCGACCGGACTTGACGCAGCGTACGAAGAGATCTGGGGCCTCGTCCGCATAATGGAAGTGGTGCCAGCCGAAGGCCAGCGCGCCGTTGGCATCGTGCTGAAGCTGGAGGTAGATGTGGCGAACTCTGGAGAGAGGAAGAGACAGGTCATCAGGGATTTGGTGATGCGGGTCGCGGAAGTGTTGCAGGTCATGGTGAGTCTCATAAGAATTGGAGACGGGGGAGGAACCCATTCTGCGGCTGAATGGTGGATGTTCGATCAGGAGGCCGGGTGGCAGGGGCGGATTGCGAATGCGACTGATGAGAAGCTGGTGGGGGCGTTGGAGAGGGCCGTGTTGCAGTGCAGGCACGATATTAACGCTCTTGAGTTGGGTGTTGTGATCGATGCTGGCTCCAGATTTGGCGGGGGGATGGTCGAGGAGCTGAGCTGGAGTAAAACGGAAGCCCAGTTTGACGAGATCGAGCGATGTAAGAAGGCTGAAGAAGATGTGGCAGTGAGGTCGTTGTAGGAGTTTTCTTTACCTTCTCAGCTCCATGATCATAGCTTGCTTCCACTAGACTTGTCCTCCATCCTGTCCTCCTCCGTGACCTCGACAACCAGTTTCCCAAACTGCTTCGCCTGCTTGATATCCTCAAACAGCCCATCAATTTCACTTATATTCTTCAGCCTCTTGACCACTCTCGAAACAACAGGCCTAATCTTCTTCTCATTCACAAACGCCAACATATCTTCAAAGTCCTTCTTACTCCCCATCGTGCTCCCCCGGACTTCAATATTCTTTAGCACCGCCGCCATCGAAAAGTTCATCTTCGGCGCAATCGTCATGCCATACACACTGATAATCCCGCCGGCCTTAAGCAGCTTGACGCCCTTGTCAACAATATCCCCCCCAGACCCGTCAATAATAGCATCAAACGTCTTCTTCCCACCCTCCGGCAGCATGGCGAGCAGCTTCTTCTCCCACCCCTCCTCTTTATAGCTGACTCCGCCCTTCGCGCCCATGCTTACCGCTCTGTCAATCTTCTCCTGCGACCCACTCGTCACATACATATTGACGCCCTTGGCCACGGCGAACAACATCGCCATGATAGCCACACCGCCTCCAATGCCCGTAATCAGCACATTTCCGCCCTCGTGCATCGCATTCGCCGCCTTGACCATTGTAGCCCGCCACGCTGTCAGACCTACCAGGGGGAGTGCCGCTGCTTCGACATCGCTGAGATGTTCTGGTGCGAGTGCAACTTCGTCCGCGTCAATCACTAGCTCCGTCACAGCCGTGCCCAATTCGAGCACTTTCGTCCCACCGAGGATTCTGTATCCTCGTGGATCTTCCGGGCCGTGTGGATTATCTTTCCAGCCTGTGCCTGGCGAAAGGATGACGCGTTTATTGTGATATTGTTGCGCCGAGGGAGAGGATCCAGCAGATGTGACAACACCAACGCCGTCGGCGCAGAGGGGCACGGAGAAGGTCGTGCCTGGGTAGAGGTGTTGACGAATGAAGAGATCGCGGTGGTTGAGGGCAAAGGCGGAGATGCGGATGAGGAGTTGGGAGCTTGATGGCTTGGTGGGCGGGGTGGCGATGAGCTCAAGGGGGTAGTAGATCTGTCCGGGCTTGCCGTCGATTTTGCGGATGGTGAGCGCGGTGGGCATGGTGGTGAGTATCGTAGGTAATGTCAAGTCGGACCAGTGTTACCTTTGCAAGGTCATGGACAGAGTGTGGTGAGGGGATTGACGGGAAGGTTGCTCATCTATACAGTAGCCTCGGAAGATGTCACACCGAGCCACACCCCACCTCAATGGCCAGTACCCCGGTTCACCACCACACACAACAACACCCACCAGCATACACGACAACACACTCACACCTACAATGCATATAGCCATAACCGGCGCCGGCGGCTTCGTCGGCCAGATCCTCGCCTCCGCCCTCCTCCACTCCGGCCACACCCTCCTCCTCATCGACATCTTTAAACCCTCCGTCCCCGCCTCCGCCTCGCAACATGCCTCCAACGCCCGCTGTGTACAAGCCGACCTCTACACCGACGCCTCCTCAATCCTCCCCGCCGACCTCGACGCAATCTACATATTCCACGGCATCATGTCCGCCGGCTCCGAAGCCAACTTCGACCTCGGCTACCGCGTAAACCTACACTCTACACTCCTTCTCCTCGACGCCCTGCGCGCCACATGTCCCGGGATAAAAGTAATCTACGCCTCCTCCACCGCCATCTACGGCCAGCCACTGCCCGCCAGCCCCACAGAAGCCACGCTCCCCACCCCGGGCAGCTCCTACGGCGCGCAGAAAAGCATGGTCGAGTACGCCATCAACGATTACACGCGCAAGGGGTATATAAACGGACTGAGTCTGCGATTCCCGACCATCAGCGTGCGGGCGGGCAAGCCGACGCAGGCGGCGAGTAGTTGGATGTCTGGGATCATTCGGGAACCGCTGCAGGGGTTGCCGAGCGCGGTGCCGTGTGCGGATGACTTCTTGACGTGGCTGTGCTCGCCGCGCACGCTGGTGAGGAATCTGCAGCATGCATTGACGCTGGAGCGGGATTGTTTGCCGGTGCATACGCGGCAGGTGAATCTGCCGGGGATAACGGCGAGTGTGAAGGAGATGCTGCAAGCGTTGGAGGAGGTGGGAGGGAAGGAAGCCGTGGCGTTGGTGAGCAGGGAGGAGGCGAGTAAGGAGATCAAGGCCATGTTGGACAGTTGGCCGGTGAGATTTGATGTCAGTAAGGCGCTGGGGTTGGGGTTTGTCAAGGATGAGAGTTTTAAGCGGGCGGTGGAGGATTTTGCGGAGGAGTTGAGGCAGGAGAAGAAGGAGACGGGCGTGTTTGGGTCCAGTTGAGCATCGGCCACACGATGTGGTGATTTGATTGTCGTTTGGTCAAGAGCTAGCCGAGATGGGTGGACCGAGAAGATCGTCCCAGGCTTACTAGAGACATCTTTGCTTGTGGTGCTCGTGGTATGAGAGGTCAGAGTCCGTGCTGCCATGATCTTTCACAACAGTCGTTCTTCATGCATCGTGCCTAAGAAAAAGTTATTCTTCATGCATTCGTGCCTAGGCAGAAGTCAGCTAGTATAGTATCACATTGAGCGAATAGCTTGAGAGAACAAATTGAGCGAATAGCTTGAGAGAACAAATTGAGCGAATAGCTGGAGAGAACAAATTGAGCGAATAGCTTGAGAGAACAAATTGAGCGAATAGCTTGAGAGAACAAATTGAGCGAATAGCTTGAGAGAACAAATTGAGCGAATAGCTCGAGAGAACAAATTCAGCGAATAGCTTGAGAGACCAAGTTGAGCGAATAGCTTGAGAGAACAAATGGACAGAGCAGATGGATATTATCACAATGCAAGTCACGAGCAGTGGAAGGTTCAGATTGTTTGTGAGGTATTATTATTATCATTGAGCGTCCACCTGGAGCTTGTCTGCTGGGTTGTACAGCTAATGTTACAATCATTAAGTATGTTCATGAGAGTGTAATGCACCCATCCAAACGCCATGCGGGGTATCCTTAATACGAAATTATCACTCTATTCGTGCAAGTGCTCCTACTAGATCATCATTCTCGACTGATCGAACAACATCTAGAAGTTGGCGTTGGTGGTGCCGGTCTCTGGGTTGTAGGTCGGGTCGTAGCGGCCCGGGGTGGTGTAGTGGGTGGTCGAGACAATGCCAGGGGCGGAAGTCTGAGCGTATGTGGCAGTCTGGGGAATTGGTACAGGCTCCTCGTACTTGGTTGGAGCATTGTCGTTGAGACCCATGGTGGTACCAGTGTATGCAGTGTCGTGAGATGGGCGCATGTCGTTGCGGTGAGCGTGGCGGTCGGCAGCAGTGGCACCGATCACAGGGACGGCGACAGCCTCCTTGTCGTTGGTGAATGGCTGCTCAACGTCGTTGTTCTTCTTCTTGTTGAAGAATCCACCACGCTTGCGACCGGAAGTGTAGTCGTTGTCAGGACCCGGTCCGTAGGCGGCCTCCTTCTTGTGGTTGCGCCACATGGCGAGCTGCATAAGGAAGGCAATGGCCATAAGACCGGCACCGGCAATGGCACATGCGAATGAGGTGGTGTTGAGCTTAGCTGCAAGACCAAGGTTGGTGCCAGCAGCTCCAGTGGTGCCGGACTGACCAGCGCCGACGGGTGTGTTGACAGCGCCAGTGCGACGTCCGCTGCCGGAACGGTCGAGAACGGCAATGGCGACAAAGGCAGCACAGATCAGAGCGTCTCCGAGAAGACCGAGAATGGCAGCAAAGGTCTTTCCACCGAGGCAGCAGACCATGAGCATTGCGAGACCGGTGTAGATGACTGCAACACCAGCCATACCTTCAACTGCTTGCCAATCCTTGGAGATGCCCTGTGAGGTGTGTCAGTGTTGTTCAACAAAAGACGAGCTACTCAACAAAAGACGAGCTACTCAACAACATACCTGGTGATGTAGGTGCAGCTTCGCAAGGAAGTAAGAGAAGATGCCCAGAATGATGCCAGCGGCACAGAACGAGAGAAAGTAGAGCATCGACGTGAAGAGACGAAGGCCTCCGCCGAGAAACTTGCGTGCGTTAACCATGATGGACTGAGAGTGAGGTTGCGAATGTAGTCGATGGCCAGGGAAGAGATGAATATGTCAAGAGAGCGACGCGAAGCTCTTCTGTCGACGTGGAAGGGAGAGGCTTTGATTGATGCAAGAATAGAGATTGCAGAGTGGGATGCAGGTTTATTATAGGTTTCAAAGTCAAGGGCAGGGCAGAGCAAGGATTGGATAAACTGACATTCAATCACAGGCCTTGGCGAATGCGGCTCAAAACATTCGTCGTCATCCGCGCCTGCCGCCCGGCCCGCTCCACTTCTTGCCAGGGCAACTCGATGGAATGACATCGACATGATGGAAATGTCGCGTGCGTCCAGATTTGCTAGCGAAAGACATTGACGATATGGATTGATATCAAGCTTATGATTTGTGTATATCTGATTTCTGACTCTTGTATCTCGATACGATGGATCTCTATGTCGAACATCAGAATCAGAATCTTCAAACACAACGTACCCGTTCACCAGCAGCAGCCACGTTCAAAACGTTTGATGATGTGTGTGCGACAGCGAACCTGGACGACGCCACGCCGCCTGGCCTTACTGCCGCAGGCCGAGTGCTTTGACCACCATCATCGCGGCGGATCCAGTTTCTGCCCTTTGTTGCCTTGGACAGCAATCTCAAATCAGTCATCGATTCGTCACTTTTCCCTCGTCGGTCCCGTCCCGTCCTCAGATCGACCGTGCGCCCATACGGGGTTGCTTCCACTCGTTCACGTTCCTGCGTCATTATCGTCACTGGCAATCTCGGAAGTATAGCATCGCTGCATCGCCGGGTTATTTATTGTGTATTGCACCGCTGGATCTTGATATAAGACCAGATCTGGTCGCATCGAAAGCGGGCAGTGAACAGGGTTTGTTGTGGTCGTTCCACCTGAGAATTGACGTGGTATTTCTGACGTTGTATGCTACGTGTTGTATCTGTCGCGTGTATTCGGTCGTCTGTTGATGCAGCATGCAGTATGATGTCTCTTGCCTCGACTCGTCATCGTTGCCACTGATATGCTCTCGCTCTCGCACTTGTCTCCAAGTCGCATTGTTTTCACTGCGCAGGCATGATCGTGGCGCAAGCTGTGAAATAGACTTGATGATCTCCGTTCCTGCCACGATCTGATCTGCAGCATTGCATACTCTTGGCGGACCTCGACTCCAATCGGGGAGCACTGCATACAAACTCCTTTCACAGCATGACAACCACCTTTTACTCTGTTTGAGAATGATCGAGTGACAGAGTCTCATACTATGTTCGATTCTATAGTTCATGTCACTTCGATCCGTCATAACGTAGCCAAAAGCACCCCCTGCTCCAGCCTACATGACTGACAATACCCCGGCTGCCATGCCTTCAGCTTCGCCAGACGCCCATTCAAGTCTCTCTCAAATGTCACGTCACCCCTTTTCCCTAAAGCATTGAGCATGACCTCTGTCCTCTCACACTGCACATTCTCTTCAAGCACCCAATTCTCATACTCTGCTCGAACGGCCTCACGCTCGATGTTATTGATCAGACGCAGCGATACGAGCAAGTCATGTCGATATATGCTCATCCTTTGGCGAGTCTTCTGTAGTCTCCGTGCTGTGCTTCGAGTAATCGACTCGGAATAGGCGGCTGATGCCGGAAGTAGCGCGGTGTCAATACTGCTTGCGAGCACCCTTTGAAATGCTTTCGAACTGTAGTCATGTTAGCACATACAGCACTTGCTGTGATGAGAGTGTTTCGAATTACGTACCATTCGGTAGTTGTGCTATCATTGTACAATATCGGCGCTTGTGTAAGCTCATATATATCATTCAGGTAGATTGCCTTGCCCATGACAGGATTCGGTTGTACTCCAAGACGAGACATGTAGCTCGCAGCATTGCGATCCGTATACCAGGTATGCACGAGAGTTGTCGAGGAGAGAAAGTGCATGGCTAAGCTCAAGCCGAAAAGTAGAAGTAATGTGCTATGAGCACTGAAGTTCTTGACAAAGGCTTGCCCACCATCTAGCAGAGTCGACAATCCTGACATTGCAGCTGATGTCAAGAACGAGATAGCAGCATCCTTGGTTAGCTCCGCCATCGTGCACTGCTGAAGCATAACACTATCAGCGCTTCCAGGGACAGTCAGATCTGGAGAGCTGATTTGAGTAGCATCTGTGACCTGTCCGAAATCGCCAAAAATGGTTACAGCCTTTCTAGTCTGTGCATCAGCTTTGGAGAGTTTTGCGACCTGGTCGGCGACCAGTGTATCGAGCTGGATTGCATCCTGACGTAGGTCCTCCAGGCCGTGCTTCTCAATCACCGTGTCTGAAAAACCAAATCTCTTGTGCCACTGAATCTTGGTGAATATGGCAAGATTACACTGTGATTTCGCTACGTGAGTGATGACGATCTTCGTCAGGAACGAAAAGTCTTGTGGACGTGGGAGATGCCAGGGTGTTTTCAAGTCTGTAACAGAGTAGCAGAGATGATCTGAGTAGACATCTATCGTTTGCGCATCGCTGATGAGGAGATTCTCCGGACGTCCCTGACTGTCTCGAATAGCAACTTCATACTCAAAACGTCGAGACCAGTATCCTCCTTCCACCGGAGTCCATGGATATTGCTTGATCACTCCTGTACGCCTCTGGAAGTATAACATCTGTGAAACGGCACTCTTATCACCGAAGAGGAGGTGAAACATTGCTTTCGAACTTATGGGGAAAGTCCTATCTGTTACCTTGTTTGTCATGTCCTTCGGGGTATATTTGACAGCCTGCGGTGGCAACTTCAGCTGTTGAGTATCAGGATCGATCATGGCCGAGGAGTCTCCTCCATAGAGCGAACGATCAAAACGGAGGGTCGAATTCACTTCTTTCGCAGCTCGACGACTCGAGGAATTGAAGGAGTGTGCTCGCGGGGTAGCGTCCCACTCATTCAGGCCTGGGCTGCCATCGTCGAGCAAATCGTCGTCTAGATCGATCAATGCTGTGATCATGTCTTCAAGCTCAACATGCTCGGAAGACTGAGCCGTTGACACTATGTACTCCAGGCGGCGCTGTAATAGTTGAAGTGGTTCGAGGAAGATCTTCGTTGTCACGGTATGTACTTCATCTTGGCCGTGTAGTGACTGAAGTGTGAAGTAAAGGAAGTCATGATGGCTCTTGTTCTCGACTGCTAAGTCCACTAGTCTGCTGAGAGGAAATCCTGAGACGAGGACGAAGCCATGATAGTGGCTGTAAAAGTATATATTACTATTTGTCACGTATACTCTTCCAGGAAGATCTTGATTCTCGGTTGGGTTCCAAGACGCACGAAAGACGAGCAGCACCTTCTGATCAAGTGGTATCGTAGGAAAAAGTACTCGGAGCTGTGCATCATGTACTCGTAGATTGACTGGATAGTTAGGTGGGTAGTCAACAGGGCCTTTGATAGATCGTGGCTGTACGTCTTGCGCTTCACTGACTGTACGACGGTGCGATATGAGGCCCGTCGAGACCGGGACAGGTCCTATTGAGCCAGGGGATATGCCTTCCAAAGCGTGCAAAGTAGGGTGGTCCGGTGCGACCGCTGCCTCCAAATTCGTGCTCTTGTCTTTGGCTCTGCTGACTTCGCCTCTCTCGATCCTGCTCAGATGACCATAGTTTGCAGTTCCCCATATATTGCTCAATAAGGAGCCTGGTGCGCCTCCATTGGTATGGTCAGTAGCTCCAATGTCTAATCCTCGTTCTGCAACCACCATGACAGCAGTCTTGCTCAAATTTGTAGGCATTGGTGGATTTGCTATGTTGGTAGGAGCTAGAGAAACGGAGTCGACATTCAGTATCTGTTTGTTGATTTCGCTGACATTCGCCGTGTTGACAGGTTGTAGACTGCTTCTTGACATCGAAGCTAGCCCGCCGTTCCCTATGTTCGGAGCAGGAGATGCTGGTACCGAACTTGACACGATCCTGTTATTCACTGCACCCCCAGTAATTGATTTGCGATGGAGATCAAGCTTTGTAAGAAGCCTTGCAGCATGTTCACGGCCTGAATCTCCTTCACTTGTTACAGTTCTGCGGCGTCTTGCGGACGCACCAGAATCAGCACGGCTGACCTCCGTTGTACTTAGATCAATGGCTGCCAGATTGCTACCAACATCATCATTAATGCTCACATTCTGGACATCGCTCCGTTTCTCTGCCAATTCTGGGGCAAGCGCAGGATTGACTGCGAACGCAGCGTTTGATGTCAGATTTGGCCTTTTGCTCTGCTGCTCAATGGGTTCTTGAATGGCTTCTTTCTTCGCAGCGTCAAACACAGACATCCAGCGAATTAATTCGCCCTGCGTTTCGGCCTGCAGCATAAGCGTGGTGTCCTTGGTTTTGACTTCGAAGCAGAATCGTCGTTCTTCAGTAGTGCCAGGACGAACACTACAGAGCAAGACACCAATCTTCTCGCTCTCCTCTACTCCGCCAGACTTCGACCCTTGAGTCAACCAGCCGAAGACTCCATTCTTTACGTAGAACCACCTTCGCGTCCAGGTAGTCCTTGCAGGTCTGCCAGCTGTTGTTCGCATGAAAAGCCAGCCCTGCTTGGAAGACGCAGAACTACCCTCGGCACCGACCCTTGAGTTCGCTCGAGGTCGAGTGCCGAGAGACGGTCCGGCGGGAATAGTCGACACTGTGTACTCGTCCAGATCGCGCGAAGGACGAAGAGCTATCTCTGCACTCTCCTCAATCATCTTACGAGTGGACAGTAGTTCCTTCTGCAGCACGACCTCTCCTTCTCTGATTTGCTGACTCCAGCTGCGGATTCGCTCAATTTCATGTCCGTATCCTGTAAACATAGTAGTTGTACTCTCCCGCAAGTCCTTCATTTCTAGCCACTGATCTGAGAAGACTTTGATGAGTAGCGAATCGAGCGCGGCTCGAAGTTGTGGAGCTGCAATGCAGTAATCCATTGACGCCTTGAGGTAGAGCTTTCGCTCAGTATGCAGCTGGAAAGCATCCTCACGCAATGCTGAAGCTTCTTTGACTTTGACTTGACTTGCGTAGCGGGCTGAGCTGGCATCATAGTTCTTCTGAGCCTGATCAAGAAGTCGACGGGTTTCTTTGAAAGGACGAAAGTCTCTCAGTAATGTTGCACGGATCGGCTCGACCACAGAGTACTGGCACTTCTTGAAGCCCCCAATTGCGTGGGACCAGAACTCGTGCGCGCCCTGCCCATAACGACGCATTGCCAATACTGTATAATCATGGTCGAGAGCGGCTTCAGATAGACTATCAGGTGGGTTCGATGCTGTCAGGAAAGAGTTGACCACATCCTCCAGTACTCCAACCTCTTGGGCAAGCTTGCTGGCTGCTTTGACGTAGCCATCCAACCACTTCTCCACAGCATCAATTTGATCTGAAAAGTGCACTACCGTCGACCTGAAGCTAGGAGAATCCAGAGCAGCCTCTTTGAGGCCGACTGGTATCAAAGACAATGGTTTTGTGGTAGACACGGCACGTGGCTGCCGTATGGGAGATGCTGCCATGCTTTTTTGCTATGATGTCTGTAAACTACTCCATCGGAACAAGTCTGACCTGCTCAGAACCTGCACCTGTCACTCTAGAGCTTGAAGTCGGTCACAGAAGAGTCACATCAGACACGTGGATTGCATTGTTAGAGTGGTGTTTCATCGCGACTGCCTGGCCCTCGGCGAAAACAATTACGTCAGCTCGGAGCGCAAGCCTAAACTCCGGCTGTCACAGGTGATCTTTTTTCTTTCTTATCGATCACAATCCCCGATTACATCCATACATAGCAGTACAAGCAAGATGGGTCGACCTAAGAAGCGCGCGAGACTCCTCGAGGATGCCAGCGACGCGTCCGGTGACGATGCGGCACCCACTTTTACGATCAACGACGAATATGCCAAGCGATTCCAGCACAACAAAGCACGAGAAGAGCGCCAACGCCTAGAGGAGAAGTATGGCAAAGATGCTGAGAATCTGGAAGAGACCGATGCCTCAACGTCGGAAGAAGAGGATGATGAAGCCGCCCTAGCTACCTTGGAGCTGGACGCACAGATATCAGAGACACTGAATGCGCTCCGTTCAAAAGACCCACGGATATACAATAAGGAAACCATATTCTTTAGAGATGATGATACATCTGTCGCAGCTGTTGCGTCGAGGAAGACAAAGGAAAAGCCAATACGATTGCAGGATTACCATCGCGCCAATCTGCTTGCAGGCGGAGCCAATGGCGACGAAGAGGAAGATGATGATGATGCACCTATGACATATGCCGATGAGCAAGCCGCGGCGAAGCGTGACTTTCTCGCGCAAACAAAGGAATCGGATGATGAAGATAATGACTCTGATGGTGGTGATCTCCTTGTTGCCAAACCTGGTCAAGCTGTACAAGCTCAACCTCCGCTGCGAAAACAGCAGCAACATGCCGAGCCAGACATTGCAGCTGCCGACGCCAATCCAGAAGACTTTCTGGATAAGTTCATGGCATCTCGTGCTTGGGAGCCGAAAGGCACAACGAATTACCAAGCTTTTGAATCTGAGGATGAGTCGGATGTCGAGCGTGCTGAGCAATGGGAAGCAGCGTATAACATGCGTTTTGAGGACCCTGCTAAGGCAAATGAGAAGTTGTTGTCACACTCTCGTGACGCAGCAGCAAAATACTCGGTGCGGCGAGAAGAAGTGACTGGCAGGAAGAAGACTCGTGAGGCTGAGAAGGCAAAGAAAGAAGCTATCAAGGCGGAGCGCGACAGCGATAAGGCAAGATTGCGGCGGTTGAAGATTGACGAGGCGCAGGAGAAGCTGCAGAAGTTTAGGGAAGCTGCAGGACTTGCGCTAGGAGAGGAAGCGAGTGTGGAGGAATGGGCGAAGTTTTTGGAGGCTGGTTTTGAGGACGACAACTGGGATGCAGAGATGGCGAAGAGGTTTGGTGAAGACTACTATGCCAATGGCGAGCATGCTGGAGACGATGAGGATGGAGATGAAGACGTCGCGATGACTGGTGCTACTGCTGTACCGGCTAAGAAGGAGAAGAAAGCCAAGACCAGCAAGCCCACGTGGGACGATGACATTGACATTGGTGACCTCGTGCCTGATTTTATCATTGAGGAGGAAGAAGGTGGCAGACATATCACCTTGTCCGACGATGAGGCTGAAGTACAGCCAGCAGAAGAGTCCTCAGAAGATGATAGCGACAACCCCAGGGCTACCACAGAGGCCACGCCAGCCCCACGTACGAAGACTAGCAAAAAGGACCGCGAACGTGCTCGACTCGACGCCCGTCGCACTGCCCGCCTCGACCGCGCCGCTATCGAGTCAGTTGTCGATACGCATTTAAGTCGTACTCTACCATCAACTGCTACGGCTGCCCGCTTCCGATACCGCGATACTTCTCCAACGACATACGGCCTTACTTCTCTCGACATTCTACTGGCTGATGATGCTGACTTGAATGCGTATGTCGGGCTCAAAAAGATGGCAACCTTCCGTGAACCAGAAAAGAAACGTAAGGATAAGAAGAGATTGGGAAAGAAGGCGAGGCTGAGGGAGTGGAGGAGAGATGCGTTCGGAGCAGGACGGGAGGACGGACCGAGTGTGGATCGCTGGGACGAGCTGTTCAAGAGTGGGCAGAAAGCAGGCGAGGAGGAGAATGCCAATACGAGCGCGATCGGTGGAGGTGATGTGAGTAAGGGCACAGAGGGCGAGGGCGATGTGGTGGAAGGGAAGAGGAAGAATAAGCGGAGTCGGAAGAGGAAGGCTGGGGCGGTCGAGGGGGTGGAAGCATGAGGATCTACTTGATTGTGTAGGCTTTTATCACATCTTGTGATTGCGAACATTATATCAGTCCTTCTATTTGCGGAACAATGTAGAGCACCAAGGAAATGCATACTGCGTCGCTATGGCTCTCTCCACCATTTACATCCTCTTCGTCCTTTCTATCGACCACTTCTGGTTTGAGGAAGGTGAGAGATTGGAGACATACCTTAGGATATGAGGATGTAGGTCTATACAAAATACTCACAGCTCTCTCCGAGGTTTTCTTTCTCTACTTTTTAGGTCAAAGTACTTATGGTTCATGAAAACGTCGAAGTGGGGAGAGTGATATACTCAAGCTGTCAATAAGCACGAACTGTTCACAGGACCCTTCGTTGGACACTCTACCAGCGTGGAGATGGTTTCCACGGTCTTGATTAGCTGTTACAGTATGAGGTATAGAGAGTGGTGCCACGTGGTGGGCTTACCGTCACATCTTCGGGAAGAGTGGAGGCCGACTTAGCAAGACGCACTATATATATTATGTTTAAAAGTGGAATTTCCATAATTAGGGCTTGTGGTCTAGTGGGTCAGTAATCTGAATTCTGCAATTAAAATACAATATTCTAACAACGGTATAGTATGATGCTTCCTTAGCACGATGAACCCCTTCATCGAGTCAATTGGAAGAGGTCCGGCGTTCAATTCGCCGCCAGTCCATTCTTTTGTTTTTTTGGTGACCGTATAGGTAGTTCGAGGAAACTGGACTAGTTCAGATGACCTAAAGCTGTTTCGATTGTGTTTTGCGCGAGTTATAGGTGTTTCAAGGTTGGCGCAGCCGTCTAGTGTGCAGATCCTTGAAGTCTCAAGGCGACATGTGATGCATACAATGTGGGAAGACGACCGATCGACTCTCGCCATTCTGTACCAGGTATACAACAATGCTGGCCTTCCACAGATAATCCTTATGACCATGTAGCTGTTCTCCCTCTTTCGAAGGACCTTCTTCTTGCTCGGCCTGCTGTATTCACGTATGCCATCCGTTTGTTGCGTGGTGTCTTAGGCTCTTCCAACCTCATCATAGATAGACATGCTGCGGGGTAGTCTCATGTTCCGGCCCTCTGTTTAGACTACCAACTTTATTTCCCTGTAAACACCACCTCATCGGTCCGGGCGCTCAAGCGGCACCATTTCCCTCACCATGTCAATGTACGATGTCCTCCATCCTGTCCTACCTATCCGTCCCTCTACAGATCACAGCACTCACCACTTTCGCCCTACATAGTCTCTCCTACCTCTGGCCGCCCGCGGCCTTCTACTCCCGGGCTGTCCTGTCCTTTTCCTGCCTGGTCTTCTGCGCATGCTACGGTGTCTTTGCCTCGGTCGTGCTGCGTCTAGTGGGATATGGTGGACTTAGCCAGTATACCGTGGCGAGGGCGTTCAAGTGGACAATGTGGTTGACGACGGGTGTGGAGTTTGTGCTGCAGGATGAGGAACATTTGGCGACGAGACCGGCGGTGTTTATTGGGAATCATCAGACGTGTGCATTCTCAAGGAAGAAGATACATGACAGTAGGCTGACGCAGGCGGTAGTGAACTCGATGTGCTGGTGCTAGGCACGGTCTTCCCGCCGTATACCTCAGTTACAGCCAAAAGCAGTCTGAAATATGTCCCCTTCCTGGGGTGGTTCAGTATGTCAAGCCCGCCTGCACAACATGCGCTCCACGGCGAATCACAACGCTAATTTGTCTCTCCCACCACAGTGACCCTCAGCAAGACCGTCTTCATAGATCGCGGCAACCGCGACACCGCCCGCGCCGCCTTTAACAACGCCGCAAAACACATGGTCAACGAGAAGCAAAATGTCTACATCTTTCCGGAAGGCACAAGGTCGTACAGCACGAAAGCTGAATTGCTGCCGTTCAAAAAGGGCGCGTTTCATTTGGCTGTGCAGGCTCAGGTGCCGATTGTCCCGGTGGTGGTTGCGAATTACTCGAATATACTCAACATCAAGGCTAGGATATTCAATGCGGGCAAGGTGCCTGTCAGAAGTATGTTGATGTGGAAAGTGTGAAGGAGAGAGTCTGAGCTAACGGAATGCCAGTATTACCACCAATACCGACGAAAGGGTTGACGACGGAGGACGTGGATGAATTGGCCAGGACGACCAGGGATCGCATGCTTGAAGAGCTTGTCAGGCTGACGGAATTGGCGCGCGCCCAGAGAGTGGCATTGACGAGTGAAGAGAGGGAGCGCTTGCTGGACGAGGATGTTAATGGTGCGGCCAAGTCTGCCACAACGACCGGCCGTGATGGTGTTCAACCTGGCCTCTGATCCAGACTCAAAAAGCTCACCAGAAGCAGAGAAGAGACTGCTATGAGTGGAAGCTGAAAACTCAATGGAGACTGTGCCGTCAATTTACCTAGAGGAAGATATACCCAAAAGCTCAACGACGTCACGCGAATACAGAGGAGTCGTCATTATTGAATATAGCCACTTACCGAGAATACCTCGAAGCACTACTACCTCATGCAATGATACATTAGCTGTCTAAGTGTGCATCTTTCGCCATCGACAATGTGTGCACATATACAGTCTTGACAACGGCTTTCACAACAGCAGTAGGATCCTAGTCAGCCAAAGATGTCGAGGGAACGTTCTCGCATCTTCACTACCTTCATCATGATGGTGCTCGTGTGACTCGGCGTCTCTGCCGTGCGCCTTGCTCTGCTCAGTGATCTCACTCCACCATGAAAGCATCCCACGTCAGATTCTGCGAATATCGCCCAGATCAAAGTTTGTATATCCGAAGTCCATATCCTGCACCTCCAGTCAACACTTCGACATCCCAGACATCGTGCGCCATTCCATCGACTCACCATCAGATTCTGATCATACAACCCCGTATCAACCTCCGGCACAGCAAGAGGCTGTGGTTGCAGCGGTAGCGGTATAGCACACTCGGATCCACCTGCGAAGAGATGATCTTGTACAGCACGCTCGTGCGCTTTTCGGCGGCGCGCTCGTCCTCCTTTGCTCAGCCGTTATTGCTGCTGCTAGATCTTGAGGTGGCTCGCAGGTCTGCAATGCCTTGCCGAGTTCTTCCTCGAAACCTGCCAACTCAACAATTTCTCCTTTGAGAGTTGGATGGTTCATCCGGCTATGGAATCTCAACCGGAGATCCCTACACTTGGACGCGGCGATCAGATTGCCAGCAGGAGAGTGCCGCAGATGCGCACCCGAAGCACTCAAGACCTCACCTCGAGATTGTCAAGGATACCGTATATCTTCATCTCGGAATACTTTTGGAGCATCACAGGCAGAATTGAGGCCATCTAATATACTAGGCAAACCTCGGACGAGGTAGACTGATAGCTCGAGCTCGCAGATGACTGCTTAGAGTAACCGTCGTTCACATGGACGCCTGTGATGAGCTTGGCGATCTGAAGAAGACATTTGGCTTGCTCAAGGGCACGGCGTCAGAAATATCATATCCATAACACGAGGAGACTCAGAGTTCCCAATCACCTGTGCATTGCTTCTTTGAAGCTCTGTCTATGGTCGGGATGGTGACTAATCAGTAATTGAGGTGATCTACAATTTAAGCTTATTCTGAGACAGGGCTGCTCGATGTTTATTTACACCTTACCCGCGTGATGACAACCACATTCTTCAAATACCTTGCTTCCTACTAAGACATAGCTTTCTGTATCGACAGCTTACAGCGCATACTTATTATGATATAGTGCGAGTATCGTGTATCCGGATATCAGGAACATCATCACGTCAACAGCCCAGGCGGTCGTGGGCGCATCGTAACAGTCAGAAGAGACAATGCCTAAAAGAGCATCATCTAGCATTACACATGCTGAGCTACCCTGGACCGCATCACGATGTTTGCGACTCCTACGACCACTGACGACTCGACTCAACGCATTCCATGATCTTGCTGGAGGCCCAGAGCAAGCAACGACACACAAGACATCACGCGTGCCGCAGCAGAAGAGAAAAGCGAAGTCTGGAGATGTAGGACGTACTCAGGACTTCGAATGGGGCTCATCCCACGCGCCTAAAAGAGTGAAAACGACTTATGGTGCGCGCAGAGAGGCAGCAGCAAGAAGTGATACCACAGTCAGACCGCGAGATAGTGAGCGCAAGACTCCACAAGGAGAGCTCGGCAGCTTCAATGTACCCACGCCCATTCTCAGGAGGCAGATCAGGGATGCAGACACTGTATCGACTGACAACGCCATGACCCCAAGTCGCAAAAAATCGAACATGTCTCCGCCGCCGAAGCCAAAGATGGACAAGACAAGGCGGGGCGAGTTATCGCTACAACTATTCAGAGATTTCAACAATATTATCACTCAAACCTGTCCACCAATCGGTGAGAAACCACCGAGGACGGGGACCAAGGGCGCCTCGTCTTTACTCGAGATGTGCCTCAAGAATGTCCCGGCTTATATTGCTAATGAGGAGGAGTGGCAGGAAGCAGATGATGCTGATGAAGTGAAGACGAACGTCGCGACTGATACATACAGCATGTTAGAGGACCTTGGGCATGGCACGGAAGGCGGCTGGCACCAGCTCAGGACGGTCGTCCAGGCTCACGCGATCTTCTCGATTCGACAGGCCATCGAGCGAGAGGACTTCGAGATGGTCCGGGATGTATCACCACTGATAGACATATGCTGGCAAATGCGCCTACATGTCGAAGTGCGCAGCTTGTTCTGTAGTTGCATTAAAACACCAGGCCGCTTCCCACCCCCGACGCTAAGCAAGAGGCCCGGAGCCAATTTCGACGAAGCATGTTTTGTACCATCATCTTCAGCGAAAGCGAGTGTTCAACCAATGAAGCTGGACCCTCACGAATTTTGGGAAGTCGCAAGGTCTGGGACCAATTACAAGCAGATCAATCGGGGTTATGTGCTGATGAGGATTGCTCATCTGTCTGCTGAGATGCTCAGATCGGACAAATTACCAGTAGAGTGGTTGTCTTGCCCACACTTCCGACCAATCTGGCAGAATGTCATACAGTCACTGTCAGCCGGAGACATTCATCATCACATTTCTATGGACTTTGTAGAGCAGTTCCTGCGATCCGCCAGTGCACTCCAGGTTCCAGACTCTAGGCAATCCTCGTCCTTTGTAAACCAGGGATACCGCAGTCCGACCGTACAAGACGCGTCGATGCGCACATTGACTAGTCTGCTTGCTATGCTCTGCGCAATCGGGTTGGTGGAGAAATCTGGCAGTGAAAATATTCAGCAGCTTCGACGTACTGAGCGTCCTTTAGTGACAGTAGGGCTTGAGATTGGTCAGGCTTTGCTCGAGGAAAACATCGACGACATCGACGAGCATACGATCGTATCACGCATGCTCATCCTTGTTGGAGAGCTGATACTCTGTCAAGGTGACGCTGATGCTCAAGCACAAATCAGTCTCAGGGATGATGTGCAATTCGAGAAGCGTCTCGTTCAGCTGTCTACGCTCAATCACGCACTAGGCTGCCGGGATAGCGCCGAGAACGCCGGCCTCGAGCATGTCTCGAATTTGCTATGTGCTATCAGTCGCTGTTATGCTCGCGCTACGTCGTCTAATGCTCTCGATATAATGCGTGGGATACTGGATAATCTCATGCAGCCTCAGGCTGCCCGCTTAAGGTCTTGTATTCGCTTCGTCAATCGCTTAGCTCTTGACACAGCTATGCTCTTCTCCGAAGAAACACCATCCAGAGAGGCTTCCGCTTACGTCCACACGCTGGAGACACTTAAATCGAGTGGATCGAGACGAATACCAAGTACAACGCGGAACGTCCCTGAAGAGAGCCCAGCTACGACAGGAAAACCAGGGCTCAGATGGGAGCCAGGTATCTCGGAATGGATTGCTTCCACGCCTGCAAGTCTTGTGAGGCTGAAGAGAATGTCACTCGAAAATACCTCGCAAAATGGCAATACTGTCTTGTCGGATGTTGTAGACTCCATCAAGAGACCGGCTGTTTGCTCCTATCAGCCTTTTGCGGTTGTGATACCACCCATGCCACTATCGTCATCCCCAACGAAACCTGGTCGTGGGTTGGCTGACACTAATGTCAACAAACAACACCCACGTAATACTGCCCGTCCAATCGTCGGGGCGTTAGAAGATTCTGGCATCTTCCTCGAGTCTGATGCAGCTGGAGGACTCGTAGCGCCAGAGGACGAATACGAAGATGTGGAGGCAGGAGCGAAAACACGAAAGACTGCCCTTAATAACAGCGAGCAATCAGTAGGCTGGGCGACCACCTTGAAGCGTGCTCATGATGAGCAGAAAGCAGAAGAACGGGATAGAAAAGAACTCAAGAGAAAACTTCGCGACGCCGCAGCTGCGCTCAATCCGTTTTCCACAAGCCCTGCACCTTCGATGCGAGCACGACGACAGCATGCAGCCCGACCCGCCATCACAGCATTGGGAAAGACAATGCCGAGAGCTTCGCCGCCTGGAGCTCTGATTCAGGACGAAAGTGAGGACGAGCTGTCCATGCTTAGCACTGACAGCCAAGCAGGCGCAGCGGAGGCTGCAGCTAGCAGTTCGTTTCGTGCAGTGCCATTGCTTGGACAAGCAGTGAGTGAACGACCGACGAAGCGGCGGCGTGCGAAGCGATGATCCTTTAGGCATGGACGGAGTGATGTTATGCGATAGCTGTAAAATCACTCGGCCTCATAATCAAGCGAATGCTATAAGATGGCTATCGAAGCATTCCCGATGGCAATTCAAAAGTTGATGACAGTCTGTGTGTAGACGACATCGATCAGGATTCAGGATTCAGGATTCAGGATTCAGGATTCAGCTGGCTCAAGTATAATTGTGCTTGTCGCTGAGATACTTTGATCCCTTGACAGAATGTCTTGGCTCGGCTCCGAGAAGACTCGCGCGACGAACACACGTTCCTGCCAGTCAGGCAAAGGAGCTCGGCCTTCTTATACCGACATGCCGTTCACATGGCTGGGCGGGACTCCAGGCTAGTCCGGTGCGATCGCAGGATTTCCGATGGTCCCTGCTCGGGTTACGCTCGCTCAGCAAGCTTCGACATCGTTGGCTTACTTGCAGGCCTGCACAATGACTGGTAATGTTTCAGAGAAGGATCTTGCCTGGGTGAACGGAACCTTTGAGTCACACCTCATCTAGTCAGGTTACCGGGGGTGGCATCAGGAGTTTGATGAACTGTATGTGGGAAGAGTGCATTGATGTAAGCAAGAGAACAAGTGGTCCTGATGTCAGTCAGGGCGTGGCACGGCACAGCCAGCATAGGGTAGATCAAGCGCACGAGTCTTTGCTACACATTGAGGATTCGCTGGTGCTGGTGATGGTGATGGAAAGTCCTTGGTGCCCTATTTTGGATATGAAGCTCATGGCCTATCCCCAGCAATGCCCTTTTGGATCTCTATAGCTTGCATCAGGCTCGATGACTACATAGACATTTACATCCAGGTCTCGACAGTATCGTTGCCGTTCAGGACACACGACTAGGCTCTTGCAGAAGATATATGTCGTTATACTTGATCCGCCCCCACGGAAATATAAACGCCCACCACCACAAGAAAGCCCATCATAAAGTCGTACAAAGATCTCACAAACACAACCGCCCACAATGGAGAAAACCCACCTCACATCCGCCCGCTCTCGTTCTCTGCCCTCAACATCTCACCAAAGCTCATTCCCCTCCTCGTCGCCCCGCTGGAATCACTCCCCTCCCTCTCCATCTCCCTCACCCTCACCGCCGTCTTGGTATGCGCATCCCCGCTCCCTTCCTTTACAACATCGCTGAAATCCAGCCCTGCAACCGTAGACCCCCACTTCACTGGCGACGTGATCTCCTGGCTTCCATATCCCCCTCCTTTCTCCATCAACTCGAATCCAAAACTCCCGAATCCTCCCTCATCCCCGCCGCGGGACATTGTCGTTAAATCCAACCCCAACGGATTCATCGCTGTCGACCCCGCCGCCTCAAGCAACGTATCGTCTCCCATGCTAGCAGTAGCAGTAGCAGTAGCCGTCGCCGTCCTCGCCTGCGTCAAACTCCTCTGTTCCTTCCTCACGCGATCCGTGCTCCCCAGACACCACAACAGCGAGTACGTGTACACACTCGGCAGCGGATACAGAAACACCAGGTCCACGCTCGCGGCCGCCATGTCCCACTGAATGGCGTAAATAATCGCCGCAGCCAGGGCAAACGTCGTCGTCATGCTGGCGGACTGCATCGCTGCGTTGATGATCTGTGCCACGAGACTATCTGTCGGCATGTCGTAGCCAGTCTTTTTCCGGACCAGGCCGGTTATGATGACGATGGAGATCAGCAGGTCGGTGAGCACGGAAGTCCAGGTGTAGAGTTCGGTGAAGAGGAGGAGGAGCGTGAAGGACGTCGTGCCTGAGGTGTTTAGAAGCTGGACGACGCCCAGGCCGATGGCGCCGGCGAGGTTGGCGATGATGCAGGCGGTGACGATGGCGAGGAAGATGGGACTGGAGTTACAGATGCGCCAGGCGCGGTTCGCGAAAAAGGATTGCACTATCGCTGCTAGCAGACCCGCTAGTATCGGGACGTACGCATCGGGGACGTAGAAGCCGTAGAGGGCGTCTGCGGAGCGTGACTGGGTTGTCCCCCAGAGGAGGAGTTCGGCGATTGTGGTTATCAGGACGAGAGTGTTGAGGATCAGGACGGCGGTCAGGATGCGCTTCATGGATTTGGAGAGGTCGGAGGTCGATGTGTAGCAGGTTGCGGCTTTTTGGTAGCAGGCGCCGGAGATGAAGATGGTGAGGATGAAGGCGGTCATTTCGGGACCGAGGATGGCCCAGGCAAGAGCTTGAGAGGCGGGGGCATTAGGATCGTCGAAGGAGGAGGAGGGGTCTGTCGTTGTGGTTGTGGTGGTGGTGGTGGTGGTGGTGTTGGACATTGAGAGTGCTTGTCCAGCTCGTCCTGCAGGTCGGACGAGGTTATAGGTGCAGAGTCGAGGTGGATATGTCGAAGTTGATACAGAGCCGGTCGAGTCAGGATCGAATGAGATCTGCGACAGAGCGTGCGACCCGTCTTCCTTATAGAAGCAATCTCTCTTCTCACGAAAACACGGCCGAGTGACTCGCCATTGTGCGACTCGTGTATTCTCATCATCTTTCGCTGTTCAATACTGTACAGGCGACCATCACAGCGCCGCCGTCGTCGATGCAAGGCGCAAAGCTTCTATCGCGATGAATACGAGGCCTTGGCCTCCATATAAGGTTGGACTGAGGCATGTCTTGTCTGGAAAGCATGAAGATGTGATGTGATTGGCGCGGGTACCTGCCTGCTCCGTCGTCAGGATCGACGCTCCGTGCTCGGAGGTTTCCGACTCGTCTGGAGTACGAGACGGCCCAATCTGCGGGCTTTGCGAAGCATCCCTTCTTCTTCGGCGCGCGTCTTCCCTTCGATTCCTGCATTGCTGCTGGACGGACGTGGATGCGATTAATCACAAGGCTGTCCAGTGGAGCAGTGAGGTGTAAGCGCACACAAACAGTATGCTTTTCCCCTATTTGTGATCAATATTGTTCAGCCACTACTAGTCAGGCCAACACCAGTAGTAGTGCCATGCAGATTAAGCTTTTCGCTACTCTCCACAAGAGCTGCAGTAGTCATTCCAGCTGCGTTCACCTGGCTACCATGCCGCCGTCCAAGCAGATGAGTTTATTGGTGAGGTATCCTGTCTTGACCATCCAGAGCACAGTCTCTGCAATTTCTTCAGGTTGCCCCAATCGACCTAGTGGTATTTCTTTGCTCATTAGCCAGGCTTGCGAGAAACAAGACATTGTCGTGGTAATACTCACTTGCTTTCAACTCATTGCTACCTCCGGGCAACATGGTCGTGTGCTCAATCAGAGCCGGCGCTACTCCATTGACAGTGATACCCTTGCTGCAATAGGCACTCGACAGCCAGTGTATCAGACCGTGAAGTGCCGACTTTGAGGATGCATAGTGTGGTCCTACCACGCCTCCTGTCCCATCATCAGTATACTGCTATCAGGAATGCACGGTATTCTTCACATACCTGTGAAAGCAGCAGCACTACTGCAGAAGATCACGCGGCCCCAGCCTGCTTCCTCCATCGCTGGCAGACACAGTTGTGTCAGGTAGAACGCTGTGCCGCAGTTTGCTCGCCATGTATGCTCGAACTCTGCAGGGGTAATGTCGTGGATAGACTTGATGCCTGCCTTCCCGGCAGTGATGCCTGCGTTATTGAAAAGGATGGTCGGATTCCCGAGCGCGGTGGTGACTTCGTCGTGGAGTTTCTTGACCTAGAGTGTATGGAGGTTGGAGTCAGGTTATATCTTGGAAGCACGTTGTTCCTTGTGTGATGCCACAACCGAGTGCACCGGCGTGCGGCGTTCGCCAAGCAGACAATGATAACACAGAAGATCACGACATGTCACATCCAAGAACATACCCCTTCATAACGACTAAGATCCGCCTGAAACGCATGTGCACGTACACCCATCCTCTCAAGCTCAGCTACCAGAGAAGTGGCTGCATTTTCATTGGTGTGGAAGTGCACCGCAATAGTACAGCCGAGTGCTGCTAAGGTTCTGCATGTTGCACTACCAATACCACCTGTGCCACCAGTCACAAGAGCGATGTGCTTGGAGAGGTCCGTGGTGATAATAGACTGGGGCCGCGGTGGAAAGTTTGTGCTGGATGTGCTCATTGTGATTCTTGTGGCAGGATGAAAGGTATTTGGAGCTTTAACGACTAGCTAGCTGATGACTATAAAGGCTCAAGTAGCAGGTCATCATGAGTGCCATGCTGTATCTACAGGTGCTCGCACGGAACTGCATCCGGATGACGTCGTCAACAACAAGACGTGAGAGCAGATACTGCTCACATTGCGATCTTCTAGTATAGTATAATAGTGCAAGGGAGTTCTAATCATCGTCCGCAGCGTCTTCTTCTAATTCTGGTAGCTCAATCGTGAACGTCTTCTCCACCAAACCCTTTGCATTACGGCTCGTGATGTTGTACTTGCCCTTGCCTCCGACAAGGTCTTTCATCACCAGCTCTCTAGTTCTGCCCAAGCTCTCAATCGCCGAGATTCTGTCCAGCGTCGCTTGCAGGTAATCATCGAATCCTGGCTCCGTGCAGATTTCGCGGAAGGCAAGCTGCATGGGCACGGAATCGGCTCGAACCATGGCACGAGAGTCGATGGTGAAGACATTGAACGTGTCGTACTCTTGGATGCTGGTTTTATGTTAACTCTGCTTATAGCCGAAGGCACGTGGACCTCACAAATCGGCTCTTGTCATGATCTGCCTCGCAATATGGAGAGGCACTTCAGGCAAGATGTAACCAGTTTCCGGATCATAGCTCTTCTCCATCTCCTTTTCCTTTTCGACCAAGGCTTTGGCAAGTACCATTGCACATGACTGAGACCAGTTAGTGTCCACAACTTCGTCCTAGTCATGACAGATGGCGTCAGTGGAACCTACAGCAAACTTCTGTTGATCCATTACATCGTCGTCCATTTCCTCACCAAGTATCCAGCACTGATTGAGGAACCATGTCTTTTCACGAGTGCAGACGTCGTCTGCAGCGTGATTCATATCGTTGTGCCTTGCAACTTTAGCCAAGAATGCTAGCCGACCACCAACTTTGTCGTAGACCTGTTCGTTGTCAGTCCAGGACTGTCGAGATGAAGTGGATGTTTAGCATGGTTGCTATTAAAGGCTCTCCTCCCGTACCTGCTCGAGTATGTTGTGAGATGGATCCTCATCAAAGTACTTGGCCCTGTACGATTTCATAGTGGCTATGGCACTCTGTTTCGAAAGGTCCGCCACAGGAATGACTTCGAGCCTCGTTCCCTGGAGCTTCAATCGTTCGTACACCCAGTAGTCGTCGCTATTGAAGATCACCGTGCAGAGATTGCCAGCCGCCCACTGTTCGGCGCGCTGCTGAATCAGCTCTAGCAAATTCTTTCCGTCTTCGTCGTCCTTGACCAGATGAGTGCTGTTGATGATGAGAATCAAGGGACGCCCAACTGTTTGACGGCGCTTTAGTGCAATCTTTTCAAGCTTATTAAATGCTCGCTCAATGTCAAGCAAAGCAGTAGCATCTCGTGGTCCTCGTATAGAAAAGAGAGCGCCAATATTGTCTGCCAACCTTAGCTCACGAGTTCACTATCTACAGACTCTGAAAGACGTACCCTCATGGTACTCGAAGTCGAGCGCTCGACCTAGGCGGATCCTGAAAATCTCGACATCGGAATGAGCCTCCAGCATAGAGACACCCTCTCCATCCACCTTTTGCATGGCCTCGATGAGCATGGACGATTTGCCTGTGCCTTTCTCTCCAATGATAAGGTAGTATCGACCCTGTTCTGTACCATTGACGATAGCATCGATCTTCGCTTGCTCGTTCCGGGGAATCCATTTTGCTGCACTCGCGCCGGTCTTGCTAGAGGGCGATCCTTTTGCTTCTGCTGCCAGATCGAGGACTGGGTCGCCCGGATCAAAAGCGTGCTCCATTTTCCGTAAGACAAGATGTTTGTAGTATTTCGTGTACCCAAAACCGATGAGCCTGTACGCCAATCAATACCATGCATCAGAGAACTGTGAGATAATGCCTACCCTAATACTGTCACCGAGGCCAAGGTTGTGACAGCACTTTCAAACATCTTGAAAACTGTTCCCTTCCATTGTCCCGCATCATTCTGTCGTCCGTCCTCGGGTTGGTCATCTGGCACGAATGGTGAGCCTATAGCTGACTGACGTGCACTGTAGCTTAAACATCTCCATATTGTTTGACCGCCTGGAATTTCCTTGATAGGGTACTGTAGGAATGACGCCCCATCGACCGCTGGCGTTATGAGAGACGGTCTTCTTAGGAGCAGTCGAGGAGAAGGTCTGAAGAATCGCAGCATTAAGGATATCTGTGAAGTTTGGTGCGCATGCGTATTGATAGGATCTAGGTGGTATGTTGCGAAATTATTGTATGATACAGCAGAGTTTGCTGGGACACAGGAATGAATATGTTCGAAGTGCGTCTTCTGCGTTGGAAGCACCTTCCTGGCGGAAACTGGTCACAAGCAGATTGCACACGACTGGGTGTCACTGTCTCACAGTCTACCGAGTCTTTTCTGCTAACAAAGACACCCAAGTTGAGTCACGAGTGCCAATACTTCACTCCTTGGAATGAATGAACAAGCAAAATGGTGAAGAAGTACAGTAGAGTAGCAGGATGTTGAAGTGGCTGGGTGAAAGCTTGGCCACAAGATACACGTGATCTAGATCACTGCAGCGGGGATTGTTATTGATGCCGGAGTACCTAGGTGTGTTTTCATGGAGAGAGATCCTCAGTCGACTCATGTCAGCATGATATCATGATCTGGCAAGGACTACTGGGTGTATGTGAGTACGAAAGTATACATGTAGTCTGCATCGAGTCGAGGCATCCCGGCATGGTCGGGCAAACTCGGAACGGAAGCTTGCAGGAACCATGACGATCATTGGTGAAACCGTCGTGCTTCTAAAAAGTCTCGCGACAGCAACCAGGGGAGCATCACAAGTAGTTTATCGACTTCTACTTTGCATTTCACGTACATTTTGTTGTCATTGTACAGATCCTAAGCATATCGCTGCTACTTGTACATTCTCTTGCATTCTGGCGTTGTCTTACTAGTCTCCTTGAAATAATCCTTACACTAATAACAAAACAATGAGTGATCACGAGGCCACTCATGTCAATGGAGGTACGTCTATATTGCTGCCTGATGGCACTGGAAACAAGACTCACATCTGCCCCAGAACACTCCCACGATCCTACGTGCGCAAGCTGTGCCAAGCGCAACCAGGATGGGGCTGAGGAGGGTCAGGAGGGTCAGGTTCTGGAGAGTAAGGATAGCATCTTGCAATAATCTTTCTACAACTGCTTACACTAGTCCCAGCTACCTTTCCTGTAACGGTCAAGCTCCCACATGAGCCCTACTCGACACAAACCATAGTACGCATCCAGATGTAACCCCTAAAAGAAAGGTACTAAGCATTAGCAAGATCTCCACACAAGACCAGGCACAAGATATAAGGCAGTCCATTGTTGACACACCAAATACCTTCCAATATTCTTGCTTCCACCTTGAAAGAAATGGCGAGCGCATTCCAGACTTTGTCGACATGGCCGAAGTTCCTGGTATAACACCGGACTGCGAATTGACTTTGGTCGAGGACGCCTACACGGAGAAAGATGCCCGGATACATTTCCTTAGGACTCGCGAATTGATCGGTGCGGCGGGTGACCGGACGGACTTGGTTCAGGGCATAAATGCTGGCATATCCCTTCACGATCATGTGTCCAAGGCTGCTGGTGAGCAAGAGGCGGCCAATGGGACCTCAAAAACCGAAGGCAACAAGCATGCACTTTCAGACTACGAAATCCAGGCACCAAGCTCCTACAAGATACTGCTATTACCATCTCCAGGACCAGCACCGAAGACTGTCAAGTCTATATCGTTGTCTCCTTGGAACCCAGCTCCGTACCATCTTCGCTTAAAGGGACACTTGTTGTACATTCAGCTCACAACAATGGAGGGCGAGCAATACCAGATCACGGGGCATGTCTCTGGATTCTTCGTCAATAAGTCGTCAAACGGCAAATTCGACCCATATCCGAAGATCGCCCCCAAGAGCTACCACGCACACTCGTTGCTCAACCTGATATCCAAACTGTCCCCATCTTTCGACGCGTCCTTCAAGGAGCTCCTGGACTTCAACAACCAACGAGACCCGCTTGCCATGTTCCAGCCATCTAATGCCATCCCGAACAGTCCATGGCTCGTCTCCAGAGACTCAAACCTGCTATCAGCTCACCAGCCAGATGTTGCTCGATCGCAAGAGAGTTATCTTATCAGCGGCGCCGAGAACACAGAAACACTTCGCGATTGGAATGAAGAATTCCAGACCACTCGTGAGCTGCCGAGGGAGACTGTTCAAGATCGGGTGTTCCGCGAGAGAGTCATGAACAAGCTCTACGCCGACTACAACGAGGCCGCTACACAAGGCGCAGTTCTCATCGCACGCGGCGAGATCGCGCCAGTGAATCCGACGGAAAATCCTGACGCACAAATCTTTGTTTACAATAACGTCTTCTACTCTTTCGGCGCTGATGGCGTCGGAACTTTCGCCAGTGAGGGTGGAGACGAGGCCGCAAGAGTCGCTACTGGCAAGGATGTGACCGGTGTTCGTCATGTCAATCAACTCGACATACATGGTCTTTGTGCACCTGGCACGGTGATCGTTGACTACCTAGGAAAGCGTATGGTTGGTCAAAGTATTGTTCCAGGTATCTTCAAGCAGCGTGAGCCTGGTGAACAACAAATCGACTATGGTGGTGTTGAGGGGAAGGACATTGTAGCGGAGAACGAGGCCTTCATCCCTCTATTCCAGAAATTGTCGCAGGCAATGCGTGTCAAGAAGCACACTGTATGGGACAAAGAGGGCAAAAAGCACGACCTAGAGGCAAGTGTTGAGACCAAGGGACTCTTAGGCACAGATGGTCGGAAATACGTTCTAGATCTATACCGTGTTACGCCTCTGGACATTTTCTGGATTGAAAAGTACTGGAGCGAGATATCAGCTGAAAGCGAAGCAGCAGAGAGCAAGAAGGATAGCAAGAAGAACTACCCCCACAGGATGACTGTCCTACGCCCTGAGCTCGTCGAAGCGTATTGGCGGTCAAAGCTGAGGGAGTTCGCAAGGGTCGAGATGGCTAAGCAGCCAGGAAACCCTGAAAAGAAGGAAATCGCGAATGGTGACTCTTCGAAATCGGCCACGGAAACTGCCGCATCAACTCAAGCAGAGTCGACTCCAGCTTCTGATGCCAACTCCGACAAGCCAGCCGAGGAAGAAAAAGCCTTGACAAATGGTCATGCTGAAGAGCAGACTACCTCCACAAACGCAGAAGGCGAGAAAGAGACGAAGAAGGAGGAAGACGACGCCGAGCCCAAGGTCGACCTCTCCGGCTTCGAGTTCGCGCTGAACCCTGATGTTTTCAGTGGCCAGCACCCACAAACAGATCAGGAACGTGCAGAGATGGAGAAAGATGAGGCAGCTGTCCGCGCGGCATGCACGTACCTCCACGAGGAAGTACTTCCCAGGCTGGTTGCTGACCTCAAGGAGAGCGAGGTCGGTTTCCCAATGGATGGACAATCGCTCAGTAGTCTCATTCATCGTCGTGGTATCAACATACGCTACCTTGGTCAAATCGCCGACATGGCAAGTACCTCCGAGCCTCGCTTGCAGGCCTTGAAGGCGTTGGCGACCCAGGAGATAGTATCCCGTGCTTTTAAGCACATTGCGAACCGTCATCTCAAGTACCTGCCTTCGCCGTTTGCTGCAGCTTGTGTGGCACATCTGCTCAACTGTTTGCTTGGTACAGAGTTCAACGACGCTCCCACCGCCATTCTCGACGAGGAGCTGAAGGCCATGTATCCGGAAGCCAAATTCGATTTCGTGGCTGTCACTCCAGCGACATTGAGGACGGAAATCAGCGAGCAAGTCAGTCTAAGATACAGACATGACTTGGCTGAAGACTGGTCTAAGGACCTCAAGCCTATGGTAATGCTCAGAGAAATTTCTCTTAAGCTCGGCCTACAACTGTGCGCACGTGATTATGCTTTCACGAAGGATCAAGTCCCGACGACGAACGGCTCCCACCAAACAAATGGCGATGCTTCTCATGCCCAGATCAACGGCACCAACGGCACTAACTCTGGAAGTACAAAGAAGAAGGGCAAGAAGGCTGGCGTATCAACACCACCTACAAAGACTGCAAATCAGCCACCGCAGACATTCCACCCTGACGACGTCTACAATATCGTGCCCATTCTCAAGGAGACATCTCCCCGCTCTCTCCTCGCCGAAGAAGCCCTCGAAGCTGGCCGCATGTCCATCGTTCAAAACCAGCGCGAACTCGGCCAAGAGCTCCTCCTCGAATCCCTCTCCCTCCACGAGCAAATCTACGGCATCCTCCACGCCGAAGTCGC
>Ga0058698_10000118_pt1 | contig 43737 bp, 41 predicted proteins | sample AgamicAsSfe_FD_67288 | JGI IMG/M metagenome (GOLD analysis project Ga0058698, IMG submission 67288) | Agave microbial communities from Guanajuato, Mexico - As.Sf.e | ecosystem: Host-associated > Plants > Phyllosphere > Phylloplane/Leaf | place: Guanajuato, Mexico | collected 2012-05-30
ACATGACATGATGGCCTTCTTTACACGATGCAAACAAATCTGACCAGATCTAGTTCCTGAATAGCTAGGGGTATCTTTCGTTTTGCATGCCACATTCCAACATCCTCTCCAGCAGCAGGACTGTGCAATGCTACCTTACTCCAATTCATCACCTCCACCACCTAAAACGAGGACATGCCTTTCCCGAAATAGACCCAATTCACTGCGCTGCTCTACAGCACGTCTGAAACTTGCCTCGTATTTCCTGTCCTCAATTGCGAGATACGTGTATGTACCTGTTGCTTGTGCTGGCAAATAAGGTTGGTAGTCAACTTTTCCTTCACCCACTACCTATCGCATGACTTCCTCGAAGATGAGTACTATAAGATTGCCTCCAGTCAGCATTGCTCGTTACCAAATGCATTCGTGAGCTCATTCCACTTACACTTCAATTGATCTTTGCTCATTGTGTCCTTTCTGCGGTCAAACTCGAAGAAGCTTTCGGGAATCACCTTGGCATCCGGCTCGTCATCGGGATCGTGGTATGGCTCAAGGTAGGGATGCTTCAATGCCGCTTCGACACTGATGCGTTTCGCAGGGTTGAAGGCAAGCAAGCGATCAAGAAGGTCCAGTGCAAGGTCCGTGGATTGTGGGAACATCGCGCGCCATGGAATCTTCTTCTTGAAGGGCAGTGCACGGATGTACTCACGGGCGCGACGAGACTTGATGCCGTAGTAGTCTTCCATTGTCGGCGTTCCGAGAACATCAAGGATGAGCGTGAGCTGGTGGTGATCTAGCCTGGTCAGTGGAAGCAGAAGATGCAAGACTTTCATAACCCACAGTCCTTCCCCGGAAAGAGAGGCTTGCCGCTGAGCATCTCTGCAAGGATACAGCCAACACTCCAGACGTCGATAGCTTTTGTGTACTCTTTGAAAGTCAACATGATCTCCGGGGCACGGTACCAACGTGTGGCAACGTATTCGGTCATGAAGCCAGAGTTGTCCTCAGTTGATGCCGCCGAACGTGCTAAGCCGAAGTCGCAGACTTTGAGATCGCAATTCGCATTGAGCAGTAGGTTGGAGGGCTTGAGATCACGGTGCAGCACGTTCGCAGAATGCATGGCCTTCAGAGCACGTAACGTCTGATAGATGAAGTACTGGCAGTGGTCATCAGAGAGATCCTGAGTGCGAATGACACGATGCATATCAGTCTCCATGAGTTCCTGTTTCGATGTTAGTTGTGGACATTCGGAATCTGTGGTTTGTCGCCGAACCTGGATTAGGTAGACTTCCGTGAATTGCGCGTAATTCTGAGGCTTCTGGATGTCGAGGATGGAGATGATGTTCTCGTGTTCGAAGTAACGCAGCAGCTTCATCTCACGCAGCGTGCGTAAACAGAACATCGAGTGCTCGAATGGTGTGATCTTCTTGATTGCAACTCGCTGTCCTGATGGCTTGTGTAATGCTGAGCTGAGCATGGCGTCAGCGACAACAATTATACCGTCGAAACTGACGCATTTTACCAGACAACACCGTATGCTCCCTCTCCTACGATCTCCTGTATCTCATACTGTTCCGACACATTGAACGTGATCTTGCGCGAGCCTGAAGCCACTGCCCGAGACATCTTCTGACGACAGGAGGCCCAAGTTGAGCGAGCGATGTGAGTTATAGAGCGATGATTGCGACGAGCTCGATGATGTGCGGATAGTGGAGGAGCTACGATAGGTGACGAGCGCGATTTCGAGATTGAGGGACTGTGTGTCGATGGCAGTGTTAGTGTCATGAGGAATGTTGAGCTGGAGAAAGGAGTATGCATGCGTGCTTATGTACACTTACTCAGCAGGTTGAGTATTAGGAGTATCTTATAGTCCGATCTTGTCTTGCTTCTGTGGTCAGCCACTTGCGGTCTCACCAATAGTGCGGACGTTTGTTTTGGATGGACAACAGGGAGCCTTGTCTCGTAGAGTATGGTCCAGAGTGAGCGGTGAAGTGTCTCGGATTCAGCCTATTGGGGTCACACAAAGTCCACTGTCGTGCAAGGCGCTGCTTGGGAAGTGATGAGTTATTGTTGTTTGTGTATGAAGCAATTGATGCTGTGATGGGAACACAAAGGAGGACTAGCAATCCAGATAGTAAAGAGAACAAGCACAGGAATGTGGAACGTGACGAGGTGGAGATCTAATTGCTGGCATGGCTGTATCGCGGCGCGACTAAAGGAGAGCTAATTCGTTGTTTCAGATATGTGACACTAGCGCATCCTCGGCACTTGGAACCGTCAATTTAAGCCACGAAAGCCTCCTGACACACCTGAAACACGCCCGAGCCCAATAAAGTTATCTCATAATCATCATCGGCTTATCGCCATCGGTTCATCACGATGTCCCTCGTGCCGCGATAGCTCTCCGTGTACATAGTTGTGTAACTTTGGCGTTAGGCTCTACAAGACTTTCAGATGCTGGCTCACGGCTCTCGAGCCTTTCCTAGTTTCAGACCCAGATCAACAGCTGGAGCACTCACGAGGTTCTCGTCAACACACGATCACGCTTGAGGACGTGCGTAAAGAGGAGGATATAGGGAAGATGCTAGAGCTGTAAAGCTTGTTTCTCCAGGATTGCAAATGTGTGAGAAATGCCGTAGCAGGACCGAAGTCCTTCCGTGATTGTCACCAGCTACGGTCCTGTTCGTGGGGGACCACAATCGCGTTGCTATCTCATTGCCTCTCGACTTCACTTATTTGATCTCGTGTAGAAGCCCAGCATGAGATGTCATGCACGCAACTGCATTGCCTGGTTGTAGAGCCAATACAGAGACCCCATGAGAGTATCATGCGGAGATTACCCCATGATTCTTACCCCATATGGGACGAGATGCGTCGTCCTTCTCTTTCTTCATTCACAACACCTCACTACTCGACACTGGCCTAACAAGCTCTAACCTAGCAAGCAACACACTCGCTCGTGACGTCAAAGCACTACGCACAATTAGGCCGGACAGCCATCGCCACGATCATCATGGCACAGCAGTATCCCAGTTACGCCGAAGCTGGAACACCCACAGATCCGCAGCTACAGCTTCCTCACCTTGCAGTATTGAGTCAGAATGGCTACTACGCGCAACCTCCATATCCCGATCCACAGCTCAACACGCCAGAACCGTATCGGCCTGCACCTCAGATTCCACAAATGCTTGATCACGTCAATGTGTCCCAAGATATTGATGAAGAGCGGGCGCTGCAAAACAGTCGAAAGGAACCTGGCACGAGAGGCAGCAACAGACTACGAAAGGCGTGTGATTCGTGTAGCATAAGGAAGGTGAAAGTATGATCACTCAGCTCAATGTTCTGGTAATCTGCCGATGCTAATAAACGGTATAGTGTGATGAAGCTGGTCCACCATGTCGCGCATGCTCAGCTTTGGAGATCCCATGTACATACGAAAGACCAAGTCGACGGCGAGGACCACCAAACAGACACGCTGAAGCGATCAAACGTCAGCGCTTGGAAGAATCACAGCAGGGCTCGCCGATGGCAGACGCGCCAGCATCTCCAGCCTATCCAGCTCTTAATCTCGCACCGAATCAAGCACCGTCAGGACTCAGTGCAGAGTCTATCGCTCCCATCGAGCTGATCAACGCCTTCATCGACGATTTCTTCACATATGCGCATCCTCTTACCCCATTTCCACACGAGCCGTCCTTTCGAGCAGCTTGGGCACAAAGAAAAGACCGCCACGATCGTTTCTTCCTTGCTCTGCTAGCGGGCATGATTGGCGGTTTGGTCAGCATGTTTCCACGACGACCACAAAGGCATCTCAAGGCTTTGGGCAAAGAGGCTTTATTTCCGAGTACCAGCGCGCTTGTCGATGTCTGTCGAGCAGTATGTCTGGAGGCACGTGGGGCTGGCTATCTGGAACGTGAGGGCCTATATGTGTACGATGCGGCGACGAGCTATTTCCTTCTTACGATGAGCACATTCATGTATAGGTGGCAGGCAGCCGACATGTACATCGGAGAATGCTTCACCATCATTCGTGCAAGTGGCTTCTACACTGCTCGACCAGCGTATCCACCAGCGGACTATGGTGCTCGTGCAGCACTCTCCACCGAGCAGGATATGAACTTCATAGACGAGGAAGTCGGACGAAGAGTCTTCTGGACCATTTACGTGACAGTCAGGTAAGCGGTACTGATTTTCTCAGCGTGCTTGAGTTGATATTGACTTCACACAGGTCGTCCAGAGCATTTGGTGCGCAGCTTGGGGATATGCCGATACAGCCACCCACACCTGTACAGGGCTATCCGCCACTACCGATGGAGGTGGACGACAGATACATCCACGGGACACACTTCGAGCGACAGCCTCACGATGTCGTTTCGAAAATGGCAGGATTCAATGCCAATGCTCGCATCTACCTGACGCACAACCCTCTGGTAGCCATGGAGTCGTCATATGCAATTGATTCAATCTTCGACCGAGAAAAGCAAAAGCGTGTCCTCATGGATTGCTACAGTCGAGTGAAGCATGCCTTGGACGATACACCTGCACCACTGCTTGTGTGGCCAATCTACACGTCAAGGTCGCCAAGCTCAACCTCAGCGAAGACTGAAGTCAACATCAGCACCCCACAAGAATATCACTCGCATCCTACTGCTCCACAAGCTCACATGATCTTTCAGAGTGCACTGCAAAATTCCGCCGAAGAGTGTCGACAGATTGCATATGAAATACAAAAAGCCAACATCCACATTTCCGCATTGAGTTCGAGATCGTTCTTCTTGGAGAAGTACTGGGTACTGTGCGAACAGTTCCAGAATCAAAGAGATCCGAAAAGCCGACAGCAAGCAGCGCAGACGGTGAAGTCACCTGCAGATCCCATTACATTGCCGTCTGTGTTCGCGAGCAGGTATGTGATATACTTAAGAAGCATTGCGCAATGGCATAACTGACACATCACATAGACCTCCAGGCACGACCGCGTCAGGCGAGGACGACCTCCGCGAAGTGCGTGACGAGCGCGAAAGCATCGCCCGCGACCTTCTTGACGTGCTCTCCAAAATCCGCCCTATCCACATGGAGCCCAACAGCGTTAGCTTCTGCATGAAGATCCGACAGATTGCGTCCACGCTGCTGCCTATGGAGGGCGACGTCTCACGATTGCCGGACGATGCACTGTCGGCGAAGTATCTGCGACCGGTGCTGGAGATTCTGATGGATGTGGAAAAGAGCGGACAACCGAGTCATGAGGAAGATGATGAGGAGGCGGAGTTGAGGAGGTGGACCGGGCTGAGGGACTATCAGAAGGAGTTGGTGGAGAGGAAGAGTCTTATTGGGTTGTTGAGTTAATGCGGAGATGTGGTGCATTTATGTCGAGATTGAGCTTGGCTGGTCTGGTCTGGGCTGACTGAATTGTCGTGCTTCGGAAAGCATGGCTCGGCTTTCGGTCATGGCATAGGACGATCTGGCAGAGAGAGAAAGAAACGATTCGGCTGGAAGCATCGATGAAGAAACACGAGGAGATTCCGCATAACGTGGCAGCTCCGGCCGGAAGCTCACCACAGACGAGTTATGGCTCCCAAACGCTGCCATCCACTGGGCCCAAAGAGACCTGTAAAGCTGGATGAACGAAGTGATGAATCAAACCACAAGTATGATACCCGGGATTCATCGGCCAACAGGGCTGCTGTATGGCTGATTAGAGGAGGAGCATATATACCTGTAGTCTCTGCTGTACAGATACTGTCCGAATGTCCAAGCACATTCCATTCCCACCTCCTCTGCCCAATTATCCTGCGCGCCCGAGGCTTTCTACTCAACTCGTCCATGCGTCCTCGACATCATCACCGACCTCGCCGCTCGCTAGCTCTCCTTCCTCGCACAACGTACAGCTCACTTCGTCTGCAGTCGCACCATCACACGATTACTCTTGAGACTGTGTACTGGTGTATGCACTTCGCCACTGATACATACTCACGTAGCATTGCGGCGGCCCCAGACTTGCCTTGGATCAGACGAGCGCGTCAGACTCATCTCCCGCCGTCAGGCTCGTGACACGGATTGGTAGTAGAAGCATTAATGCTCGACAGTAATGTATCCGAACTATACAAAATCTCACAAATCTTTGTATATGTCTATATATCGCCTCCTCCATCCCCATTACCGGCCCCAAAACACAGGCGCCTTCCTCTGCACGGCCGGCGAGTGCGGACTCACGTCCTCGCTGCCATCGGCATCGCGCAGGCTTTGTCTTGCGTGCGCGAATTGCCACACGCCTGGCGGATCGACATAGGCATTGCTGTCCGCTTCTGCAGCCTTTTCTGCACGCTCTGCGCCGCTGCCGGCGGTGGATGTGCGGAGCAATTCCTCGTCGTTGAGGGTGAGAGTATGTGATGTACTGGAACTCCTTCCACGCTTTTCGCGCTCGATCATTTCAATGTCGTTATCATTGCCGTCGTTAGTGTGGTCGTCATCATCACCATCACCGATCTGATGAAGCTCGGCATCATGCAACAACTGCATCCCGGCCTCCTCTTCCTCATCCGGCCGTATTCCCGGACGCGACGTCGCCGGTGCCACTGTTGCCACCGCTGCCCCGACCGCCTGCTTTTGAACAGCCACCATCGCTGCGGCCCCTAATATCAACGCACTCCCAGCCAAACTCCACACTCCAGGACTCGTGCCCCAAACTATCCTCTCTGCTGCCAGCGCCGAGATCATCTGCGTGTAGATCATATTCGTCGCTCTGCCACTCTTCTCCGCCCTCAGTCCCGCCGTTAGTAGAAATTGCATGATGAATCCCGACAGACCAATGAAGATAAGCAACATCCATTGATGCGCGGTCGAGGGCAGGACGAAGGGGATGCTGGGCACGAAGAGAAGCGCAACGGTTGAAACGAGCGTGCACCAGAAGGAGAAGTAGGTCACGGAAATTAAGGGATGTGCGCGGTTGCCGATGATGCGGATGGTGGTGTAAGCGGACGCGGCACCGAAGACGCCAAGGATGGCCATTCCGATAGCCGCGAGATGTTGGGTTGGTGTTGGACCGGAAGATGCGGGATCTGACGGTGAGGTGGCTGGGTCGGATGGCGGAGTGGGGGAGGAGAAGAGATAGGTTGGTCGTGCAATGAGGATGACGCCGGCGAGGGAGATGAGGCCGCCGAGCTGCTCGGTGTGGGTGAAGGGCTCGTTGATGAATTTGGAACAGGCCCAACAGGAGACTGTTGGGGCGAGGAAGGTTATGACGGTGGCGTCTGAGAGGGGGAGGTATTGTAAAGACCCTACAGGTAAGACTGTTGTCAGAGATTGTCTGTCGACTTTTGTCACAGGGTGAACGCCTGCAAGGGAACATCGGAAGGATGATGTTGTCCACTAGACCCCTCCTCTGTAGCACAGTCTAAGGACTCAAGCACGAATGGACGATCACCTTTCGATTGCAGAGCTACGATGAGCACTGCAGGACGGGGTATGCTAAGATTTGTGCAAGTAGGATGAAGAGAAAGAATATAGAACGTACAATATAATCCAAAAACACCCCAGAATCCTCCAACGCCTCTAAACACCAATAGCCATCTTATCCCCTTAGCACCCAATGGCCAATCCGGTGTCCCTGACCACCACATATATGCCAAGCTGATCAGTACCGTGATGCTCATTCTTGCAAATAGAATCTGAAACGGATGCATCCCGCCGCCGACACCATCATCTTCTAGCAGTCCCGTTGTGACGTTCATCATGGTGGCGAAGAATTGTGCTATCAGGACCAGCATCAAGCCATAATTGCGGTCCCAGAAATCTTGTATCCGGACTCGCCAGGACCTAGGTGTTGTGACTGCCTCATCTTGTTCTCGTTGTGGTGCTGGAGGTACTTTTGCGGTGAGGTGCGGGGTCTGGGGCTTTTGCGCAGCGGTCGTGAGTTTGGAAGATGATGGAGCATCGTAGCAGGGATTCCGTGGCGTCTCTGGGTCAGATGCTTCATCATCTGATAGCAAGGATCCTACATCTGTCGATGGTGAACGGGAACGGGATCGTGATCGTGATGATAGTCGTTTCCTGAGGTGATGTCCTCCACGCACGGGCTTCGGAGGGGCAAGCATGCTATTCAGAGTCGTATGACGCGACCGTGAACGACCGTGAGTACTACCAAAATGAAAAGGACTCTGCAAATCCAAGTCAAGAAGAGAGGAGATAAGAATAATGGTGAGAGGGACAGATCGCGTGACAACCATTCATCATGCGTCAAGAAAGACACTGCTGGATTGTGGGGTCGGTATTTCGGAACAGTTCCCTGCCGAATGACGGCGATCTAAAAACACTTTTTGACTCTTTTCGCCCTCCCTCTCGCGCTACCAGTAACAATGAGCTGTTGTCGTTGTAAGGATGCTGCACGAGCAGTCACATCAATAAACCACAGCGTCTACAGGCCGTATACGTTGTTGCCATTTCTGTACCACACCCCGACGATTCAGAAACGCCAGTTCTCTAAAGGCCGACAATGTCATGAAAACGGGAAAGAAAGTGATGCGAGACCAGCCTTTCGTCGACTGGCGAGACCCTCCCCAGACGATGATGACCTACCGAATAGCGCGAGTCCGTCTAGGAATAACAAACGGGTCACTGGTTCTACAAAAGAAAACTACCATAATGAACACGATCGATATTTTGCTTCTGATCCTGCCAATCGGGAAGTCCCTCTTGAGCGGCCCAAGAGAGATAGTACAATGACAGATCTCGAGAAAGACGCATTCTCCAAGCTCTTCCGCTCACTTGCGGCAGAGGTCAAACAGCAAGAAGAGCTCAACACACAAGACCCATCTGCCAACGACGACGCCATGATGTTAGTAGACGAGGTCGAGGACGTCGAAGACCGCGATACAGGCGACTACGATGTTGACCAGATCATCAATCGCGAACTCCAGCTCGCTGCACCGGATATTCAGAGATACCCTGCCGCGTTACGGTCGATGGCAATAGACGCGCAGACGAAACTGGCGCAAGCACGAGCGGCACAGGAGCAGAGAGCGAGATTGGCCAAACAGGATCCGATTACCGTGAAAGCACGGGCGATTACGAAATATTTGGCGACAAAGATCAAGTCGGCAAAAACTGATGTCGAGCTCTGGCAGGTGCTTGACAAAGAGGTGTTCACACAGGTTAGGAATATTCCAGAAGTAGAAGTCAAACCACTCGCCCAAAGGTTGGACAAAGGCGGGAAAGCAGAGGAACAGGAAGAGCTGAAGACAGCTCAGCGAAGAGCAAGACCGGTCCGGCAGAAGGTCGACGCTGAGGAAGAACAGCCTGATCAACAAGCCAAACAGACATCAACGAGCACCTCAGCAAAAGAACTAGCTGTGCCTGTTGACCTCTCGGTACTCCGCCGGACATATCCTGCTGCCCTGCTTCTCGCCGCGCGAATTCTCGCGAATCGTACACAACACACACCTCTGCTCGCGGCGTTGCTCCCCACAGTCCGCTCTCTTCACCCATACTCTCTGATACTCGGTGCAAGCACAGCTCTATACAATGAGGTACTCAGCTATACATGGCGCACAACCTCATCCCTGAGCTCGATATTAGCACTACTGAAGGACATGTCCGACATAAGTCTCACCATGGACATAAGGACATGGGAGGTCCTTGAGCAGATCACCCTGTTCAGATATCGAGCACTGAGAGGCGACTTTGGCGAGGGCGTCAAGGCCATAGAAGGCGTCAAGGGCAGGATGCAGGAAGGCCATTCGTTATGGAAGTGGAAAGCCAAGGTGAGAGAGGGACTGGAGGCGGTGGAACTCGAACGATCGAGGAGAGAGGAGAGCAGGGAGGAATCACCTCAGGCGCCCGCACCAGCAGTAAGCAAGCCGCGCATCAAGTATCATTAAATGAGGTGGAAGAGCGAGAGCGAGAGTGAGGTGGTCTTGCAAGTAGGCTCATCATATATAAACATCTTTCGCGAAATCAACCGTGTCCGCATATAAGCTGCTAGAGTCATAAAGTACTGTAGTGCGCTAAAAGAGCTTAGCATGCAGGGACCCCGATCTCCAGGCTTAGATTAGATATCTGAGTCGTTTGGCCTCGATCTGGTGGAGAGGTGGACGTGGCATTAGGCAGCAGGTAGTGTATTGATATCGTAGTGCTGTTGCGTTAGTCGTTGCATAACATCGCCGTCTCTTTCCTGCTGTGTCTCCCTCCCTCCTCGGTATGGTACCGTAAAACTGGACTTTCATCGAAATTACCTGGCCTTTGCCATCTCGCTTAAGCACGACGAATACTCCAGTCGTCGACTCGAATTGTCTCCGGTGATATTGGCACTAGCGCGGAGGGCACAGTATCGTACTGCAAACGGTCTAGCGTAGCGCGAGGTGATTTCTTGCTCAAGCTCGCGTAGGATATCCGACACAAAACGATGTGAGTGTACTCTATTGCCTTGTAGGGCTCTGGAGGCTTGGGTTCACTAGGTTATTCGTGACAGTAAGGAGCCTGATGCTTCAAGCTCGAAGATGGATTCACAGAAACGCTAAAACAATTAGGATTGTATTCTAAGGGAGGTGGCCTACTTGATTTTTTGTGCAAGAAAAGGCAAGTTTGTCAATACCTGTAAGCGATGTAAAGACATGATGACCAAACGATCTGAGCTTGAAAGATCCACTCCACTGTGAGTCGTGCCCGCATAAACTCCGCAGAAGCAGTCTGCGTCTAAGAGTCGCATCCATCTCGTCGCAATTCTCTTCGTCCGATATCACCATCTCTTTCCTCATCTCCTGTCGCTCTCCTACTGCTCTGCTTGCTTTGCTCTGCTCTGCTTTGCCTCTGCTCACTGATCCCGCGCATATCAACTAACCCTCTCAAGCCAAGCAGACTAGCAGACTACCCCGCTACACCTCGGTCAAGCTCGCACGACAGGATCTCCACGTCTCGACGCGTTAGAACGAATCCCACATCACATTCCTCAATCCCTCGACGATTTCCTGGATCGTCTATAGCCGGACCATCCGCGTGGGAGCACGCTCTTGAGTTTCAAACCTGGAAAGGGTCGTCATCTCTAGGCGCGGCATTGGCTACGACCACTGCCAATCATTTCAACCCATTCCTCGGCTTTCTTGTACCTGAATCCATCTATTGCGCAATCACACAACAGATCTGGAGAGACAAGAATCAGTCAAGAGAACAACATTCACAGGTGTCAGATCCACTTACTAGGCTGCTGGTGTCTCATAAGCTCTCGCAATGGCGGTCTACGCTCCCTCGAATCGCTATTCCAGCGGGTCAGAGTCTTCAGGATATCTCACTGGAGCCATGTCAAGACAAGGCACGATAAGCTCTCGTGATGGAAACAGGTCAATACGTCAGAGCAAGCGCTTGTCAACTACAGCATTCTACATGTCGGTATCTGCAAAAGACAAGGATGTCGAGATTGATGATGAGTTGGCAAGAGGTCAGTGCGAGGCAGTCAAAATTGGGCTTGCAGGTAGTTGACATCTGGTGCAGCACAAAACGCATTACGAGATCTGAAACAGAAGATATCAACGCAATCGAAGAAGAACTTTCTGTTTGAGAAGGACGTTCGGTACCTAGATGCACGAATAGCGCTGCTTATACAGAATCGATTGCGAATCGAAGAGGTTGGTTTCCACCTCAAGACAATTCTTGGTGCATACTGATGACTGCTCGCAGCAAAACGAGTTCGCAAGCCACTTCGAGGAACCAGCAGATATGCAATCTGGAGCATTTCCGAACGATGACAAGACGCACAAATATGGAAACCTCTTCTTCCTCCTACAATCAGAACCACGACATATAGCGCATCTTTGCAGGCTGATCTCGATGTCCAATATTGATAACCTGTTACAGACAGTCATGTTCACATTCTATGGAAATCAGTACGAAGCCCGGGAAGAGAATCTGTTGTTGACCATGTTTCAGGTTGGTCGGCTGTGTACCTACGAGCTATAATCTGCGCAACTGACATCTCCATAGTCCGTGCTTACCCACCAGTTTGACAGTACTGCAGAGTACTCTTCGCTATTGAGACAAAACACACCAGCCTCAAGAATGATGATGGCGTATACAAGGAGACCTCCTGGCAAGGAGTACCTCAAAGCGGTATTAGCAGACAAGATCAACTCGCTCATCGAACATAAAGATTTGGAGCTGGAGATCAATCCTTCGAAAGTGTATGAGACGTTGTTGGGCCAGGAGACAGAGACATCACGCAATTCGACCGAAGCATTGCCACGAGGTATCACTGGTGATGAAGCTGCAGCTCGTGCGGACGTGCAGGAAATCATTGAGCCACGAGTTCAAGGTCTCATTGGTGTTGCAAACTCATTCCTGACAACGATTATTGCTGGACTTGAAGAGATCCCGTACGGTATTCGCTGGATATGTAAACAGATTCGAAGTCTCTCGAGGCGGAAATATCCTGATGCTTCCAATGAGACGATCTGTACACTTATCGGAGGATTCTTCTTTCTGCGCTTCATCAATCCCGCCATTATTTCACCTGCTTCGTACATGGTGATTGATTCGACACCAGCAGAGAACCCACGGAGAACACTCACATATGTGGCGAAGATGCTGCAGAATCTTGCAAACAAGCCTACGACGTCGAAAGAGGATTATATGACAGCAGTTCTGCAGCCCTTCACACAACAAAACAGAGAGCGAATGAGCGCCTTTCTGCTAGAAATTTGTGAAGTGCAAGACTTTTACGAAAGCCTCGAGTTGGACAACTACGTGGCGTTATCGAAGAAGGATCTCGAGCTCAAAATCACATTGAATGAAGTTTACAGCATGCACGAGATGTTGCAAGAGCATGAAGAGCAATTGGTAAGTTGGTCAAACCCATCACGCTCCGTCGCTGATACCCATCCAGGTAAGAGACGGCAACCCCCATCTCGGCACGCTCCTAGCAGAACTCGGCCCACCACCCGCCCAACTCCCCCGCAAAGACAATCGCGAAATCATTCTCCCCCTCTACTCCAAATGGGAAATGCCCCTTGACGACCTCTCCGCCGCCCTCGACATCACTCCCGCCGAAGTCCTCTTCATGGAAGCAAAATCTACCTTCGTCCTAATCATGCGTTCCCTCGCCACCGACTCCCCCGCCCGTCGGAAACCCTTGCGGCTGATAAATGTGGCACAGGCAGCTGGGGCCATGAGAAATGACCTCATGGTGCGCAAAGGCATACGAGCAATGGAGCTGCTGAGTCAGCTGCAAGACATGCGCGTCGTGACAAAGGACGATGGTTTCAGCGTCCTTCGCGCAGAAGTCGAGCAGGAGATGGACCATCTCGGCAACGTCAAAGATAAAGCCCTCAGGGACTACCGCAAACTGCTTGAAGTCTCCAACACCATCCGCGATCACAATCGGTACCTGACCAAGCAGCTGGCAACGTACAAAGATTACCTTAACAACGTGCGCAACCAGGCTGCGGGACGGCCGATGGAGAGGAAAGAGCGAGATAAAAAGGACAAGGATGGCAAGGCGAAGGAGGTGGTGCACAAGTTCACGCACGCGCAGCTGGATAAGGAGGGCGTGATTATGGGGAGTAAAGTTCCTGAGAATCGGCGAGCGGGCATATTCTTCACGTTTTCGAGCAAGAGTCCAGGGACGTTTCTGATCACGCTGAATTATAAAGGTACGTGAGAGGAGTGAACACCGTTTGCGGTCGGCAGCAAGGTGGCGAAGCGAGACTGACCGTTTTCCTGCCAGGCCGCGCAAAAAGCCTGCTCGAACTCGACCTCAAGCTGGACGACCTGCTCGAGATGGAAAAGGAAAACCAGCTGGCGCTGGATCTGGAGTATGCGACGTTCAGCGTGCCGAAGCTGCTCGCGTTGCTGAACAAGAAGTTTGCGCGGAAGAAGGGCTGGTAAGGGTGGTGATGTGCATTGGGACAGGTTGATGAAAGCCCACGGCATGGCTCGGACATGCGTTGGGAGTATGGTGTGCACGACTTTGAAATGATGTATGATTGGAAACGGGAGAGGCATGGGTGGCGAGGGCTCGTGGTGTTCAGAGGCAGTAAGGGCTGGGATGCTTGACTATGATGGGGAATGAAGGAATGAATTCTGAATTTCAGGACGATGGGTAGCGTTGTCTGAATGACAATCACGACGAACATGCGGATCGGATGGGCATCCGAAGGGAGGCATCACGGGCGCATAGGGAACGGGTATGGTATGAGGAACGACAGTAGGGGCTGGGTTGGCTGCGAGGACAATGCAGCAAGTATGCTGCCTATATGCCCAGGAGTCTAGGATGTGTCACGACCTCTGCCTCGGAAATGTATTTGTACGATTCACTCTTTCAGGCTTACTCTGGTATATAAGGCCGGCTGTACTATCATGTTACCTTACTCATTTTACCCATCTTACTAATCTTTCCTGCAGCGGAAGCGGAAGTGTTCCCGCTAAGTTCGGTAGTACTGCGGCCCTGAACAGTAAAGCAGGTGAGGTGAGGTACTAGTATGTGGAGGTGACGAATGAAACAGCAGCGGGTGTGCTTCCGCATGGCAGTACAGTAGTACTACATGTGGTAGGATCTGAGAACCAAGTCGGTCCTCTCCATCGCGATGCACGTCTCCCCGGTCTAGATAAGAATGGCTATCTTCGGTGCGCTTTCTTCCAGTGCCCGACAGGAGGGGGCAACAGGTATTGGGAGACAAGTATGATTGCGGCATGGGGGCCGCGGAGCCTGGAGACTGACACGGCGAAGGTCGTCGACGTGCATCGCGCCACTATAACGACCGTATCGTCGGTATGCTTGCTCGGTAGGGTGGCGCGCGGAAACCTCCCAGTTGGAATAGGCATCGCAAAGCTTATCACTCCCCGGCGATGGAGACTGGGGGAGCTGGGAATGGATGATGATCATCGTGTCGTACGCCTGCGTCGCGCCATGACCGTGTCATTGGGTTCTCTGCCGCAGCTGATCGAGCTGCTGCGTGCGGGGCGGCGGGCACAGCCTCGGTGCAGATAGATGGGGGCATCATTGCAAAGCCTACGAGCTTTGTGTCATAGTGATGTCGAGCCGCGTCAGTCAGATCGAGTATATATTGGCACAAGTTTCCAGTTCTACACGGACAGAGCATGGCAAAGTCTACGAATGCTACTCCTCCGGCAGGCTGCGGCAGGGGATTTGGAGGAGCTCTGGTCACGGTGTCGTCGAGCCGTGTCGTCGGTATCTTTGTCTACACAGTGATTGTGCATTTAGGCACAGACCTCCAGCTCGTTCCACATCGCAAAGCCTACGCTACGATCCTTGGTCATAGTGTATTCATAGTCGAGCCGTATCTTCGGTATATCTGCCACAGCCGATCGAGAGAGGTATGGCGGTGCTTCCAGATCTTTGCCCAGGCAGCGAAGCTGGATCTGATATCAGCCATAGTAGTGAAATTGTCCTAGATCTAGATTTGCAATCGCGCCATGACCGTGTCGTCGGTAGCTTCGCCGCTGCTGAAAGAGCATCTGTGTATGGGCGCGATCTTTCCAGATAACAAAGCGGGAAGTACTGTATGGGGTTACGCAGCACGTGAGACAACCAGATCGTGGATCCTGGCGCCTAACACATCCGATTCGTCGATACGCTTTGAAGCTTAAACACTTGGGAAACGCAATCGAGTGCCAGAAGGGCAGTCTCGCAGTGCTATTGGGCACAGGGGATGACTTGATCGGTGGTAAGATTTCTTAGTGTTGAACCGTGCTGTCGGTATCAAAGGTCTCTAGCACGGGGGTGGAATCGGGAGGTGGGGCTGAGGCTTAGGCTAGGATGTATCGAATGTTTCACCTGCAGCTGGCCGAGCGTGCTCCGAGATGAATTGTGTGACTGCGGGACAATTGCGCAAGAGTGTCTGTTCGAAGTCGTACAAAACTTTCCCCTCACCGACTCGCGGGCTAGATGATGAGGCGTGCAGTATACTCGAGCATGAGGATTGACATTATGGTGTGAAGGACGGTCTTCTGTAATATGATTAGTAATCAAATCTAATCGCTGATTTCTGACATGGCCTTTTCTTCGGATGCAGGCCTTCCGCCGCTTGCCCTGACCTGACCTGCCTGCTATCCTACAAGCCCTGGCTCGGCTGTCTGCAAGGACATGGAGCTGAGCGGCGCGGTACGAAGTGGCGAGTACTCGGTATCATGTATAGAGTTTGTACACGTAATGCTACAGATACTAGGCGCCCAGCAAGTCCGCGGCGCATCCGCACGGGCGACCGCAGCTGTAATTCGAGTGGCTATCGTGATGTGTGAAATATGGTAGTGCAGTATGCGGTGAGGGTATACTCGCTAGATGTATGTCCTGTTAGTGTGAAGACTCCCTGAAGCCAACTAAGAGCGCCGCTAGGAGGTTAGTCTGATTTGTTCTCGACCGGTGGGAGGTGCTTTGATAGGTGTCTGTGCTCTGGGCGCATGCTCGAGGGGGACCATTTGCCTCGACTAATCGTGCCTGCTGATCTCCTGAAACTGAGCCTTAGATCCCGAACGTTGCTCTCCTGCTTGTTCACCACTCTCTTGCTTCTGGCTCTGGCTGATTGCTCAACACCATCCTCGCTTTCACCGCCCTCCGTCCCCGCGACTGTGTCTGCTTCCATCAGCTGAAGTGCATACAAAGGGAACTCGAATTCGCTTCTTCCGAGGGGTCACTTGTTCCTGAAGCCAACGACTTTGCGACATACCATGCACCTTCACCACGAACGCCGCCCGACTTCTCATTAATCGCTGTCGACTGCGCTGTGCATTCTGGCATAGTCTCGCATGCATTATACCCATTCTCAAGACATACCCACACATACAAGGCCGCAAACCGCAATCGGAGCATTTCATTGTCCTTGCGTCAGAGGTTCACCGCTTCTTGCTACATTTCGACGTTTCGATTTATAGAGACATTCACAGCTTCCGTCCGTCAGAGAGTCTGCCGCATATCATTCTCCACGCAAACAGCCTCTCCGCGATGACTGCGATAACGCCGCGGCCACTCGCGCCTCCCCCGTTCATAACGCCACACCTTCCTGAGGACAGCACCCACATGACAACACCCACGCGCGACAGTTTCGGTGGCATCAACGGACAAAGGCCATTACCCGTTGCCTCGGCACTCGGCGACGTTGCCCGCGCTGCGACGAGCTATATAGGAAGAGCCGACTCTGGACATTTTTCAGGAAGAGCAGCAGAGGAATATGACGTGGAGATGGACGAAGTCGATAGAGCATCGGACGAGGAAAGTGTAGAGGGCGATTCGACCCAACCTGCGGCAAAGAAGAAGAAGAGCCAGCGATTCTTCTGCACAGACTTCCCACCTTGCGCGCTGAGCTTCACCAGGAGTGAGCATTTGCTGAGACATATCAGGTAAATCCTTGAATCGATTGTAACCCTGAAGATATGCTAATGTCGTGTTAGGAAACATACTGGCGAACGTCCTTTTCAGTGTCATTGTGGAAAGCGCTTCACTCGACTGGACAATCTACGTCAACATGCACAAACCGTCCACGTTAATGAGGATATCCCTGGCAATTCGCTCGCAGCAACGGGCACAAGATTCCAGAGGCAGATCAGGACTGAACGCGTTCGACCGCCAAACAAGTCACGAGGAAGTGGTGGGGTCAATACTCAAGCACGAGGACATAGCCGCAACTGGTCAGACTCGAGTGTTGGATCGATATCCGACATGGGTCTTGCGCATCCTGATGCACGCCGACGGCCACCTGCTCTGGCTATGACGCAAGGTCCACCTTCAGGACTTACTCTGGACACCAATATGAGCGCATGCGCCGAACCATATCGCACATACTATAATGACTCTCACAGCGGCTACCCGACACCGACCTCTGCGTTCTCATATGGCCCAAGCAGTCCATCCACTCTAACATCCCCCGGAGCTCAAGTGCCACGTACCGAGCCGTGGCCAGGCAATCGTCGACTCACATTTCCAGCTGCACAAACTATGCAGACTACGAGTTATCCACTATCCGGGCCGGGCTATCTCAGCCCCGTTGGCTCAACAGCTGCATCAAGCTATTCACAGAGTGGCAGCGGAATGGCAAGTCCTACGTCGTCGGTTTTTTCCGACGGTGCACGCGTCCTCAGCGATGATATCCGAAGAAGGACATGGCATCCAGGCACATACTATGCCAGCCGACCAGCGACAAGTAGTCTGAGCTACTCCCGGACACCAGATGATCATGCGTCGACTTACATGGGTCAACAAGCTGCAACGCAAGCGATTAGATTGCCTGGTATCGACAGCTTCGATCGAGCTGTGCGTCAACAGGGGCCTATGCCTGGCGATGTCAACGCAAATCGACATTCGACATATGAGATGCTGAATCGTCCTGCCGAGATGGGCCGTCCTACTGAGATAGGCAATATCGAGCATCGAAACTCATGGGGCTCGATCAGTCAAAGTCTGACACAGCTTGAAATTGGTCGTGGTGGTGAGGACTTTTCACCACAGCAATCGCGGTCCCGCCCGGTCACCGCATCGGGATTGCCTTCTTCGCCTTCTTTCCAGTATCCCGCCCCTCCCACGCCGACTCGCGGACCACCTTCTTCGTTCCACCCACAACCTTATCCGCATGCAATGGAGCTTGCCCGCGGTCAGACAAGAGAGATACCTCAAGGCCAGCCAGTACAGCCGGCACAGCAAGCAAGACCCCACACTATTGACAATCCGGTCACTCCCCGGAGCAAAAAGAGACTGGGTTGGTACCAAGGTCCACCTCCCATGTCGATCGACCAGACTATGCAGGGTGCACCGGGACGGACATCCGAGGATGGCTCCAGTACCAGTGGTGAGGGTCTTATCACGCCACTCGATGTACCCGGTGAAGTCATGCAGAAGGTGAGCCTTCAACGTCTAGACCTCTTTTCATGCCAATACTAACACTACCGCTTTAGATGCCTAACAATGGATATCCTCTACCTGCCTTCGCAGCTCCTGCAACTCAAATAGTCGACCCAAACCTACCTACCCATATGAACCGTCTTGACGCCCTGGTTGCTGCTGCCACTAGCGAGCATCCAGACCACATCAGACAGTGAGCGAACAATTCGTGCTCACCAGTCACCACTCACCACACCAACAACATTCACCACACAGCGAACGGATATACTCCACTATCGAGAACACTACTACTACTATCTCTACTATATACAAGTCTTTAACGACCTTGACGATTTCCAGCACGAGTTTATGTCTTGGATGAGATGGACATGGGATACCAGGAGGGGGTTTTTTTGCTTTCCGCGTCAGGCGTTTGGTTATTTTTGACGGCTTGCTTTCATGTTTGCTTTACTCTTTGTTTATGGTTATGGGACGATAGTGTGGCACGGGTATGCTATTCTCTGTTTATGCTATGATCAAGGCAACAGTCATGCTTGGGATACCCGACATTAGTGCGATAATAATACTTTGATACCCCTTGGGATGGTTATAGTCGATTAAATATACATTTGCGTACACTCTTTCCTCGGCGTGTTTGCTGGGCTTGTTACGGCGACGTCGTTTCGGCTTCCACTCCGTCAATCAATCAACGTCGCGTCCGGAACGCGAAGTCGTGAATCTTCAAATCGTGCCGTGACCGCGTTGGTAACACAGCTTAGCATGGCGTCCAGGCCGGAGCTCAAGGTACGCCTGAATCATACGAGTTACGAGATCTTCCACTAATTATTCACGACTAGGTCGACGATGAGGGAGGCTTCATTCGCTTCTTCAACAACCTACCCTCAAAAGACAATGACACCGTTCGCGTCTTCGATCGCGGCGATTGGTACACAGCTCATGGCGATGATGCCACCTTCATCGCTCGCACCGTCTACAAGACAACCTCCGTGATCAAACAGCTTGGTCGCGAACCTGGTCTGCCCTCGGTCACCATGTCAATCACAGTATTCCGCAATTTCCTACGCGAAGCGCTGTTCAAGCTTAGCAGAAGAGTCGAGATCTGGGAAAGCACTGGCCGCATGAATTTCAAGCTCACGAAACAGGCATCACCTGGTAATCTACAAGATGTGGAAGACGACCTTGGTGGCAACATCGATGCGGCTCCGATCATTCTGGCTGTCAAGGTTTCGGCAAAGGCATCAGAGGTGCGGAATGTGGGAGTGTGCTTTGCAGATGCTAGTGTTAGAGAGCTGGGCGTGAGCGAATTCCTGGACAACGATCTCTACTCCAACTTCGAGTCCATACTCATCCAGCTTGGCGTGAAAGAATGTCTGGTACAAGCAGATGGCAAGATAAAGGATGCGGAACTCACGAAGCTGAAGACGATAGCAGATAACTGTGGTTGTGCAGTGTCGGAAAGATCAGTGGGTGACTTTGGCACAAAGGACGTTGAACATGACCTGGTTAAGCTGTTGCGAGACGAAACCTCAGCTGGAATGCTGCCTCAGACGGAGCTGAAGCTTGCAATGGGCTCTGCAGCAGCACTGCTCAAGTATCTGGGCGTCATGACAGATCCAGCGAATTATGGACAATTTCAGCTGTATCAGCACGATTTGACACAATACATGAAGCTGGACGCATCAGCACTGAAAGCACTAAATCTCATGCCTGGACCACGAGATGGGTCGAAGAATATGAGTTTATACGGCTTGCTCAACCACTGCAAGACAGCAATGGGTAGTAGGCTGTTGGCACAATGGTTGAAGCAGCCTCTGATGAGCGTGGAAGAGATCGAAAAGAGACAGCATCTTGTTGAGGCATTTGTTAATGATACTGAAACGCGTCAGACAATGCAAGAAGAGCACCTCAAGTCAATCCCAGATTTGTATAGACTAGCGAAGAAGTTTCAGCGGAAGAAGGCCAGGCTAGAGGATGTGGTCAGAGCATATCAAGTCGCGATCAGAGTGCCAAATATTCTTGCCACTTTTGAGGCGGTCATTGACGAGCAGTATAAGGAAGCACTAGATGAAGCATATACCAATAAGCTCAACGTATGTGGACGGATGGCTTTGAAGCAGTCCAAATACTAACCAGATTACAGGACGCCGCAGGGAATCTCGGTAAACTACAGGAAATGGTCGAGACGACAGTCGATCTCGACGCGATTGACAGGCATGAATATATCATCAAGCCTGAATTCGATGAAGGTCTAAAGATCATCCGCAAGAAGATTGACAAGCTGGAAAGAGACATCAGAGCTGAACACCAACGGGTCTGCGATGACCTAAACCAGGATCCCGAGAAGAAGCTCCTCCTCGAAAATCATCGAGTACACGGCTGGTCGTTGCGACTGACACGGAATGAAGCAGGTTGCATTCGAAACAAGAAGCAGTATCAAGAAATTGCTACTCAAAAGAATGGCGTGCATTTCACGACGACTGCACTAGCAGGCATGCGTCGAGACTTTGATCAACTCTCTGAGAACTATAATCGCACGCAGTCGGGCTTAGTCAATGAGGTCGTCACTGTCGCAGCATCATACACGCCAGTGATCGAGCGACTCGCCTCCGTCCTCTCCCATCTCGACGTCATCGTCGCCTTCTCCCACGCCTCCATCCACGCACCAATTCCCTACACCCGCCCGAAGCTCTACCCCCGCGCCTCCGAATGCATCGCCCAATCCATCCCCGGATCGACCTCCCTCCTCGAAGCCCGCCACCCCTGCCTCGAACAACAAGACGACGTCTCCTTCATTACAAATGACGTGCACCTCTCCCCCTCCAATCCAGATACCACCGTCCCAGCTACCGGACCCTCCTTCCTAATCATCACCGGCCCGAACATGGGCGGCAAATCAACCTACATCCGACAACTCGCCTGCATCGCCCTCCTCGCCCAAACAGGCTGTTTCGTGCCCGCCGCCCAAGGCGCCACACTGACAATCTACGACTCCATCCTCGCCCGTGTCGGGGCTTCAGACTCCCAACTCAAGGGTGTTTCCACATTCATGGCGGAAATGCTTGAAACGGCAAATATCCTCAAGAGCGCCACACGCGACAGCTTGATTGTTATTGACGAGCTAGGTAGAGGCACGAGTACGTATGATGGCTTCGGGCTGGCTTGGGCGATTGCAGAACATATCGTTAGTAGGATAGGGGCACAGGCGGTTTTTGCGACGCACTTTCATGAGTTGACGCGACTTGGGGATATGTATGCGGGCCAGGTTAAAAATCTGCATGTTGTGGCGCATGTGGGTGGGGAGGAGGGTGAGGGACAGCAGGACGGCAACAGTGGCGGGAAGCGGGAAGTCACCTTGCTGTACCGTGTCGAGCCCGGCGTGTCCGATCAGAGCTTCGGTATCCACGTTGCGGAGCTGGTGCGCTTCCCGCAGAAGGTGATCAACATGGCGAAGCGCAAAGCGGCTGAGTTGGAGGACTTTGAGGGCGATAAAGGGAGTGATCGCGCTGGTGGCGACGATGCGATGGAGATCGACGGAGACACGGCAAAGGAGGGAAAGCCGACGGCAGAGGATGTGGAAATGGGGACGAGGATGTTGAAGCAGGTACTGAAGCAGTGGAAGGCAGAGGTAGAGGGAAAAGGGTTGAGCAGGGAGGAGCAGGTGAGGAAGATGAGGGAGCTGGTGAAGGAGAATCAGGAATTATTGGCGAGTCCGTTCTTCAAGGAGATCAGGGCGCTATGAACTGTCATGGGAAGTCGCATTGCCGGAAGAGCACGGCGTTGAATGACAGTGTATGTATATGTATGACCAAAGGGCGATGATGCATCATCTCATGCCCAAAGAGCACTGACGCCGAAACGCAACCGAAACAGAGCGGAGACATCCCCCCGGCTAAACCAGCCCAATTGTGGAGCATCCCGTGCGGGGTATCGTGCGGGGTATGCTATGCTATGCCATCCAGACGTGTTTCACATCTGCCACAATCGTCGCCAACAGTCCAGCTAAAGCCGATTAAGATCCCCAATAGTTGCTGCATTCCCACCAGCCGTGATTCTTGCTGACCTTCTCCCTCAGCACCAAGGCTCTGCGCCCTCACCTGTCTAATCGCACAATGAAAGCCCTCGTCTTCCACGGCAAAGGCGATCTCCGCCTTCAGGACATGCCTGAGCCCGAGTGTGGCCCGGGCAAGGTCAAGGTTAAGCCGGTGTGGTGCGGGATCTGTGGTACCGGTCAGTGTTCCCTTCGCTCTTTATGTTCGAGTGTAGGTAGGAGTTGTGCTTGTTGAACGGGGTCTACGGTGTGGGCCGAGCCAGGCGAGCCAGAAAGAGCAAGGCGAAACCAAATTGGAGATGACAGATTAGCCGGTGGACCGGGATGAGCTGAAGACGATGCAGGGGTAGGGTGATGCAAGCAGGAAGGACGCTGGAGGTCTTGTCTCCTGCCTGTTTGACAGATTCTCTGCGCGACTTGTCTCTCTCTTCCAGCCTCCCGTTCATGCTCTTCGGCCACTTTTTGCTACAGAACGCGTGTGGAAACAGGGTTGCCAAACGAACGAGAGGCAGCATCCTCATCTGTCATCGACTAACAGCCTAACCCCCCACCAGACCTCCACGAATACATGGGCGGTCCGAACCTATGTCCCACAACACCGCACCCCATCACGGGAGAAACTGTACCGCTCACGTTCGGACACGAGTTCAGCGCTATAGTGACTGAAGTCGGCGCGGGGGTGAAGGACTTCAAGGAGGGAGACCGTGTTGCTGTTGAGGTACGTGTTGACTGAAACAGTACTCCGAGGCTGTTGAAGCCGCCGAGTCGGAGGGGCGCAGCCGATGTACCCAGCTCATCAGCTCTTGGAATCAGACTGGGTCGAGTATCCCTCGAACAAACGCTAACAGACCAATTCTGCAGCCCATCATATGGTGCGGGACCTGCCCACCCTGCCTCGCCAACTCGCACAACTGCTGCCAAAAGAACGGGTTCATGGGTCTCTCCGGCTGGGGCGGCGGCCTCTCCGCCTCCGTCGTCTGTCCCGTCACATCGCTCTACCACATCCCCGACAACGTGTCCATGGAAGCCGGGGCGTTGGTGGAGCCGTTGGCGGTGGGATGGCATGCAGTCAAGTGTAGTCCGATGAAGGAGGGCGATGCGGTTATGGTGTTGGGAGGGGGGCCGATTGGGCTGAGCGTTATTCAGGTATGTTGAAGTTGCAGCAACTGAATCTTTTGCAGGTTTAGTGATGGCAGAGAGTGGAGATTGATGTCAGGCGGTGCGCTTGTTTTGCTGACTGGTGATGCAGGCACTCAGGGCGAAAGGAGCAGGGAAAGTCATTGTGAGTGAAGTGGCCGAAAGGCGGAAGGAGTACGCAACGGAATTCGGGGCGGACATTATCCTGGATCCGAGCAAAGAGGATGTGGTGGCTAGGGTCAAGGAGTTGACGGATAATGTGGGCGTGGCGGTGGTGTACGATTGTGCTGGTACGTGTGCTTTTCGTGCTTCTGCCCTGGCGGCCTACCGCTCTGCCTTTTGGTCGTGTTTACGTCTGTCATTGCTCATAGCTGACCACATCTTCCGTCTGAATCAGGCGTCCAAGTCGGTCTCGATACTGGGATTCAATGCCTGCGTGTGCATGGGTAAGTCATTTTTGTCGTCTCCATGAAGTCCACAATCCCACTGTCATGGCGAGCAACCTGTTCCCAAAATGAGAGTCCAGCCCACATTACTGCATTGAATATTGAAACCACTAACACTGCCCCAGTACCTTCCTCAACATAGCAATATGGGAGAAATCCTGCACGATCACGCCCAACATCCTCACCTTCACCGAGCGCAAATACCAAGGTGTAGCGACCTACAGCCGTGGCGACTTCAAGGAGGTGCTCGAAGCTATCTCGAAGGGTCTTATCAAGCCTGAGAGAATGATCACGAAAAAGGTACGAGAGCAGTATGGTTGTCCTACAACGCACTTCTTGGTGGTCGTTGTATGGTTATTATATTGTCTATTTTGGATATGCTGACATCTCCGTACTGGAACAGATCAAGCTTGGTGAAGTGGTGGAGGAAGGTTTCATGGCGCTAATCCATGATAAGGCGAATCAGGTCAAGATTCTGGTTGATCCGTCTGCTTAGTGGAGTATAGTAATGCGATCGCCGGAAGACTTTCCTCCCATTTGCCCTGTGCGTGCAACGGCAATGATGAGCAGTCTCAAGTGTGAATATGCTCTGTTACCCGAACTTCTGGCACAAGAGTCAAAGATTCCGAGTGAGCCCACTCCTCCAGACTGCCTTTCCCGTCCAGTTGACCTCCCTTGATCTACGTCTGCTGTTATACTGCATTGCCATCACCACCATGTCGACAGGGAGCCTGGCGCCGATTTTGTGCGAGTAACGACTTCGGAGTGGCAGCCAGGCTCAGCCGCAGAACATATCCGAATGACCACGAAATATGTTGTCTCCCAAGCCGACTGAAATGACAAAAGCCAGAGGCTGAGTTTCCTACTCCCAGTAGCTCCGTAGGCCGTCCGAGCTTGACGTAACAATATATAAGGATCGCCTCTGTCATGCCGATGTATCTGAGGTTCGGTGGAAGAGCATCGCGCGTTTCTGTATGCATCCAGCTGTGATTCCAGGTCGCCCGAAGGTCTAGACTCGTACTTTGAATCTGCTCTTGGTCGCTGAACTCCTCCGATTCCACCCACCGAAATCCATGACAGCCTCTTTCCCGCGCCGCTTCCTCTTCCCTCCTCATCTTCCCATTCTTTTCTCCTCCTGTTTGCACCCCGTCCTTCTCCGTCAAGTACATTCCACCTCTTCTCACCGCGCGCCACCAACCTCCTTCTCCCACTCCCCCGGACTATAGCACTTCGGCGTCCACGCATGTATCGCCTTGACCTGTTCCTTCACCGCATTATTGACCAACCGATGCCGCGCCAGCCGCGCCTTGCCCTCAAAGAGCGGGGACACTATGTGTGCGCCGAACATTTGGCCGCAGCCGCCTGGACGGAGAGTATCAGCAGGGATGATGTGCGGATGTATCGCCGTAAGGTTGCAGAAGAGTGTGGAGAAGAGGGAGGCTCGTGGAAGAAGGGCAAAGTAGCTGGGGCACATACCGCTCATGTCCTCAATCTTGACAAATGTCGTCTGTAGCTCGGATTGCAGTGCGCGCTCTAATGATTCGGGCGTGACGCCTGTGGCTTGCTGTATTTCGGCCGCTTCAGTATCGGTGTTGGCGGCGCCGGCATGCGTGTGTGTGTGTGGTGTCGACATGATGGATGTATTACACGTGTATATGTGTATGGCAGACTGATCAAGATGATGATGTGTCTCTTTTGCTACTGAGAAGATAAAGATCTCTTGATCTTTCTTGATCTATCTGAAACTCGAAGCCGTTAGAACTAGTCCGGCTTTAGCGCGCAGGGATTATGTCATGCGGGGAAGAGGCCGGAGTCGGCCAAGGGACTCATCGTATACGGCATTGGACAGCAGTGATTGAAGAGGGTGTTTCCATTCTCATGTATAGAGTATCAATTCCCGAATCCTGACGAACGCCCGCCGATTGCAAACCAGCGAACGCCATATCTCCATCCCGTCATTGTATGCTAAACCAATCTCGACCCGGCAAGTATCCAGCTGATTTCACGTATTCAATGCATTTCATGACATCCAATCACCTTGGGAACATGCTCTCAGCCTCCTCATCCGTGACAAAGATGTCTTGCACCGGATCCCGTCTCTGCTCTAGCTCGGCAGTATAATCGTGACCACCACCTGCATATGAGGGAAGGAAGATATCCTGGTTCCAGTCAAAGCCTTGTGATGCTTTCACACAGGTAATCTGTGGAGGTATATATCAGCAGTGGTTCGATATGTGTAGTAGAAGCAGAACATACCAATCTCATGTTGCCCTCTGAGCCACCAACGTTGACAACAGTGTGTTCTGATCTCGAGATGGATGAGCCTAGCACAATGACCCATTAGTACACAGATTCTCTCAGTAGACACAATGATACTCACTCAAAAGACTCGTCCTCCTCTCACTTCGTCCCCAAGGACTTCCAGCACTCTCCCCACTAATGCTCCTAGCCATGCTGAAGCTAGTGGCCTTGCCCTTGCCTTTGTCCTTGGTCATAGATGTAGAAGCCAATGGCGAGTTCGGAGATGCGGACGAAGGCGTGTAGCCGATGCAGGAGTCAATGCTGGCAGGACTGAGTCGTGTGTCGTAATAGCTGAAGGGATCTTGAGGTGATGGCATTGTTACTGTGTCTAATGATGTTGCGGGCGTGCGGGTGCTGGGACCAGCGCGGGCTTTGTCTTTACGCTTGGGGATGGCCAGGGGGTCGGACATTGTTGTGGTGATCGCAGGTGTGGCTTCTCAAATTGAGGTGAAGTCCAGATATAGTTAGACAGGAAGGAGGATCAAGAATAGGGTGAAGAGAGTAAGGCGAAGTGAAGTGAATCGAGGGATCGAGGAGGTTGTACGCTGGAGGAGAGTTCAGACAGTGGACTCGGTGTATGTCCTCGTGTGCTGCTTTGTTGTTGGCAATGGAAGTATTGCCTTTGTGTGTGAATCAGGTTGACTGGAGATTAGAAAGTGCTTGATTGGAATTGTATGATTGAGGACAGGATAGGTTGCAGATTACGATCGAGGTGTTGTCGTTGAGTCACCTCGGGCTGTGTCCAAGGTCCCTCCCTTATCTCCACATGATGCTGATCTCTCCGCAAAATGATTACTGTAGGTGAACCAGTTCCGGGGCCTCCCGATTTGTCACTTATTGCTTGATTCGGACAATCATACTCTATAGATGTATTTCCATTATGGTCATGCTCAAACCGTCTTATGACAACATCTTACCAATCTTCTCTCAAGAGTCCACTGTCCAAACAAAACAGCCCAGCATACAGCCCAATCTCAAAACTTTAGATCCTCCGTAACACCTGGCACATTCATACCCATCATACGGTCCAGCTCCGCCAACCCTGCGGCAGCATTCCCGCCTGTCTCAGCCTGCTCCGCATCTGCCCTCGCCGGTTGTGCCGGAGTCGATGAGCGAGCCGGCAGATAGCTATAGCCATAGTCTAGCCAGGATCGTGTTGCTCCCGGTTTGGCAGCTGCACTTTCAGCAGCTGCAGGAATCTCCGTAGCACCACTCGACGTGTTCCACAGATACGATGTATAGCTAGCCTTCGGGGGCTGCGACGTCGCCTCTTCCTTCTTCTCATATGTGCTTGCTTCGCTGGCTTCTGCAGCTTTCTCAGCACCCTTCTCAGCTGTGGCGGCCTCTGGTGCCGCACCATCTTTACTACCTGGCCGCGATGGCCAACCCACGCTGGGCATGCTGGGCATACTGGGAACGCCAACACTGGGCACACTTGGGACATAGCTGCCCAAGGCACTCATATCCGGAGTGAACCAGTATTTCTCCCTCGCCTGACGGTCCTTGTTCTCATCAAATGACTTCAAGGAGCCATCAGCCTCGTCGATCGTGTACCGAGTCAGGTTCTTCCACTGTTCTGCCTGTTCTGCCTTCTCATTCCGCCAGGCATCTGTGACGCGTCCGCTGTTGTTGCGCACCCAGCTGGCGACAAGGCCTTTCGAGTGTGCAGACATGTCTTCGTAGGCGGTGTTGAGGGTGGGTGAGAACATGTTCAGGTGGGCTTTGATCTCGTCGGCGGAGGTTGTTGGATGTGTTGTGGGTTCCTTGATGAAGAAACGGTGGAGATCTGAGGTTGGTGGAGCGGGGAGCGCGATAAAGGTGCGTTCGGGGATGAAGTAGCCGCCAGAGTAGAATGAGTTTTCACCGAGTGTTGTATACTGGGTTGTTGTTAGCTTTGGTTGTTCGGAGAGCATGCAAGCAAGCCAGAGAGTCTAGCGGATGCCCCTCGCATTGACGCTCGAATAGAGCGAAGGATCTGGCAACACAATCACATAGTACAGAACTCACCAAATCCGCAAAACCCACTCCCCTCAACCCGCCTAATCTCTCCAACCTCTCCTGCAACTCCACGCCCTTGAACAACGCACTAACAAACTCCAAGTGACCACTGAGAAACGCCATGCCTTCGCCCACATTGTCCTTACTCAGATACTTGAGACCTTCTTGCATGTTCTCATAGCTGTACACACTTTTGCCATCCGGGCCACGACCTGTAGCTTCGTCCTTCATGCGCGTCCAGTCCTCCCATTTCATGTTCTGGATCGTTGTTAGACCACGCTGGAGTGGATCACGATTCTTGTAGGCGAATGAGCCGAGGGTGTATAATGCTATGCGGAGGTGTTAGCAGTCACCCTACTGTGATGTAGTCACTTTTACTGACCAGCGCCGGGTCCCATGCGCATAGCGAGCAGTGAGAACAGCGAAGAAGCGGATGAGTAGCCTTGATATGACGAGAGCGCGCCATACGCGAACATAGACCGAGAAAGACCACAGAATGGCGTGTCAAAGGTGAGGATACCATGGACAAGAGGAAACATCTGAGCCGGGGGTTTGGGATTATTCGGTGATTTGACAGTGGAAGGAATGTCGTCGAGGATAGAAAGCAGGCAGTCGGCTGCGAGGAAGCCGCCCATGGAGTGACCAACGAGCACGACACCGACACTGGGATTAGATTTTGGGCTTGTGTTGCCGGATGCCTTTTCCATTGTGAGGACTTTCTCGAGGAGCCTGCGGTATTCTGGTTACTAGTCGGTCGCATGACATGATACATGCGGAGCTGCAAGTATGCTAGACAGCCATGAGCTGATTACATACCATTGTCTGAAATTCCCTACACATGCAGGCAGATCTCCTTTCGTTTCATACTTTGGATACACCGTCGTCTCGATCTTTATATCCGAGTTCTCATCGTTAATGAGCTTGGTGAGGTGCTTAGGGAAGTCATCGAACGTGAAATCACCCCCCTATATGATGTGATGTGTTAATGATCTGTAAACAGGTGGGTGGTGACCTTCTTGTGTCTGGCTGATCGTGCGAGCAGTATGCCAAGGCAGACACTTATATGGAAAGGAACCTTCACATACCCGGAAGCCATGTATGAAGCATAGAAGCAGCGTTTTCGTCGTCGCCATCGCCATCACCGCGCAGCTGTAGTTCAGCAGTCTGCCTCAAAAGCAATCTTTGCAAGACCAGTGTAGGACTGTTAAGTCCTGGCAGCAAGATCTACAGATATCGTTGTCTTGTCGACTTTGGGGGTCAAGACACTCGTGGATGCACTCAGCGAGCACCGAAAGGTGGTACTTCCTCGCGACAAAGGCGAAGAAAGAGCACTTCTCAAGGTTAGTGCAAGTAATGATCACAGTGACTATCTCTGTTGCTTCACAGTGGGGAGATGCTTCAGCTTAGTCTGCTGACACGCGTGGCAGTATAGCTGGTAGCGATACAGACACTGCGCAAATTGTGGTCGGATCTCTTCCTTCTGACGCGTTTGCCACTGCGATGACTTCACAAACTGTATCGATGACTATCAGGAGAAGAACAAGCGAGCACTTCACAAGGTATCCAGAGAATATATTGGCAGCACGGATGAGCTGCGGGAGTGTTTCACAACAGTCTGAGTACGTCATCGCGATCGATCGGCACCTCCCAACCTGGAGCACTGCGGCGTTTTGGCTTAAGTTTAGACTTTCGAGGCTGGTAAGCAAACCTGGAAGGATCAAAATCATCATCAGATTGCTTTTGCGTTTGTGAGTCTATCGTAAAGATCGCGATATAATACGTGTCCAGCATCGTCGTCCATTATCATCATTTCCTTCCAGTCGTCCACAAGCAGCACATGAGATAACCACACCACTTTCCCTCCTCCTCAATGCGCTGGCAACAGCCAAGTCGTGATACTGTACTCATACAGCGGGCCACTCCAGACATCTCCGCTTGCAAATGTCACTGTCAGATACACATCATTTCCGAATCCGTTGTACACCACGACCGTCCTCGTCCCATCAGGGTTCAGCGTCGCCACGGCCTCGACACCACTGCCGCTCGATTGGTATGTGATTCCAGCACCGCTACCATAGTCGTAGCTTCCAGACGAGGCGAGCACGGTTGCGCCTCGATGGAGGAACTTGGAGAACTGCCCCAGATAATAGTAATCGTTGGTCAGTGTGTAGCTGGACCCATCAGGAGCGATTTCGACAACGCCACGGCATGAGTTACAGCCACCTGGCAAGTGAGGGCCAAGATCAGTGTTCGTGCCTAGTACCCATGCAATGACTCCACGTCCCCAGTTCTGTAGCGGGCCCATGCTGAAGTAGATTGACTGGTACCAGCTAGTGAATGGTGACAGCCAGCACTCGGTCATGTACTGGTCAACGTTCGGGTTCTTGTTGTGGAAGTCTGTCATAACACTCCAGGTGTTGTTTGACGCATAACAATGCCATGCCACTGTATCGACATACTGAGAGTCGTGGTCGATTACTTCTTGAGGGTATGATGGCACATCAAGGTTGTGGTCGTAAGCCCAGATTTCCGTGTCCAGGCCAGCTATTCTCAGAGCTGGACCAACAAAATTCTCGATCAGGTCTAAGAGTCATTTAGTACTGGCTATATTAGAACCTAGCTCATCCAGGACTTACTCGTTGCATTGTCAGCACTGACATACATTGTCGGAAAACCAGCAGCGGAGTTCAAAGGTTCATTCTGAATTGTGATTGCATCTACCCCTACACCCAAGTTGGCAAATCGCTGGATGTACTTCACAAAGTACTCGGCGTAAGCGCCTGAATAGACTGGGTTGAGGTTGTTGTTGACTGTGGTTCCCTCCTGTACACCATTGAGCTTCATCCATCCTAGCAGCATGTCAGCCATGCTTCCGTCTCGCCTCCATTCCATTCCATTTAGTACAGACCTGGTGGACTCCATACACTGCCAAGCAGTTTGAGACCAGTACTGATCGCCTTCATCTGGCTGATAAGCTTGGCCATATCACGGCCCTGCTGGAGGAGATTGAAGTTCTTCAATTGAAGGTCGGGCGCTGTCTGGTTGTCGTAGCTGTAGGGTACCGAGGATAGATCTGAGGCACCGATGGTGTGGCGCATCAGGTTGAAGCCGATACCATTGACCGGATCAAAGAGGGCTGTCATCAGTGCAGCCTTCTTCTTTGGACCGAGAGTGTTGAACGTCGACACAGTAGAGTCAGTAACCTAGGCTGGATTCAGCAGGTGTTTGTCATATGTTTTGTGAGTATATTCGTACAGCAGCTCCAAATCCATCAATTGTCTGCTTGTGACCAGCAGCAGTGTCTGTGACTGAGATACCCCAGGTCGAAGAAAGCGTAGTGTTGCCTTTGCCAGAGATTGGCGGTGTGTAGTTGGAGAGCTGGTAGACATTGTCTAATGATGACGCAAAAGCCTGAGGTGTAAAGGCTTGAGCAGCAGGTACAAGCACACTGCCGAGCACGAAGGATAGCTTAGATGTGGCAACCATGATGTGCAGATTCACCCTAGATAGCACTTGATTGATGGCAAATAGTATGAAGGGCTATGGGAATGAGCAGTAGGGAGACTCGACAGGTTATATGTGCACGACCATTCGAGGCGGTGCTCGATTGTCCGACTCGAAATACGTGAAATTGCCATGACCGCGGCGACGATGCTCGTGCTGGCGTCTCTGCCAATCCCCAGCTCTCGGGGCTGCAGTGCTGCTGTGCTCCGCCTTGTGCGGGGGAATGCATGATGAGGCTTGTCGATCAGTGATTATTGACACTGCATTGGTTTCGGCTTCTCAGTCATCGAGAAAAGGTCATGTTACAAGCCTAGAATGGCAGCTCATCTAGAATAGGAGGGAGAATGAACATCATACTCGATACTGAGCTGTTGATGACGACAGGGTTGAGGGGTAAAGAGTTCGGACGTTGTTCGAAGGAACACGACCTCGGAGCCTTTTGCTGAAGAACCAGACGGCGCCGCGCTCCTCCTCGTCACTCTGCCAGTTCTGATGACTACGAGGTGTGTTCTCATCTGTCTGAGAGGACGATAGCCGACGTACTGTAAGCATCACTTCCCTAGATGTCTGCATTGCCTGCGTGTGGTGCTGTATGAGGCCGGTACACTTGCACCAAACCGTTTGAGCCAGCAGATCAGAGCAGATGAGCGTCAGCGCATAACCTGTGATTCGATATTTGTGCAGAATCCCCAAGCTTCGTACATACATAGGATACAATCAGTGACGCATACCCAATGCGGGGTTGTGAGGGGTGAAGTATGGGAGTACATGGGAACTATATGGCCCTCTCCTCCATTGTCCTGCCAGATCGCGACTTCTTGGTCGAATCACACCGTCTCGGTGAGCACCGAGGCTTTGTTAATGCCACCATCTCCGGGTTCGTCAGTGCCAGATGAGGATTGAAAAAGGCATGTGGGATGTATGACAGGCATGCGTGTCTCCCATGACACCGATCATTGCCTACACTCAAGGCTTCTCGAAAGCCAGCAATCCTTCTCCTAGACCCTCAGCACTAGGCAGCTCGGCACAGACATCTGGCTCGATACCAAACTCTGTCCGAAGAAAGTCCCGGGTCGTAGGTCCAATAGTGGCAATATGAGTATGCCGCAGCTTTGCCAGCTCACCTTGCGAAACTTTCCCAGTCACTTGATCAAGTATTCCAAGCACTTCAAGCATTGCCTTGCAGCCGGTCGGTGAGAAGACAATCACCCACTGAGTCTCCCTCTTCTGCAACTTTGGCAATGCCAGTTGCTCGAAGTCATGCGCGAAACTGGCCATTACACCAGTTTCGTACACGGTCAGCTCCTCAACGTCGATACGTTCTTGGAGTGGTAAGGATTCCGACATCAGTGACTTGGGAATGATATCACGTCTCTGCTCACCGACCATGAACAGTAAGCCGGGCTTCGACCTATCTCGCACATCTACTGCTTGAAATAAAGAGTTGTAATGCTGCAGCATGAATGCTGCAAGTGCCTCGCCATTGCCGGTGCCGTCGCCAATGACTTGGCATGGAAGTTCCAGCCTACGAAGGGCGCGTGCTGTAGCTGGACCGACTACATAGACTGGTAATTCTGCAGGTAGCCAGTCTGACAGATTCACATTCTCTTGTCTGAGCTGCTCTACAACAAGCGTGAAAGCTTCCACTGCTCGTTGAGACGTGAATATCAGTCCTCCATAGTGCTTCGATGCCGAAGACTTGAGCTGGCCCGTCGGCAGAAAAGCACCTTGCTTGATGTTGTCTTTGATTGTCTCTAGTGCGATGTGCGTGAAGCGATGCTCCAATACAGGGACAAATATTGGCTGAAAGCGTCCATCATCTAGTGCGGAGAAGTAGTCCGCATAGTTGTCCACAGGTATTGACCTTGTCTTCAGCAGAAGCACTGGGGTTCGGCTCTTGCTCATTTACCCAAGAAGATCTAAGATGGTGTATTTGTCAGGTTGTGCTGAATCGTGATTGAGAACGAGATGATTCAGTGATCTGCGGATCACCAAACGCTACCCCGCCGCCGGAGACGACTTGGCGGCAACATCGAACGGACGGAATCGACACGATACCATTTGTAAGCAGGAGCAAGCGTAACTAAAATGAAAGCATGCCGGTAACAGGGACACAGGTGCCCATTCTCTCACAGTTCCTCTTTGCAGTCTGGGGCTCAAGAAACATGGACGCACAAGCACCTCCTCCGCCACCGGAGAACGATCGTTCTAGCAGCAACAACAACGTCAAGACCGATGAACAGACACCGAAATCACTGCCAAAGGGCGTCGTCTTAGGAAAGGATGGGAAGCCGTAGGGTCCGCGCACCATGTTTTCTCGTTCGGTCAAGACTAACAATAACGCCAGATGTCGCTCCTGTACTTCCGTATCTTCATGGATGAAGATGTCCAAAGCACAGAACCCTGCTAGCCATGCCGCACCAATCGCCGCCACACTGACTCCCACTACCACACTCGACGACGACTGCCCGCCTGACGTTGAACGCCTCGGTCGCAACACCTGGACACTACTTCATACAATGGCCGCCAACTACCCGACACGGCCCTCCCAAGAGCAGCAGCAACAGACGAAAAGTTTTATATCGCTATTTTCAAATCTATATCCTTGTAGCCACTGTGCTGGAGACTTTCGAGACTGGATGCGGCGGCCGGGAAATGCGCCTCGAATGGAGAGTCAGGATGAGTTCGGACTTTGGATGTGCGAGGCGCATAATGCGGTCAATGAAAAGCTGGGCAAGGATATCTTCGATTGTACCAAATGGAAGGTCAGATGGGTGGATGGACCGGCGGATGGACGATGCGGGTGATAAAGAGCACGCCTATTTAGCTGTAGCTGTCGTTGGTCGAGAAATCACCTCACACAGACACTCAATGGCAGTTTGAAACAAACCCCCCAAGACTCATAACTCAGATTTACCTGTCAGTATAGTAAACTCGACTCAGATTTCCCTCAGTTCTCGCTCCAACAGAACTTGACTCCAAACTCAGACAAGACTCGCTTGCTCACGGAGCATGACGGGAGCTCTTTTGAATCTGGGACCACTTTCTCACTTCACCTTCAGACTCACTGCAACCATTACATACTGTAGCTACGTGTATGATGCGTCACGGCACTGAGCTGCCTCCATATAGATACCCTTTGTCCCCTCATCCAGGTCTAATCCTCATTAGCATCATGCGGCAGCGGACTTTGTCCCGTACCCCACAGTCCAATGTTGCTTGTCGATCTTCATCATCAGCGAATGGAAGGTCTCAGTTATCAGCTGTGTACCTCCACTCTTCATCATACAGACTCGATACCTCAATCTCTTCTTTGCTTCCCTGGTGCTAATTCCAATGTCAATGATGCTCTATCACATTCCTCTCCAGCATGTCTCCTCGAGGTGTGCTAAGCTGTCGACAGAGGCATACTCGGATCAAGATGCTCCGAACCGATCAGTCGAGAGCGCGTTTCCCAAATACGCGCTCGATCTTCTGAATGTTCGGAACCTATCTTTTGCTGGCATTGCTATTGCTATAGCTTCCATCCTGTCACGACATTGAAGATGGCATGACAGTCCTCACTACCACACGAAGCAGAAGATAGACGCAGTATCACCACATGGACGACTCACACGATGGCGCGGAGGCAATGTACACTCCTGGTTCACACTCTCGAATACCAAGCAACGCAGACTCCGTGAAACATCATACCATGGACGGTCCAGATGACAAGGCGCAGACGTTGTCGACTCCTGCTTCGTATTCTCAGACGCCTAAAAGAGCTGTTTCGGACGAGTTGGCACTAGACTGGGCAGCACCACCGCCAGCCAAACGCGCGTGTACGAACAATATTCGGGTTGTTCTGCCAGCGCAAGCGTATCCAGGATCTCTGTATAGGGAATCGTTTGACCTGTCGCAGAGACATGATCAGAATACGGAACGATGGGCACTTCCGCGTCTTCTGGTGAGTCCCCCCCCCCCCCAGCTTTGCTCAGCCAATCGAGTAATGCCTGACTATCTACAGACAGAGTACCAATTCAACAAGTCTGCTTTCACCACTCCTACTGATTACGACTACCCGATCATCGAGCTCCATGACTTCACGATCTACCTGGACAATACTGCAATGCACGCAAATGAAATGCGACCATTAAATGAGCTACAAACAAGAAGGGGTGATGCGTCATATCTCTTCGACGGGACACTGCGTTATGGTAACGTGGAACACAAAGTGCAAGCTGTACCATTCAAAACACTTTCACTGGATGGGTATGGTACCAATGCTACAACTATATCGGACAAGATCTGGATCCAGTCACCCCATGCAGAAGCAAATAATGCATGGTATGTCCTCAAACGACCCTCTGCGGAGTATGCGCGATATCACATCCCCTTCTTGTGGCTTGCAGACTTCACTAAGCATTTCGTTGATTATCTCGATGCTGCGGATGATCTGAGGAATCTGAAACTTCAAAACTTCAGAGCTGATTTCCATGATTATCTTCAAACAAAATATGGTGGTGATCGCAGCTATCTCGCGTGGCAGCGAATGTATGGCCAAACGAACTACTGCAGTGTGGTCGCCAATCATTACGACTTCCTATGGAAGGAGGCGACAAGCGTTCAACCAGAGAATGCAATCTGCTTCCTCTGGAAGGAAGTTGATGCCAAAGAAGGAGGTCTTCTAGCAGTACTGCGTCAACCAGAGAAGGAGGTCAACACTATAGTGACGCCATATATTCATAAATGCTTCAAGGAGATGTACTTTGGCAAGGTGATGGAATGTCGACGACCTGCACCTGCAGTACACAAGGAGACAGTCCGTAGGCAAAGGGCCTTTGAAGCTCGAGTGGATATGTGCCACGCTCTCGAGGGCGACGTACAGCCTCCTGATTCACACGGTATGAGACCACGACGAATCCTAGTCGGGGACGTTGTTCAGCTCAACAAAGATCAAGAGACTCGATGGAAAAGTACTGCTGACAGCTGGTACGCATACGTTCAGAGTGTCGAAAAACGGAAAGGAGAAGATGTGCTGGGTCTTATCTGGCTCTATCATCCGCATGATACGATCTGTGGAAGAATGATGTATCCCTACAAACGAGAGCTTTTCTTCTCAGATCACTGCAATTGCGGTGACGGGCATACGTATGCCAGCGATGTGCTCCGCAAGGTCGATGTCAAGTTCGCCGCATTTCAGCGAGGAGAGTTTGACTTCTTTGTTCGGCAAAGCTATATTACAGATGAACAGAGTCCTGCTCACGCGTCTTTTGTCACTTTCTGCAAGTCTCAGCTCCAGTGTCGATGCAAACAGCGTCAGGAGAGTACCACCTATACGAAAGGACAAACAGTACTAGTTTCTGGACTTACGAGGAACTTTCTCGAGCCCGTCATACTCACCAGTGTGGACGGTCCAAGGTTCAAGGCATTACGACTTCTTCGACGAGCTCGAGATCTGGGAGACTCTCACGCCAGGGCAAATGAGCTCGTTGTGACTGACGAAGAGCTTGTGCTATCACAAGGGCAGATCAGACGTCCCTGCCACATTCGATGCTTTGCGGCAGGGGAGACAGTGACCGCACCATACTCATACAACGGAACTGGTGACTGCTGGATCTTGACAGGTCGCTTGATTCAAGGATCGATTGAGTCGATCACCGCGAACAATCAACCGAACATGATCGAAGGCTTCGATCCATGTTCGGCTGCAGGCCGTGACCCTCTTCGTGGTTTGAGTCTTTTTTGCGGCGGTGGGAGCTTCGATCGTGGCTTCGAAGAGAGTGGAGCTGTCAAGTTTACGCATAGCGTAGACTACGCCAAGGAAGCAATCCATACAAACCGAGCAAATGCCGCGAATCCTGACGATCTCGAGCTTTTTTATGGCAATGTCAATGACTTTGTAGCTCGAGCACTCTGTGGAGATACTAGTGCATGTATCGCCGAGGTTGGAAAGATTGGTCTGATCACCGCCGGATCACCATGTGTTGCATTCTCGAGACTTCAGCCAGATGCTATGAGCGTGGGATCTCTACGGAATGCGTCTCTAGTGGCGGTGTTGCTGTCCACTGTCGACCTATACAGGCCAGAGTACGGTGTTTTTGAGAATGTGTTCGCAATGGCAGATGATCGCGGTGTTGATGGCGATGAGAATGTCCTGTCACAGATGATCTGCGCACTTGTTGGCATGGGCTATCAAGTTCAGGTATTTAACGAAGACGCGCACACTGACGGTAGTGGCCAGCAACGTAGTCGTCTACTGCTATGTATCGCTGCTCCTGGTTTGATGCCACTACCCCCTTTAGCTTCGACCCATGCACATCCTTCGGTCAGAGACCGGAAAATTGGCAAAGGCACGAACGGAATAGCGTTTGGGAAACGAATGTTCGACATTACACCATTTCCTTGCGCTACTGCTCGGGACATCATTGGTGACTTGCCAGACATTGGAGACGCTATGGTCAATATGTGCATACCGTATCCTGACCATCGCGTCTCATCGAGTAAAGGGTGGCAAGCTATCTCTAGGATAAAGCACATTCCCAAATTTCCACAAGGTTGTAATTGGAAATCGGCAGTGGCCATGGGTTACATGCCACAAGGCCTAATTGATGGCGTGAAAAGACAAAGCAAGGTGTGGCAAAGTGGCAACAACAAAGCATATGGACGCGTGTTCCCGCAAAAGCTTCTACCGACAACCATTACGCACATCACCCCGGACTGCGCATTCAATGGTCGTGCCTTGCATTATGACCAACCTCGCGTGCTGACAGTCATGGAGGCCCGACGTGCACAATCATACCCTGATCACGAGGTCTTGATTGGACAACCGGCAGCTCAATGGCGGATTGTTGGAAATAGTGTCGATAGAAGGGTCGCCGTGGCTGCTGGGGTATCGCTGCGAGCAGCTTGGTTGGCAAATGACAGTTACCAGCAGTTCGTCACTGATTATATTCCCCGTCCCAAGGCTGAAGCTCTGCTACAACCTACAGACAACCCGATTCTCGCAGTCCCTGGAAATCTGACAAGTGCTACAGAACCAGCAACTGTGCGCTCTGTGGCTCTGATTGTAACCACTCGGGATGTCCCTATAATCACTACGATCCTCAACCCACCTATGGTGTCAGTCCTGATACAGCAAGAAGTCACAGAGGACGAGCTTGGCGATGGTAGCCTCATACAGAACACCACAACCACGTCTGCTGTTGCGAAGAACAACGATGTCTGTATAGCTCCGATACTAGCCAGCAAAGAAAATGACGACGACCTAATCATCGTCCAACCCAGATCCGGGAATGGGAAGCCCAAGTGGCTTGTTGATCTTGGGAAGGGTGTCAAGCCTGCAAGGCTAGCAAGGCAAAGCCTGCCTGCCAAGGTGTCGTTCGAGCGTCACACCACAAGAGATAGTACGGATGAGCTTGGGGAGAGCTCTTCTGGTACCCGTCACCAAAAAGCAAGACCCGTGGGGAGCGAGAAAACGAAGCTTCGAGGAAGACCTTCTCTTCCTGTCATCGACAACTTGACACGGCCTACCACGTCAATTCCTGCAAGGCACTCTCCAGCAAATGTGCCGCCCCCAATAACTTCACTAGCTTCTCTTCCTGTCACCGACGATTTGACACAGCCTGCCACGTCAACTCCTGCACGGCACTCTCCAGCGAATGTGCCGCCCCCAATAACTTCACCAGCTCTTCCCTATTCAGGCACACGGCGGTCCCCACCTGAGGAAACCACGCCGATACCACTACCTTCTGACAGGAGCGAACCATTCTCACTACTGTTCTCGTCAAATCTTGATCGGAACCCCTCAGCGCTTCAGCGATCTCGAATTGCAGTAGCAACATCGTCGGTATTAGCACGAGCGCCAGTATCGGGACCAGCTCCAGAAGTCGCGCCAGAATCAGCTCCAGCAGCAGCCACTCGTGCCTTACCAGCCCGCCCTCTCACATCCACACACACCTCAGCATTCGCAGCAGGCCGTCTCACCGCCGTACAAACCGGCGGCTTCCTCTCCCCACCAGACTCTGAGCCGCAATCGCCCGCGCAGTTCGAGCCAGAGCCTCCACCATCACCGCCGCCACAGCAAGATTCGCACGACGCTGGAGATGTCTTCACGAGCTTCGCCAGTATCAGCCAGCAAGCCGCATCACCGCACGGTAGTGTGCAAGAAGAGCGCGATGATGAGCTGAGTAGACATGTCGATGCGGCGCTCGCGAACACATCGGATGATTTGGGTGTCGAGCTGGAGGCAGGGACGAGGGACGTGAGGGATGTATTGAGAGAGCAGCAGGTTGAAGCTGCGAGGAGAGCGTTGACGCAGGAGAGCGATGATTCCGAATGGATGGACTACGAATTGACTGGATGATGGGAATTGAAGGGAGTGTGGCTGTACAGAGGTAATCAAGTAGATCTCGGTAGCTCATGAGTCTACTGTACTAGGACAGAAGTGTGAACAGAATCCATACGGCACTCTCCCCAGGACGTTTCCAGACTTCTGTCTTGTGACTCTATATTGTCAACAGCGCTTCGAAGTCCTGTTCCTTGGCACTCTCATCTTGTGTATCCAGACGCTTCGTCGTGCGATCGCGATGCTGCTATGTTGTCCTCCTGGGTGAGGATTTTTGCAGAGCGCGGCACGTTTGCGTACATATGTAGGACTAGCAGTACACAGCCATCCCGATCATTTTCACAATAACCCAGACTAGCTAGATACACGCCTAAGATGTATCACTAATAGCACACGGCACTCTTCTTCACTATATCCAGACGATCCGCTACGTGTATACAGACGTCCGCTGCACGCATCACTATACTCTTAGGCAGAGGTAATATGATCATAGTGGTTGTTCTTGCAGAGCACGGCGGCACTCTTGTGCGTAGTGTCGTTGCTGTGCCATTCGCGTGATGTCACTATGTCGTCATACACCACAACCAGACTGTATTCCAACAACTTATGTTGTTCATCATCTCTCTTCCCTCTTCTTCTTCACAACGTGGGTAACGCCCGTCAAATCCTCTGTTTTACTTGGACATCGTCCATTCCACTGCGCCGCGACCCCTTCATTGGACGTCGCGGTAGTATGTTTACGACTACTATAGGTGCTGCATCACTTCTGCAACGCGTTGTCCATCGGTGAATCGAGGGACCGGCCTGGTGTAGCGCGGTGTAGCTATCCAGGCTACATCAGTTACATCAGGTTGAAGCATGATCAAATTTTAATCTTCACAATACCCTTACACTAAAGCATGTATGTTCTTCATTGCTTCTCTCACAGAATCACCTTAAGCTAATACAAGATCCTCTATATAGAACGCATCCTCAAAGCCTAGGTGCAACAATGTAGCCCGGTGTAGCTTCGAATCTGCGAAGTGTTGAACGACCTCATCAAATGCCCCTGACCGACATGGCCACCGTACATGGCAGGAACAAACGCGCGCCTGCTATATTCAGACAAGACAAGCCACTCGAGAACAGTCAAGAACTCCGCACTTTGAAGCTCTTCTCAGTGAAATCCGGACATTTCGACATCTACGACATCTACGACATCACAACCTCTCGACGTCTTCGGCACTGCAACCTCTCGACGTCTCCAAAACTGCAACTTCTCGACGTCTGTAACATTTCAAGCGCTCAATATCTGCAACACTCCGCCCTCTCGACGTCTGCAATACTCACAGCATTGCTGCGAACACTGGAGCTGCTTTCGCAGTCACGCCCATGGTGAGTACCAATCCGATGTAGTCAAAGTGTGCGACTCCCCTCTAATTATATCTCTCAGACCGATGACGATGGTGCGCTTGTCTGGACTATACCTGTTGCTGTATATATTCGAGCGGTCACACTACGAACAAGAGTCCCGCATACCGAGTTGATGGGCGGTCGCATAAGTGTTTTTCATGCAGTCTTGAGTACGGCCGATTTGCGTATTGCCTGGGTGAGTCATCCAAAGTTCTATTCGAATGCAGCTAAATGACAAGAGGGACTGCTTGCAGCGGATGGAGCTCTCCCAAAACCAACGCCATCGTCCGAAGTCACGAACACCCCATTGTCAGGATTTCCGCAGAGGTCGCGCTACCTGTCGACGTCAAGCAGGAATCACCTCACGGTGCAATCGATCCCACCGTCAATACCTCCACAGAGGTTGCGCTATCTCCCGAGGTCAAGCAGGATGCATCTCGTGGTCTAACCGATCCCATCGTCAACACCTCCACGGAGGTTGCGCTATCTACCGAAGTCAAGCAGGATGCACCTCGCCGAACAATCAACCTCCGCTCGCGCTCCGTCAGAGTCTACCAATAGATCGAATCAGCAGAGGTATTCGAATGACTAAAGCTGTCACTCGCGACCAGAAAACATGCAATATTTTGATCTCGCTGGCACACCTTGCCGGAGCAGTGAAAAGAGAATGGTCAAAAAACTCACAGAGAGGTGGAAGAGGTGTTCATCAGCAGGACACTGTGATAGTGAGACTGGTGGCTGTGCAGAGCTCCCGGAAAATGTCTGTAGATTACAAGTCTATTCCCGCCACGTGAAGAAGTGTATTGTATCATATAACACCAGTGCTGATTTCCCAGGGAGAGTGCTGTGCATAGTCAGAAATCACCGCTAGCACTACAATACTAGCCTTCGAAATGAAACCGCAACTCTAGATGTATATCCTGATTTCCGGCGGGAACGTGTCGTAGGAAGAGAAGGAACGACAGTGGGGAGGATATATTACTATCACAATAGACCAGTGCTAGCGTGTATGCGGAAGGGAAGGAGAGGGATGGAAGCCGGGCTTCGTACTGGAGTGTGCCGTGGGAAGAAAAGGCGACAGCGCAATTCGAGCCGCAACACCATGCTGTGATTCGTCTACAATCGGTACCGAAACTTCTTCGCAGTCATTCCCAATCATATCTCACGTCCCCAATCCTCGCACACCTACGGCACAACACCTACCCCCACACTCCTCGCTTGCGCCACCACACTCTTCACCAACCCCTCCAAGCTCATCCCCTTCAACCTCTCCTCACTCTGCTTGATTCGCGCAATCTCATAAACATGCTTCAGACTGACCTCCCCCACCTGCGCACTCCCGCCTCCATGTCCCGCCTCCTTGTCCCCTCCAGCACTCTTCGCAACCGCCTTCACCACACCCATCCCAACCTCCCGTCCCGCTCGCGCAGATATACTCGGCGCAGTGTTCGTCCCAGCAGGAAGACTGCCGCCGCCTGGCGATGTTCGTGGAGAGGATGCGAGTGCGGTTGTGCGGAAGGCGGGCGCGGAGGTGTTTGTAGTTTCTGTGGTTGCACGGCCAGGTGCGTTGGCGCCGCGAAGCTTCGCACCTTTGGAGGGTGGCACGCCGGCGGCGAGGAGAAGGAGCGTTGCAGTGGGTGGTGTGCGTAGCGTGAAGTGGAAAGTGCGGTCGGGACGGACGGTGATTAGGGCGGGGATGGGTGTGCCGGGGGTGTAGGCGGCGGTGAGAGCGTTGAATTCCTGGCGGGTGGGATGTTAGTGAATGGTGGAGAAGAGG
>Ga0058698_10000119_pt1 | contig 43552 bp, 50 predicted proteins | sample AgamicAsSfe_FD_67288 | JGI IMG/M metagenome (GOLD analysis project Ga0058698, IMG submission 67288) | Agave microbial communities from Guanajuato, Mexico - As.Sf.e | ecosystem: Host-associated > Plants > Phyllosphere > Phylloplane/Leaf | place: Guanajuato, Mexico | collected 2012-05-30
TGCTAGGCAGGAACCGTTCACTCACTGCGCTTTAGGTCGATGAAATCCCCAATACTGGCAAAGTATCTCTGGGGATGTCAATCATAATGCGCGTCAGCTTGAGGGATGGCACATTTCATGAAGTACGCATGGCTTGTTGCCCACAAAAACATGCAGACTAACAAGATCAGGACATAGGATATGGTCATATTGAGAACTGCAAAGGCAAGGCAGCAGCGTTTGAAAAAGCCAAGAAAGAGGCAGCTACAGATGCCCTGAAACGAGCATTAAGGAATTTTGGCAACGTGCTTGGGAACTGTTTATACGACAAAGACTACCTACAGAAAGTAACAAAGATCAAAGCTCCACCGTCAAAGTGGGACGCCCTAAACTTACATCGACATCATGACTTCGCTATACCAGCAGCTGAGATGAGGGCACCAGCACCGGGGCCGGCCCCAGCAATGAGACAGGAAGAGAAGACTCCAGCATTACCTACGGGACAAGAAGCGACGTCAAACTTCTCGATCGAATTCGAGGACGACTTCGGCGGTGGTAACCTGTTTGACGGGGTCGAGCTTGGGGGTGGCAGAACAGAGGACATAACAATGGGGCCTCCAGAAACGCCAACAATACCAGTGTCACGAGAGGGAAGCAGACCACAGCAATTGCAAAGGACAGCGTCACTAGGGAAATCGATGCCACCACCGCCGATAATGAATGCTGCTGGTCCGCAAGGTAATCACCAGAACTCGAAACGACCGCAAAATCAACAAGCCCAATCACACTCGGAGCAAAACTCGACAAAACCACAACATCCACCCCGACAAAAGCCGCAACATAGCACACCGCCCGAACAACAAACACCAGCACATCCACAACCAATCCAGCAACCGACACCACAATCCCTCCAATATCCACAGCAACAATCATTACCACCACAAGCTAATGGTCCACTAGCAGCACCAGCAGGCCACGAACCACCGGTGGGCTTCTATACCGGCCGAGCAGCCATGATGATCGCATCCGGACCACCAGCTGATAATCTTGCCGCAAATTTACGCTTCAACCCCAATGCCGAAAGCCCCTCCATCCGAAAAACAAGCGGCTTCAACCACGCCACCTCAAAACCCCTGACCAGAGCCGAGATTACCGGCGGAAATGCTGCTGCTCCAGCCGCCGCCCCAGCAGCCAACACCACACAAAGTCCCGCTGTCAACCGCGCCGTTTCCCTCGGTCCCGGTGCTGCACCTGCACGTCCCACCGCCAATGCCACCACTGCACCTACCAACTTCGTCAACCCCTCCGACAACGCAGGACGTCGAATCGGCGCTCCGAACGGCGGCAGCATGTCTCCGCATCCCTTGCGAACGAGCGCATATAAGCCGCCTTCTATGACTGCAGGAGCGAAGCGGTCGTATGCGACAAGTGTGGCTGCGGCGCAGGTCGATGGGGCTGCTGGACGAGAGCCGTTGAGGGACGTTTCCAATATGCCAGCGAATGCAGTTGTAACAGAGGGCGACGCGATAGGGGCGAAGAGGCTGAGGAGTGATGGATGAGCGGGTGAAAGCGTGAACGCCCGGCATGCGATGAAAGGAATTGTGTGGACATGAGGCGACTTGACGACATAATGAGCTGAATGTTGTGCTGCAAGGAGTTTTTGGCTGTGGCATGCATAGCAAGGCAAGGTCGAGGCATGGGATTGCTGATTGGTTTCGGATGCATCTTTGGGACCACAATCGTCGTGCGGATGAGGGTGTTACATCATGATGGCTCATGGCTTCATCGTCGTTGTTATCAGCGCGCCTGCTAGAATTGGCCTACAGTGGCGTAAGACAAATTATGTAGATCGTGAATACTACGCTTCTTTGCTCCAGCTGCTTAGACACTGTCTGCCACTCGAGTGGGAGTGTGCGGTAGGCAAATAGAGCAACGGTTTCGGGTGTCACGTAAGTTTCTAGAAAGGTGCAAGTGACTTGGTTGTTCATAGTCATATATTGACTGCTACTACTATCCGCTCCTTGGAATTCCGAGCTCCTCAATTTGAGGTCAATTATAGCCGCCCATAACACCTGCTGAGAGTGGAGTATCCTGCCACCAATATCCCTCAGAATGCATGCATGCTACCGTGTCAACAAATCGTGACTATCAAGCATGAAACGCCTCTGCAATGGATCGTGCCTGCCTTTGGCGAAAGCATCGCCCTCGAAACCAATTACCAATACTCCCGCCGTGTCTAGCCCTTGTCGTTGCTGGAGCCTTTTGTCGAATCTCTCGCGTGTCTCTTTCTCATGGCAAGAGTGAATGCTCAGCTTCGCAGTCTGCTCGCGACAGTCAGAGCGCCAATGGGACTCTCAGTCCTTGCCGGCTCATCTGGAGGGAGGAATCCGTTCTTCCTCGCCAACCACAACATGCTCCTCTCCTCGAATAGCTCCAGATAACGCTCGTCAAGTACTCTTGCTTTTGGTCCAGCATAGTGATTGTACTCGACGAGGATATCACTGAGGTCCCAGCCGAGGATCTTGCGGAAGCAGCCAACTACACAGCCAGTACGATGCTATTGGTCTTGTCAGTCCTGGTAGTTGACGGGGACGGTGAAGATGTCATACCTTGCCCTTGTTGCAGTGTACCAAGAGAGGGTAATTTGATTTGTCCATCATCACGCCTAGCGCAAACGAGATACTGCAGTGCGTGATTGTGACGAAGGGACTCTTGTTTGGCTCGATGGCGACCTGGAAGTGCTGAATGCCGTTCTCCTGAACAAAGGCTTCGTGACCTTCAGGATACGGGCCGGCGACAAGTGTGCTGAAAACATAGTTAGAACCTGGCATCTGAGTATTTATAGCGCTGCAGCAGGTCTGAACACATACAGTATCGTCTTCAATCCCAATGTCTTCAGGTAGGGAAGATTCTCGGGCTGTGGGAATGCGCTGCGATATACGCCCTCCATCACGCGACCAAGGTTCTTCGGTGGCACAAGACCTCCTCCAAAGACGTTCTTGTCATCCTGCGCACCATCCAGTTGGAAGACCGTAGCCTCTGATTGCACTCGTCAGCAAACTCAATATGGGCACGTGAGGGAGATCTGCCAAAATGTACCAGATGAGCAGGCATCATCACAATCTTCATCTGTCTCCATCGCAGAGTGCGAGCTTGTAGGTCGTGTAGAGTTTGTGATAATAGAGGAGGAGGTTGTAGCTGTGGTAGCTGTAGTAGCGATGCTCGACTGGCGCTTAGCTTCTGGCTCGAAGTCGTAGATGTCGGCGTCCATGATTTCGTCTTCGGCTAGCATGTCGCCAGCTTTGCGCTTGGGTGTGGACATGATGGTTGACTACGTATTATGCAAGTGCGAGGCTGAGAGGAGCGGATAATTGTCGTTGTGTGCCTCTATAGGAAGGGAGAGGTTCAGATATTGTGTGTAGGGTTTGGAAGAGAGAGTGAGTTCGAGGGAAAATAGAATGCTACTACATGAGTACTTAGCAACGAACGACCTTTGTCTGAGCGTGCTGCGCTCAGTCTGGATACAACGCACAATATACAATGTTCACCGCCTTTGCGAACTAAAGGTTCGTGAGTCCTGACTGAGATGACCCAGGAAGCTGTTGGAGCATCATCTTGGATAGGTGATCGATAGTACTTGCAGCAATTGCGTGTGGACGTGTCTCAGCACACGATTGCACAGGAGGCAGTGTTGTTGTGCGAGTGGTGGAAAGTATGGTGAGGAAGTCTGGATTGTGGTTGTCGTAGTAAGACAAATTGTCTAGGTAAGAAGCACGTGGGCAAACCGGGGATATGTCGGTCAATCACTCACTTCATATTGTGCTTTATATACCACAGTGAGTGCAACTTTGAGATGCGCCTTATGTATTGAAGCTTAGAATTGCACTTGCCAGCAGTTCTTAGCATTCTGCACTCGTCATATACAGGACGCTACGCTATCGTAGTTGTGGACTTCCTTCTGCCAACACTATGACAAATCCATAGCATCTGCAACAGGTGCCTTCTTGCCCTTCTTTTCTGCAACCCATGCCTCGATCTCCTCTCTCAAGCTGTCGTTCGAGATCACTTCCTCAATTTTGAGAGGAGATCGATTGAAAGGATCTTTTGGATCACTGAGCAACATTTGTCGGATCGTGGCCCTGTCGATGACTGTCTTTGATGTCGGCAAGATGACCGGATCAACCATCAGAGTAGCCAGAATCGGGTCGAGGTATTCATCTGGTATGTCGCCCAAGTCTTGCTCTTCCACTTCGGTTTCTCGCTTGGCATCCGCAATAGCATCGCAAAGCCTTTTCCACCGCGCGAGCTCTTCCGATGACTTCGTTGCCTTGCGAGCCATGATCGCGGCTGTGCGATCAAAATTTGCTGGTTTGTATGAGCGTCCATCACGAGCTACTGCTTGATGAAACGAGCGCTTTGCACCGAGATTGAGGTACACACTCATGATGTCGCCCAGCAGCGACGCAGGGTCGAATTTGTAATCGAGTTGCGCGTTCTCCACCTTTAGATTGCTGGCCTTTGGTCCAGTCAAAGCGTCAAGGTTGTAGTCAAGCATGTCTGCAAGTCGCTGCACAATTTCCGGCATTGTGAAAGCGTCAGCCAACGCATCTGTGAAGAGTTTCAACATTGCCAAGGATTCTGTGGTGAGCTGCATGTAGCTTTTGGCCTTGCCCTTCGCTGCATCCAGTGCTTCCTCTTTCTGTTGTTTGACTTCTTCAGTCATATTTCCAGCTTGATCTGGATGTAGCTCATATGTCAAATCATGTATTTGACTTAGTGAAGTGAAGGATTCGTCAAGCACAAAGGTAACGTCGTTGAGTAGCAGGTTGACAAAGCGCACGAAGAAGTCGGTATTGACCCTGTAGTCGTGTTAGCAAAAGAGATCAGGACCCTGCAGACCAGCACTGACTTTGACTCCCTCGACAGCTGCTCCCTGTAGACCGTGTTACCCCAGATACACTTGATCACCTGGAAGATCTCGTGCCGGATGTTGAATTTGTCGTAGAACTGCCCATGCGCACCAGTGTGTTCACATTCGATGTAAAAGTTCATCAGAGCGTGAAGGAGATGTTGTGTGGCGAATGGCAAAGAGTTGAGCACATCTCCCAGGATCCCCCTTGGAAAGTTTCTGTGCGCCCAGACACCGTGGTATAAAATAGAGGTGAATCCGGACTTGAGGCCAGGATTCTTGATGTACTCGGAACTGCGGAGGAAAGCAATGCAAAACATGACAATCTCGTCGCATTGTGTTGAGCTGATGATGTGCGGAATTACACTGGTGATATACTTGAAGTGGTCGACAATGTTTTCGACGAAGTATTCTGGTAGACATCTGAACACATCGGGCTGCTCCTCTGGTAATGGCATATTCATTGACTGCCTTGGGAACTCGACATGCGACACGAGTCGACAAAGCCAGACAATGACATATCTCATCAAGGACATTCCTCGTCCTTGCATGATTTCGTCTTGTAAGATGCCTTGAGTTGCAATGACTGCACATCTTGTCTGTTCGGCCTGCATTTTGGCATCTGCTAGTCGTCGGTCAAAGAGTGCTAGCGCCGCTGGATTAGTTGCATATTGCTGTCTTTGCGCCTCAAATTGGGCAATCTGTCGATCTGTGTGTCGTTGTTGTCTGGAGATATCTGTCTGTTTTGAAATCGTCGCTCCTGTGCCATATTGATGCGCAGCTACAGCAAGGAAAAAGACTTCTGATATGAAGTTCGAACTTCCATCGGCTTTCTGCGCATAGAAGTCATCGGAGGTCTTCTGGTCTGCGTTGATCTTGGTCTCTTCATCTATTCTCACTCTTGGCGATCGTCGGAAGTATTCTGGTTCGATTCGGTTCACCTTACTGAATGTTGCATCCATGAAGGGCTCGCATAAGCGATCTAAGCAGACAGTGACATTGACCATGAAGCCGTCGCTCGACACATACTTCGGATCGGTGTGATAAGCTCTTCGGCGATGATTCGAGTTGATGACCATCGCAAACCAATCAAGCATTTTCTCTCGGGAGTCTTTTGACGCTTTGATGAAGCGATCGGCGACATCAAATAGCAGGGACTGATGTTGCGTAAGGGACAGACGGAGCGCATTTTGTGCTGTTCGTATCGTATTGTCGTCTGTCTGTGAGGCAAAGTACCTATATGCAACTTCTTTATCAATCGGTGACAGTTTGAAGAAAGGTCCGAGTAGTGTATCTGACTCAATGTTGCGAGCTTCGGTCTGAGGTTTGAGGAATCGAGGAGATTCACCGAGAGCGACGACTATCGGTGTATACCGCACCAGATGCACCAAAGCCATCACATGGGATCTGTAATCCTCATCGATGCTGATATCCGCCAGTCGTTCACTTATCTGCTCCACAGCGTTCACAATCATGTCCTTGACACTTTCATCCTCATCAAACCGGGCCACGGCTTCGTCTAAGAAGTCATGGCAGATACCTCTGTCGTTCTCCGGGTCAACCAGTAGATGCTGCACTAGCGGGCTGGTCTCTGTCGGGTTCTGACCGAACATATCGGGCATGGTAATGGCGAAGACACAGTAGCTCATGCATAGCCTCTTAGCCTCTTTCATTACTACAATCTTGCTGTCATCTTGTCCAGATTTGAGCAAGCGTGTCTGTTTTGTGATTCGTTTCCAGCTGGCAAGAAGGTAGTCCAGAGGCTTGGCAGGTTGATTGGACGCAGCTTCTACGAGTGCCTGATCTAGCTGTCCAGTTGATAGCAGGAGTGCTGATCCGGCCTGCTCAAGATCTGTTCGTAGGTCATCGAGAACATAAAGCCGGTTTCCATGAGCATCACTTGTCTGCGTCGAACTCAGAGTGAGCCTGAAGACGGCACTCAAGGTCTTGTGTTCCCACTCTTCGGGTGTCTCCCGCTGTGGAGGTCGTGATCGTGGCATATCTGATGCGTCTCTTTTCGCTGGTGTCGTTGGCGTGGGGGTTATGCTGATTGTAGTCTTCTTCGGCTCGTCCTTTCTCATCAGGCCCATCTGGCTGAACGGATTTGCATCGGTGTTCTCGTCTAGCGGCTTTGGCTTGGGCGTGGCAATGCGAGATGTGGGATCCGATGTGGTGACAGCATTGCCGTCTTGGTCTTTCGGCGTAGTCGCAGCGCCACCTAATTTCGCCAACCTCTTCGCCCGGATCTGCGAGAGTCAGCGAGGGTTCTGTACGGTCTCTCGACAGCCTTACCCTTTCCGCATCTGACATGCCTTCGGACATGACTGCCGATTCGAAGAGAAAAGGATAACCAAGCTGAGCTAATGCACGCGCTCTGTACAAGTCAAGATCACGATAGATTGTACAGTGAGAGAACCTAAGCATATAACTTCATGAAGTGATTGTCAATCATGAGAAAGGCATAGAAATGACTGGCATTGCGGTACTCAGTGCATCACACTAACAGAACTCGGACATAGGCGATAAAAGCTTATCGCTAATCATCGTCTGCGATCACTGTTGTGGGTGGGCGTGGAGTTCCTTACTGTGACGAGACTGCATACCGGGGCTCAGACTACGTTCACTTTGAGTGCTCACTTTCAGCTTTCAAGCAAGAGCGGCGAAGGACTTGTAGCTATACATCTTGTATCAATCGAATACTACAGGACGACTACCATGTGGGAAGTGATTCGCCATTTGCGACTGAATATTGACCCAAAAATAAATACAAGGCTCTGTACCATAATGACAACCAATGCCACTTTTAATCGCCCTGATTTCGCCGCCAGTTCCTGCCTAGACTGCTCAATACTGCGCTGCTCATCATTTCGCCGGGGTTATATGTACAACCCAAATCCTGGAAAATAGTTACATTAGAAAGAGCGAAGAATCGCTGGAAGAAAATAAGATGAGTACATTTTGTGCGAGTAGATCGAAGGAGAAAATGCTGAAGTAACTACTGCGGAATCGACGTCTCTCTCGGGGAAGTTGAGTAATTCCCAGGTCCTGTATTCTGAAAGCTATATTGCTTCGGAGTGCTCGACGTGCGGTTCTTCGGCGGGAGTTTGCTGCTGTCTGCGGGCTCTTTGGGCTCGTACGTATGAAATCGCGGTTCCGGCGATGCCCCGTTACCATATATGCCTGTCGGAGAGAAGTTCTGCATGCCTGTTGACGATCCGACAAGCTGAGTAGGAGAGATTGAACCAATAGAGTTTGCGAGATTCAACGATGCGGAGCTCGCCATGGACATTTGCGGCATGGACATTTGTTGCATGTTCATATTCATGTTCATGTTCATGGGCGTGCCAGTGAAGTACTGTTGCGGCATGCTGGGAGGGTATTGAGGTTGTTGCGTGTATTGAGGCTGTTGTTGGAATCTGGAAAAGCCCGAGGGTATGTCGAGTGAAGCACGTATGCCAGGTCCAGTAGTTCCAGGGCTGACATTGCTGGCATTAGTCATTCCAGATTGTTTGCGTGAAGCTTCGAACATGTTCATGACATCCTCGCCCGGGGTCCTCGCACCAGATTGGCTGTGAAATTGCGGCTCCAAGTTCATGGGCATGGAGTCTAAATCAATGTTGGGTGCGAACGGTGGTAGCGGACCAAGATTGAGAGGACGTGATTGTGGGAAAGAGCCTGGCATTTGCTGCGGTGTTGTTTGCCGTATCACTGGCGGCATTGCTTGTTGCATGGGCAGCGCCATTGGCTGTGGGATAAACTGTTGCGTCATCTGTTGCATATAGTGAGGCGTAGGTTGAGGCATCGTGCCCGACCACGCTCCATTCACCTGTGGAGGGAACATTTGTCCTTGTGGTGTCTGCATAAACTGCGCAGGTGGTTGTTGAAAGGGTAGAGTGTATTCCATAGGCGTTCGCGGCGGTGATTGAAAACTCATGCCACCATGTAAAATCCCAGATTGAGGTGTCCCGGTTTGTGAGGGAAATAATGAATTCTCGAAGCTTTCAGGCACGTTTGCCCACGCTGGATCAGCTGGAGCTTCTGGTCCAGCTTCCGAGACCGTCTGCTGTGTCGCGGATCGACCCATGTTATGGCTGCGGCTTGTTAGAAAGTCCATTGGCGAGGAAGGTGTAATGGGCATCGAATTTCCGGTGCCAGACGCTGCAGCCACGGCATCTAGTGATTGCATGGACATTTTTTTATCGATTCTTTGCGAATCTGTACCTCCAGGCAACCCATGTGGTAGCGGGGACCGTTGCGCAGCACCAACGCCTTTCGTGATGCGTCCGCCCAGCACAACTCCGGAAGATTTCACTCGACGGACCACATGGTCGGGCGTTGACACCTGTGTGTTTGCTCTCGGCGAGGTCGGCATGTTTGCGTTATATGATGAGCTGCGATTAGTTGAGCTTAACATTGGAGGTCGACGTGGCCTACGGGCAGCCATGCCCGAATTTGGTTGCTTCAGACTTGGACTTTCTTGAGGCATCATGGGCTTCTGATCAAGTGCCGCATTGAAAGCCATCATTCCATTCGTGTAAGAGGCTGGCTCGACAGACTGATCATCCGTCTGCGACTGGTAAAAAATGGCCGAGTTCGGCGGCTGCATCATTTGCATCGGATCTTGCATATTAGGTGCGAGCTCGTTGGGTGGAGCTGGTCCATCCATGAACAGAATAGGATTCTGCTTCATCGCGGCGTTCAATGCAGCCTGATTCCCCATCATTGGCTGCTGCATTGAGGGATTCTGAAGTGATAACTGACTGAAGTTTGGTGGCGCGAGTGAGTGCTGGGCATTGTGGATGTTGTTGACCTGTCCATTCGGGTGTTGACCTCGCTGGAATTGTCGTTGAACTTGGGAAATAGGGACATGCCTGGATCGCGTTGGCATTGGCCCTCTGGAGACTGCGAGAGGCTGCTGATGTTGTAGTTGTTGCATCCGTTGGGTCTCCTGCATCTGCTGGTGTTCAAGCTGCTGCATTTGCTGCATCTGCTGCATCTGGAACTCCGCCATTCCATTGTTGAGCTGAAAGGAACCATCGTCTCGACTTCTCTGTGTCGCCATCGATTCCGCAGTAGAAGAGGTATAGGGCTCGTTTTCAAGAATGGGATGCAGCCCCTCGAACCCTTCTGATCCATGATCGAATGTTTTCCGTAAATTCTCAAATGCTTTGGGATCGAAATTACTGGGAGACGACTCCTCGAGGCCATCGTTCAAGCCGAAGAACGCTTCGAACATCCCTGAGTTGTCACTCATCAAGGGCTCCATGGCGGCAGAGCCCTGCATAGACATGCTGCTCCCATCGGGTCCTTGCGCAACAAATGGTTCGCCATTCACCAGTGGTTCTGCAAACGTTGCAGGCATTTGGAGTTGCAATCCTGCAGGAGGGAACATTGGATGCCGCGGTGTCATGTCCATATGTTGGTACATACCCGGACCGGGCAGTTGTTGTTGATCTGGCATCTGCGTGAATCTTGTATGGTACATCATATGTGCTGCGCTGTTCTGCTTCTTTGCTTCTTGTTTTACTTTCGCCCGACGATTTTGGAACCAGTTCTACGACGACAATCAGCATCAACTCTAGATTACCTGCCAGGCTCCCATTGAGCCAAATAACACCTACATTTATCTTATCAAGAGGAACTCCCAAGTTGTCCGAGAAATTCTTCTTAGTCTGGGTGGTCGGTTTGGGATGGTCTTGAAAGTGTTTTTCTAGTACGTCTTGCTGATCTTTTGATAGTCGTGGTTTAGATTCATGGCTGAGTCGGTGCTGTGTCTCGAAACTTATGCCGCTAGGACGGGAGGAAGATTCGGAGGATCGAGTTGTGGAATGGGTGGAAGAGAAGACTTCGGAGGACCTAGAGTCTGTACAAGTAGATATGGAAGGAGCGGGATATTGCTGGCTGAGCGTGGGTTGTCTCAAAGGCGACTGGTAGTTATAATGGGCCATATATTAGAGGAACGAGGGGACGCCAGTGCAACGCGAGAGCTCGTCAGGCTCGCGATCAGCGTCCTGAGCGAGCGGTTCTGATCGGTGCGACAATGTTTAGAGAGAGACCAGCAACGCCGGGGGACGTTCGATGCGGGTAGGAAACTAGCAGCCAGTGTAGGTCGCAAGGAGAGAGCGGCGCAACTGAGTTGCTGCAGGTGTGTGCTGTGGCAGCAGGTGCAGGTGCAGGGGCGCTCGAGCACCGTAATCTGGAAGTCGGAGGGTGAGGTGGATGCTTGTGCTTGTGCTTCGTTTTCCGCCTGCAGGTACTGGCTGGCTGGTACTGATGTCGACGAGCGAGGATTGAGCCTTGGCCGGGTGTGGTGGAGAAGGGTGCCAGACTTGCCGCACTGTGGAATCGGAGTCTGCTGCTCAGTCCTATCGCTCGAGCAGTCGCAAATACTGGTTCGCAATACTGTGTTATATTTGATGCGTGAATGAGATAGTAGTAGCTTGTAGAACGGAGCTGCAGCAGAAGAATTGGGCTATCAATGGAGGTCAAGGCGCGATGGATGGACTGCAGACGAAGAAATTGAGGTGGTCTAGTCACGTGGAAGTATCTCGGCACGATTTAGGTACAGCGCAGCCTAAGGTAGATAAAGTAGGCAGCTCAAATACACACAGAGCATCGCGACAAGCAGGAAGCCTCAGCGCAGGACGAATGACAACAGAGAGGGCCTTACCTCGCTAGGCTAGCTTCCTTCAGCTATGCTCCGATAGACCAATCGTCAACGAGGGCGAGGACGGAGGTAGACAAGCGATCACTGACAGCTACGGGCAACAACAGGGATTAGATGTTGAGCTAGGGTTGTACACACTTTCTCGACGCATGATGCGGGACCAGTCGGCCCTGGCACAGAGAAGTTTACCCTCACACAGGCTCACAAGTTCCCAACAAGTTTAGGTCGAGGAAAATACCCGCCCTCGTCACCAATTTTGTAGCCATGAGACAGGTAGCAAGGACATTCCAAGTAACGCGGTGCGAAACATCTTTTCTAGCGTGTTTCTGCTGCTGGTCAATCTCCCGCCCGCCTTCCCGAGCAAATACGATGCGAGAGCCTCCGCAACGCTCGGAAGCCAGTGAGAAGCCAGGGCCGATAGGGCGGCACAAAGCTGAGCTGAAGCCGCCCACTTTTTGCTGTTTTGGCCATGTCACTGCTACATGCGAGCCTGATGTGGTCAAGCGCGAGCTGCGCAACCAGGATTGTCTTGGTCTACTCTACACTACGCTCCGAAGAGGCAGCTCGCAGCGAGTCACGCAAACACTTTGTCGCACCTTTGTCCCTCCTTATCCCTCCTTTTCCGTACCCTCAGCTTTCTCAGTGTACGCAAAGGCAGAGCTGACGACAAGGACGGCAAGAAAATATGCTTGTGTAAACTGCTTGCGATGCGGAACTGGGCTCAGTTCGACCTTGACAAGCATACCGTAACATCCAGACCTTTTTTTCCCACTAAGCATAAGCATAAACCCAAGTGGAACCTTCAAGGCACGACATGATCGCCATCACATTTCGCTACCTGCTCTTGGCTTAAAAAACATCGGAGCTGCTGATTAGCAACCTGTTGCAACAGAGTTTCATCATCCGTTTCGTAACAGATCAAATTCTGTTTGAATCGGACGCTCGATGCTTTGCACGTCGGGCCGTCGAAGTCGACGAATCGCCGGGAACTCGTCAGACAGGCAGGTGGCAGGGCAGGGGATACAGCGACACATTAAATCCCCCTGCACATCAATCCCGGCTCACGGGAGGCAAAAGTCAAAAGCCAACAAAGTTGCACATCCTTACTTAGCACTAAGCGATCTACGAAATCGTCCATCTTACGAATTCTTGTCCGGTTAAACACTTCAAGAGCACAATTTTTTTACTGCGGTTGATGTCGCGCTGTATATCGCTGATCGACCTCAGATCAAAGAGGCCCCGGGTCTTTCCTGCGACGTGGTTAGTCCTGCGGGGACGTGCACCGGTGGGCAGCGGTTGTCGGGGCTTCTGTTGCGTAACTGCCTCAGTCGTCACCAACCCCGCGCCGGCTGTTACGAGCGGTTGCAGTTCAGGTCCAGATTTTGGCATGGTCATCCCCCCCGTCTTCCATACCTGGTTGATTTTAAAGCTGTGTATACTGGAGTATCACTAATAATGCCATGGTAGATGCATTTCCGTCCCTCACAGCCCCCCCCCTTCCCTTTCTGAGCATAGAGACTCAATTGCTACTTGTGACAGCAGTGATCACTAATACCATCGATGACGGCCACGATGGCATCCACAACAAACACGAGCTCCGGCGAAATCTTGCAAGTGGATACGTAAGCTAGGGGACATCTCAAAACAATGCTCGGGGCTTATCATAAGGCTGCAGCGAAGCTGCGGACAGTCGTATACCGTCTGCGGAGGATCATCCGCTGGCTGAGCAGAAACGCCACTATCGCGGTTTGTTGCCACACTGGCCAGCCACATCGCCTGCCTGTTGCAAAGGCGCAACGTCTGCCTTGCGACGTTACTACCCTACTGCATTTATCTCCTTCTTCTTTTGTGCTGCGAGATCGTTGTCGCGCTTCGCACACCACTCTCGTGCGTGTACAATCGTCGCCGCCAAGGCGAGTGACAGCTTCTGTCAAGTCACTATCACGCTGAAAAGGGCGGACATCTGATCAGCACGAAACCAAGACGCTAAAGTAAAATAGCGCAGAGTGACAAGCCGGACAAGTCAGACAGGCTGATTATTCGAGCGGACTTTGCCGAACAGCTGCCGCAAGTTGTGGCCGATGCCATCGGCGTTTTCTCAACCTCATTTTCATATCAGAGCGTCACGTGATGTACGCTCGCTGCCGATGCAGGACTATGATAGCATGAGGGCAGCATACGCACTGACTGACCATTGGGAGTGATAGCATGCTCGTCGGCCACATCCTGTCAGTGCGGCGATGCTCGAGTATCTCAGAGATCAGAGCAGCTGCGAAGAGTGCCGTGTAAAATCAAAATGCTAGCATGCCCATGTCGTTGCAGTGAACCTGCTACTCTTGTTGTTCGAATTGAAAGTCTGTTATTCGAGATCCATACATCCATTCAATTCTGGGAGAGTGCCGTCCCATGTAAGCGATATCCCATATCAGTACGTTGGTCAAGGTATCGACATTATGGACACAGAGATACAAGGAAAATCTACAGGTTTCGAAACAAGACAAGGAGAGTGATCTAGTGACAAAGTAGGCAGACATCGTGACAGTGGCTACGGCTTAGTAGCAGAGGAGCAATGAGATGAAGTGAGGATGTGGTTGACGGTGAGGACAACAGGATGCATGTCACGCGTGCCCTCGAAATTCAGAGCCGTCTCTGTTTGACGGTCCTGCGGTCGCAGTATAGCTGACATAGAAGAGAATCGCAGTCGTGAGCTTTGTCCGACCGTATGGACTGTAATGCCTCAGCATCGCTGCAGGAGTGCGCTCTGGTACTGTTAAGTGTCAACGTCGCAGGTGTCTGTACACCATGACGAATGCAGCGGAGTCCAAAGATTCACCTTCGCATTGTCCAGCATTGCCGGCTTCGGAAAGGTGATGATGATCGAATTAGTTCTGATACCATGCTCCTATGCACAGAGAAGCATCAGTCCACGCCGGAACCACTTCCTTTCCAGCTCCTCCCTACTTCTTCTCATCTCCCTTCATCCCCTGCATGATCCACTTCCTCGACTCCGCTGCATACGCATCCATCTTCTCCTTATCCCCCATAATCTCCTTCATCTTGCTCGGATGCGGTACATCGTTTCCCTTCAAAATCGCAGGCCTCCCCATCATCCTGTCTCGCCACGCCTTCACATTCGGAAACTCCTCAATGTCCACGCCAGCCCAGCCGGCAGCGTTCACCCAGCCGATTGTTGAGACGTCGGCGATGGTGCATTTGGAGCCGACGAGGTAGGGGGAGCCGGCGTCTTTGAAGTGGTTGTCGAGCACGCGGTAGACGCGGCGCGATTCGTTGATGTAGCGGTCGATGGCGTATTGGATCTTTTCGGGTGCGTAGCTAGAAGGAAGGAGGGCATGGTCAGCGGCTTCGGGCTGGCAAGTTTGTGTCGTGCCGTGTGTAGGCATGGTCGCGGTAGGGAATGTCCTTACCGGTTGAAGTGGTTGGCTTGGCCTTGCATTGGTCCCATCTGTGCATTCTGAAACCTGGAGGGTGTCAGTCTTCCCTGCTTCAGAGCTGCTCCGAGAGCTGCATCATTCTTACATGAGCCAATTGACCATTTCTATATACTCCTTCGTGCCACGTGGGTAGCTCAATTTATGATCCTGATCGTATTGCTCGACGAGGTAGAGGAGAATACTGGCACTCTCGAAGACGCGGACTTTCTCTTCCTTGCCATCAGGTGTCTTGAACACGTCCGTGATGGCTGGCTTGGCGTCTGTCAGGATAGATTTGAAGGAGATGTTCCTCAGCAACCTACAATGCGGCCGTTCGGGTTGATGTCTGTGAACCACTTCTCTTTCTGGACGTTTGTGGAAATGGAGACAGTGTTGAGGTTGTATGGCAATCCTAGCTCCTCCAGTGCCATTGATATCTTGACGCCATTGGGTCTGTATGTCTCGTGTCAGCTCGAGCGAGGATTGTGGTGAGGATTGGATCCTGACGTCTGGTCTAGGTAGAGCATCAATTTAGTAAGTGTACTATTTGGTGCCGTAAAGGACTGTTCATACCGGTATAAAGCTCAATGGAGCTACTCTTGGCCGCAGAAGACATGCTGGCTGTGAGATTTTGGAGACGGTTTATCGATGTGGTCAGAGTACGTGGAGGACGAAGAGTTGTGCTTGAGAGCATGAAATATATATCACAGTGAATAGCATTGACGGCGAATGAAGACGGTCGCGTCATGTGGGGTAATGTCGGGTCGATACTCCGCCGGCGGATGAACTGCCGGTGATGTGTTTATTCTGGTTATCTTCTGGTTTTTGTAAATCTTACTCTATGCCTTCACACTGCCCAGTCTTTGTAGCTCTTTCTGTACTCCAGCCAGCGCAGATTTCAAGACCTCTTCCTGAGGTACACCACAATCTATTGTAATACAGTCCCACTCTTGCACTGTCGGCTCTTCCAGGATAGCAAATTGTGAATGTACCATGTTGGCTTTCATGTAGTGACCCACTCGCGCCGTCGCACGCTCGAGTGATAACTGCTCACTGACTCTGAGATATAAGAAATGGACATGGACGTTGGACGCATTATAAGATGCCACTCGTAGGACGTCGCGGTACTTGTGCTTAAGTGCACTGCAAGTAACGACAACACCTGGCGCGGGTGTCGCGAGAGGAGCATGTGTAGGATCAGGATTTAAGTGTCTCGTTGGCGGTGGTGGTTCGGATGATGTGGCATGTGCTTGTAGTGATAGAAGGGCTTGTTGGCGAAGAACAATGAGCCAGTCCCATCGGTCCTCGTCGTTGAGGGGCTGACCATTTGACATCTTCTCTATGTTTGTTTTGGGGTGGAACTATGTGCGAGAGTGATCAGCTTGAGAAGCATGAATCTAGTAGGTTGAAGAGCGCACATTGTCTCCTTCTAGGTATGGCAGACCCAGTGACTGTGCTAGATGGGTTGCTACGGTTGTCTTGCCGCATGACGCCGGACCGGTGACAAGCCAGATATGGCCAGCCTCTTTGCCGGTTATAGTTGGTGGCGGCATTCTGGAGGTGTGGGAGACCGGGTGTGAGTGTGAGGGATACTCCGATTGCAGAGCAGCACTACAGACGAGCACGTGAGGTCTACATTGTGCGCCGGTATATCCTCGGCTAATCTAGACATTCACAAGACGACGACAAGGTCAGCATGGTCATATCATGCTCCGAACGTCCTTGCGTGCGATGAAGTATGATTTTGGATGGAGCACCGCACACATCGTGATTGCCACCATTCGATCCTCGTCGTGAAATCGTAAGAATGGAAGACGCTGGTGATGCCTTTGTCCCTTCCCTGTTTACTCCTGCAGGACTCCTGCCAATTGCCAAGCATAAACAGCAGCTTCTCTACACGGTCGAAAAGTACCCAGTCACGATAGTCATTGGTCAGACGGGTTCTGGAAAAACTACGCAACTACCTCAATACCTGGAACAAGGAGGATGGTGTTCAGGTGGCAAGGTGATTGCGATCACGCAGGTGGGTGAGTCTTGTGTCTACAGGCTTTGGATTGAATGTTTCTGACAGTAGTGTCCAGCCTAGACGAGTAGCTGCGACTTCAGTTGCGATACGCGTTGCGGAAGAGGTAGGGTGTACGATTGGAGAAGAAGTTGGCTACTCAATCAGGTATGTTTTGGCTGCCTGCAAATGGCATTGCCACTGCTGACATTCGCTGCAAGATTTGAGGATGTCACTTCCGCAAAGACGAAGATCAAGTTCTTAACGGACGGACTCCTTCTTCGAGAGGCACTGGTCGATCCTCTATTGTCCCGTTATTCCGTTATCATGGTCGATGAAGCACACGAGAGATCACTGAGCTCGGACATACTTCTTGGGCTCTTGAAGAAGATCCGAGTAAAGCGGCCCGAGTTACGTATCATAGTGAGCAGTGCTACACTACAAGCGGAGGACTTTCTGCGATTCTTCTTCGGATCGAGTGACATTGCAGACACCAAATCTGACATCGGCACCATCTTCTACCTGAGTGGCAGAACATATCCTGTCGATATACACTACCTCGAGCAACCTGCTGAAGACTACGTTGAGAAGGCTGTATCTACTATTTTTAACATACACGCACAAGAAGCACCCGGCGATATCCTTGTCTTCCTTACGGGTCGTGAAGAGATAGACAATGCACATCAGCTTATTGCCGATCGCGCGCTTGACCTCCATCCTAGAGCACCCGCACTCCTCCCTCTTCCACTCTATGCCGGCCTACCCACCGACCAACAACTTCACGTCTTCGATCCTGCGCCTGCGAACACACGCAAGGTCATCCTTGCCACCAACATCGCAGAAGCTTCAATCACCATCGACGGCATCATCTACGTAATCGACTGCGGCTTTGTCAAACTCCGCGCCTTCAACCCCCTCACCGGCATCTCCACCCTCACCGCCGTACCCACATCCCAGGCCTCAGCCACCCAACGCGCGGGCCGAGCCGGTCGCACCAAACCCGGAAAATGCTACCGCTTGTACACATCCTCCGCCTTCACAACCTTGTCCCCCGTAACACCCCCCGAAATCCAGCGCTCCAATCTCGCGCCCGTGATCCTCCAGCTCAAAGCCCTAGGCGTAGACAATATCGCCCGCTTCGACTTCCTGACCTCGCCTCCCGCCGAACTCGTCGTCCGCGCCCTCGAACTTCTCTACTCCCTCGGCGCCCTCGATGACTACGCAAAGCTCACTCGCCCTTTGGGCTTACGAATGGCAGAATTAGCCATCGAGCCCATGATGGCGAAAGCGCTTCTCGCGTCCAACGCGCCCGAATTTAACGTCCTAAGCGAAATGCTCACGATTGCCGCTATGATGAGCCTGGGCGGCAACGGCAGCGTCTGGTTCAGCCATGACGGCGAACGCAAGGCTATGGAGGGGAGTCGGCGCAAGTTTGCTGCTGAGGAGGGAGATCACATCACGCTGCTGAATGTGTATCAAGCGTTTGTTACGAAGGGGAGGAAGGATGCGAGGTGGTGTCAGCAGAATCACCTCAATTTCAAGAGTATGTCCAGGGCGGTCAGTATTAGGAATCAGCTCAAGCGATATCTGGAGCGCTTTGGTATCAATGTGCAGGAGAGTCTTGGTGGCGAGAGTGCGCCTCGTGAGCCGGGCATGGCAATACGGGTGGGTGGCGCTGCGAGTCAACCCACGCAGGGACGGGATAAAGCTGAGTTGGTGCGCCGATGCTTGACGACGGGGTATTTCGCGCATGCGGCACGGATGCAGCCGGATGGGACGTTCAAGACTGTGAATGGCGGGACGACGCTGCACGCGCATCCGAGCTCGTTGATGTTTGTAAGTTGCCTTTCTCTCGACGGTTGATGAAGGTGTGCCGATCTGACTTTACTGCTAGAATCGCAAGGCTGACTGGATCATCTTCAACGAAGTCATGGAGACTGGGGACAAGACGTTCATTCGGGATGTGACGAAGATTGAGCGCGCGTGGTTGCTGGAGTATGCGCCTGACTTTTATCAGATCAAGCGGTAGCAGCATAAGGTCTCACGCATTCCATATATGTGAATCATGTCAACGCGAAGTGTGCACGTGCCAAGCGAGGCCAAACGCGAGAAGCTCTACGGAAGGCCATAGCAAGATCAGTAGATAATTGCAATGCAGAAAGACGACCACGCACAATTCTCTATATTGCTCCAATTTTGAAAACCACGCTCCCTTGGCGTAATTGCCACGATTATAGCATTACATCCTCCACAGCACCCTCCAACCTCAGTTGGTGGCATTCATGTACGTCTGCGGTCCGCGGTAACCAGGAATATAATGTGGCGTGTACTTGTGATCCACGTGCGCCTTATGCTTGATCCTTCCCCCCAGACGAAAGCTCCACCACTTCCAGATCCCCGAGCAATGGTCCCTCTTCATCCAGCCCTCCCTATGTTTCGGGTTCGGATGTTGCGGCCACGGATTGATGTCTTCGCGGCACACGCGCTCGTGGCAGGGACAGGAGCCGACCGCGTAGTCGAGCCAATGCTTGTGCCAGTACTTTTCGCACTCCTTGTGGCAGGTCTCGAGATAGGCGTCGTTGCGGCCGTCGACGTCGTCGGAGAAGCGATGCCATTCGAAGAGGTTGGGAGGGCCGTGGCGTGCGTAGAGGCGAGACTGTGCGATGCTGGAGTTGACGAGGGTGACGCTGGAGTCGAGGGAAGAGGGTGACGTGGCGCTGTGGTGAGAATGAAGTTAGCTGGCCGTGTGCAGAGGAAGAGGAGGCTGGGGCAGTCCCAATGGTCTGAGCTGGTGCGAGAGAAGTGTAGTGGCACTGTCGTGTAGGGTTTGTCCTGGTTATGTAACTTGGGAGTAGGAAGTCATGATGTGGGTATATGGATACACAGAAGGGAAGAGACATGGAAGGGTTGGAGAGAGTGTCGTAGGTCATTTTGTTCAGGATGCGGAATGACCAAAGTGATAAAAGCTGGGATCACGTACTCGGCTTGGGTTCCGCTGACGGTAAGCAGCACGGGAAGGACGAATCCAGAGAGCTTCATACTGGCTGATTCGCTGTGAAGAGTGTCAATGTGATGCAGGCGCTCAGGTTCGAGCAACAAACATACGGGTTGATACTGAGCTGATAGTAAAGTGGGCAAGAAAGAGAATAGGAAAGAAACAAAGTAATGCGGCTCAAGGAAAGCTCTTCTACCCATCTGCTCGACGATACAGTATATGATGATGATGATGATGATGATGAGAGGAATCTTATCAATGCCTTTTCATTAATCCAATAAATCTTGTACGAATGTTGGTGTCATAGCATTATGAAGAGTGATCAGCGGAAAGTGAGGTATCACGTTCTCAACAATTTTCCCGTCGAAGTTCCTCAACTGAGCTGAGTCTGCAAGATGAGTGTGTAGTTTGCAAGAAGTATTTGTACGTTCAGCTTGCAGATTCAGAGGGGTTGCTTTAGTGCTAGGCACGACCTTGGTGAGAGCTTGCCCACTTTTTCCTGACTTTGTCGTCTTGATACTGTCGACACACGAGAAGCCTCAAGATTATAGCTGAGCCACACAGAAACCAGTTGCGTTCATTGCAACTTCACACAACATTCCCATTCCCCTGAAAAGCGCACCGTATACTTCTTACAACGGGTCCCCCCACGCCTGATGGAATTAGAGCGACCGGTTGACGAAAGGAAGGTGATGTTCGGCAGCTCGTAAAATGCTGAGCCCGGGAATCACCACCAATGTGGAACAAAGCCTGGCTCAGACATTGTCCAAGTGTCTCAATTAGAGGTCAGTCTCTTGATGGTTTAATAGGGAAGATGATCAGCAGTATTGAGAAGACAGAAGCGGCAGTGAAATGACGGAAGGCATAGTCAAGATTGGAAACTATCTTTCGAAAAGGTGGAAGGTGGGTATTGATAATGAGTAGGTTGGACCTCGATAGAAGTGACTCTGTTGCTGTTCATTCCACCTATAAAGAGATGCAATGGCACGAGCATGACCTGGCAATCGTTGCTTCATGTGAGATACTGCTTGAGAGTGTATGCAAGTGTGACATGATGAAGGCGGACTGAAGACCACGCTTGGGGCCGTGAACTAAACCGTCAGAAGTTGTGGGATATGGCGTCGCACTCAAGAAAAGGCCACGTTGCAGGAGCAAAGCATAATCTTGTTGTATGGCATATATCGAACAATTTAGCGACATACAGAAGAACGACACGATTGTAATTATCAAGCAGATCAAGGTGAACAACAGAAAGTGAGAGTCGAAGCTTATTTGATTTCTAGCTGGAGCTGCTCAAGTCACGAAGGACGAGCCAGCAATCATCAGCACCAAGACATTCCATCGTTCATCGTCATTCACAGCACTTCTATCCATGCCATTCCAAAGCCATCCCAATCAGATCAGATCCTCCTGATATGCTTCTTCAGACTATGCAAAGCGTGGTGTGAGAGGTTGTCGACACGCTTAGGTGGAGTGCTTGTTGGCTGCAGAGTGAAAGTTAGCTTGAATTCGGAATAATGAATTCGGAATAATGGTTTAAATCGGTGAGCTTACCAGAGGCAGAACCCTCGTGCTTCTCCTGGTTGATCTTGTCGGAGGCGGCACCGAGAGCACCGGAGGCACGGTCGGTGAGGGAGTCCTGGCCGGGAACGTTGCCCTTGGCCTGCTGCTTGTTGCCCTCCTTGGAAGCCTCAGCAGACTGTGAAAGTGAGTTAGCAATGTAAGTCACATTCATTCAAAGTGAAAATTTGACGAACCTTGCCCTGGATGGACTCAGAGACGTAGTTGGCGGCGTTGGAGATGGAGTTGGTAACTGAGCCGAGGACGGACTCGTTAGGGGCATCAGCGTTGGGGGCAGACATTTTGATTTGTTTTTTGGTGGGTTGTTGAGTTGAAAAGGTAAAAGTTGTTTGTGTGTTTGAGGTTGTTGTTATTGAGAGGAAGCAAGCTGGGAGAAGAGCTGGTTTTGGCGACCCCTCACTTGCACGTGCCAGGGTGATGTCACCTGACTTGCCCCATTCTTTTCCGCCACGAAATGTGGCCTCACCGCGCTGTCTAGTCAACGGTGAAAGCCAGCTGACTCTGGATAGCACGAAAAGTTACGTTCAGACGAGGCAAGGAGGTTACTATACCATGGTTAAAGTGCTTCAAACCAGAATAGCGTGATAAAAACATGTTGTGGCTGAGGACGTCACGACAGACGTGTTTACAATTTTCATCGATGATCGTGCAGCAGATATGATGCAATTTCGATTGCCCTTTCGACATGCTGCGCGTGATTACAGAGGCGGCGTGGGGGTGGTAAGGTGGCGTTAGTAGCACGACCCTCAGGACTAGTTACGTAGCTGCACTTCTCGAGAAGTCGAGACGCAAAGGGGGCGGGGTTCAATTGACCTCGCCTTGAGCTATTTGGGGTTGGCAAGCACAGTGTTGAAACATTAGTGCGAAACAGAAATGCCACGGCACTCTCCCCAGGAGATTCCGACGTTGTGCCCTAGCTGTAAGTCCAGGTTGACTTCAAGGGGGAGTAGAGGGTGAGGTTGGCAGCGGGGATGTGTCTGGCAGTATCTCCACGACATTGACCAGAATGTTCGAGTCTTTCCTCCTGAGACTGTATCACTCTTCCGGGCTTCGTAGCAGCTGGAATGCTCAGCAGACAGTTGAGGAAGCAAGCTGGACGATGGACGTCTATGCCAATCCGTCACGACACCGGACACACTCTTCCAGTATTTCGAGTTCAGTAATAAAGACGAAATGCATAAATGATTGTTCATATATGTTAATCACTATCATTCCCACTCTCCTCATCGTCCACGCCATTATGTCTCCCTTCATCCTCTTCAAGCCGGTCTTCAACATCCCGACCATCCTGTTCCTCGACCTCATCTTCCACATCATCCTGCTCGTCGTCCTCTTCCGGCTCATCGTCCATGTCCTCTTCCGCTTCACCATTGCCATCCTCTTCCGTTTCGTCAGCATCCTCCCTCGCGTCCCCACTTGCACCATTCGTACCCATCCTCATCTTCTTCGCTGTCGGTTCACCATCATGATCCCGATCATGCCCGTTCGTCATTGACACATCTCCCGCACCACCATTCGCCATGTTCGCAAGCATACTTGCTGTCACGCTCGTATCTAGCGCATCGGCCTCTGAGTCAGCAGCCATGGAGCCATCACCACCCTTGGCTTCTTCTCGGATCCGTCTTCGGTAGTCGTTTCGTTTCGTGCATTGCATTGTGTTGTACTCTGTGAGAAGACGCGGGTCAGCATAAGCTCCCTTCGTGTTTACACCGTCTTGACGTGCTCCTCGGGACAACACGAGATCCCCCTTCCCAGCACTTACTCAGTAGTTCCGCCTCCACCCTCCCAACGAACCCCTCAAACTCCAGCTCCCCCAGTGCCTCCAGCACATCCTTCGGTTGTACCGTCTTCTTATTCGCCAATACCGCCCGGTCATTCGCACTATTCACCAGATAGCTCACAAACACCGTCGCGCTCTTGCTCAATGCTAGCACAGCATCCTTCTGCACCTGTGTATTTGATGGGAGGACCCCCTTGGCTAGGCGCTGTATCATGCTGCGAGGAAGAGAGAGGTCTTCGATGCCAAGGGCGCTTGCATTGGCAGTTGCGGCGGAATTTCGTGAGGGTTTGGGAGTGGATGTGAGGGTTGAGATGTCGCCATTCGTGGGAGGTGCTGGTGTTGGTGCGGCGAGGACTGAGGAGTCTGTGGATTTGCGAGGAGGCATGATGCTAGATGTTGTGTGGGCGATGGGGTGGAGGATGCAGGTGCCGAGATATGTGTGACTACTGCAGCTGCTGTAAGACTGGCGATACGACACAGAGCAGAGATAGCGACTTGGTCGGAGTACAGATCTGGGATCGCTTCTAAGAAATACAACAACGCGATCTCGCGTCACGTGGCGTGATGTTTCTCAATTTAACGAGTCATGCAAGGGATCTTGTACGGTAAGGTAGCAGGTAAAGCATGATTTGAATCAAAGTTATACTATTTACATGCTTCTAGTCATCCCAGCCTAAGCTATCGTATATAGACTCGTGTGCGTGCTTGGTGTTCTCCTTCGGCACCATTTGACGGACTGCAACAGGACTACTAAGAAGCACTATAGGCTCAGGAGACCTCACTCTCGGCGGACTTCGCGACTTACTGTGTTCCACGTCAGTCCTTCTGCGTGACTTCTCTGGAGTGTTGAGTATGGTGGAGGTATTGATCGGTGTGCCAGGCACCTTTTGCTTCGGAGCTGGGACCCTGAAGGATGGTAGTGGGTGGTCATTTTCTGCCAAGAACGTCTCAGCACTTGGGGGAGCACTATCATGCATAATCCCAAGAGGATCGCAATATCTGCCGCCAGGCTTGGACGGTGTCTCCATGATCGTCCTCGACATGGCCGATGAAGCAGGACCAGACTGTGTCCCTGACGAACTTGGTCCGTGAACCAGGGCAGCCGGTCTATGAGCTGAAGAGGGCACGAAAGGCATCGAAGATGATACGACAGCATCATTGCTCGTTGTTGGGCGTGCATTAGCTCGACGTGGTGTTGACACGTCCTTAGTTTTAGAGGCACGATGGGGTGTGGCATCTACCCGTGACTGTGTCCTGCTCGTCTGTGGTCGTTTCTGCGCCGCAAGCTTGCGTGATTCTGTGGCATCAGCGTACTCCTTCACGGCAAGTCCTCTGTTAGGCTTCTTCAGCGTTGCAATGGCATCTTGCAATTCCTGGTCGACTGTCTTCTTCGACTTATCGACTATATGCATTGGTGCATGCACATCAATTTCCTTGACCATTTTGCCATGATTGATACTGCTTGAGCGGGAGAAGGACCTAGTGCTGGAGTTGAGAGCCACAAGTGGCGAGTTGCTCCTCTCGCGCTGCAACTCATGCAGGAGGGTGTCTGTAGCTGAACGTATCAGTGTTGGTGGCTGGCCACTGACAGAGCGACCAGCGATAGTGGAAACTCGACTCAATGGTCTCCGCGCGCACGGGACTTCTCCACGGACAAGTGCTGCACCAGGACGCGTAGGAGCTTCTTTCTGTGCAGGTTTTCGCTTTACTGGCGATATGGCAGTCTGGAATCCAAGTTTGCGAGCAATTCGCTTGGCAACCTTGCCGAGGCGTGCTGCATAGCTATGATGAAGTGTTAGTGGTGTCTGCAAACTATTGTGCATGACTTACAATGGTATGACGATCTCAGTGCAAAACTCTCTAAGGTCATCTCGCTTCGTGCCGGACTCCACCTCACTTGACTTCATGCCTCGAGCCATGTCCTTACTATCACCACTCGATGCGTCTTCGATAGAGTTTACGGATTGCCAGATCGCAAGCCGATCAATGATCGTCTCTACCAGTGGCTGGAGGTCTCGGGGCTTCTTCATGTTCGCTGAATTCTCGGCTGCAGTCGCTGGCACAAGTTGGTCCGATTGTGATTCCGCTAATCCAGAGTCTTTGGGGAGTTTTCTTTCCGCTTTAGCAACACTCGCCTCAATCGCAAGAATCTCTAATATAAGTAGCAATTGCAGTAAATATTCTCGTACTCGGAGCGCAGCTATCCTGGTCCTGATCGCGGCGTCCAGAGTCTCCGCTGTTGGTGGAAGTGTTGAGCCTGAAGTATCCTCGCTCCACCATCGCTTGATCGATGTAGCCTCGTCAGGAAACAGCCCGTCCTTGCCAGCTTTGAATTTCCGAGACTTTCTCCGCTTTGGCGTCTTACTATCGTCGCTTGCTGGACCAGATGATGTGAATGATTTGATGGCTCCTGGAATGGCGTCTTTGTACTTCTTGTCCAGTATTGATGTACTCAAAATGATAGTTCTCAACTGGTCACCTAGGCTTCGCAGATGCAGATTTTGGTCGAGCTCACCGGTTGAGGTATCTGCGACTCGTGCACGAGATAGAGGCCCCTTGGCAAAATATGCTAGTGGTGCTTTGGACAAGTAGAGCATGTCCAAGTAATTGGTACAAATATTGGTAAAGCTATCAGACGGAACTGGCTGCTGCTCGATCGGAATTGCGTCTTGACCGAAAGAGAGTTTCGCGCTTGAAGGCAATTGAGGAAGTGTCTCGGAATCAGTATGATGGGTCAAGCTATCGTTGGTTTCCAGTGGTCGCAATGCTGTCTCATGGTCGTCATCATCGATTTCGACCTTGATCTTCTTCTGGGCTTCCGAATTATCCAATGGTTTCACAATGCTGCGCGACCACCACTTGTCGTCTGTGCCCTTGGGCCTAACTGAGGACGGCTCTTGCTTGGGTATACACGATGGTAGACTTGTAGCTGTCCTGAAGTGGTTGACAGTTACCCACGCCGAAAGTCTACAGCACGAGTATACTTGTTCTTCGAGGCGCTCGATAGCGCATAATGCTCTTTCTGAGTCCAGTGAAACAAGAAGTACTGCGGCATGGTATGGATGATCGCCCGACTCTAAACTGGCTATGTGAGATGAGAAGACTTTAGGAAGAGACGGCAAGGAGCAGCGATTCAAGTCGAGGAAGACGAGCGGGAGTTGAGAGCGTGAGACTAAACGACGAGGATATGCGGTTATGGATGAAGTCGATGATGTGGCTGGGTGTGAGGGCAGTGGTATGAGCTAGATGAGTAAATCAGCACAATACTGTGGCACATCATGAACCCAAGAACTACCTCGAATGGCTCGAGTAGATCATCAGAGTCATCATCTCTGCGTCGTTTCAGGGTTCCTCTTGCTTCGCGATAAGATGGAGAAGAAGAATGTGGGTTGGATGTGGTTTGAGGAATATTGCTGTCAATAGTCCTGGCAGGCCTGGACATGACAGCCAGACTAATATGGCATATCTAGTAATAGCCTTGCGATAAGATGAATACAGTTCTCCCAAGGGTAGGCTATAGCATGACGTTGATTTCTCGTTCGCGTCGAACGTCAAGGACGTGACAGAAAGACGCGTTTCAGCATGTGACGTAGGTGCTTGCCTAGATACATAAAGAGTCCTGGGGAGAGTGCCGTGAAAGTTCTGACCAGACTTTTGCTGCGTGATTTAATTAGGTAGGGACACAAGTCTGAGCAGCATCAGATCCTCATTGCATTGTCCCTGTCTAAATTCAGACTTTTGTCCTATGACTGTCTTGCATTCGAAATCTATTTTCTACTATATGCGATGAATGTCATGATCATCCAGATCATGGTACCGTCACTACTCCAACCGATGCCATGCTATACGTAATCATACCAATGTCGTTGTGTCGTTACTTCTTCGAGCGAGTATCCTAGCACTTCAAGGAGTACTTCGTCTCTCTCTGAGCTGTCATGGCACCCCAAACTGTCTCGACTTCCGCCTGTCCGTCGTCACCAATCGAGGCTGGTTTCCATGACTCATCGAAAGCTTCGAAGTAAAACGTGTTGACGTTCCATCTCAGGATAGAGCAAACGCCCTGGCTGAAGAATGTGGCAGCATTCTCGGTGGAGGCAGTGGCGGCGCCGTAGTTGCTGCCACCATCGGTAGGCCAGCCGGTCTCTCCAACCCAGAATTGCACGTTGCCCATGTTACCCTTGCCCAGGACGTCCTCAATGTGCAGCATAGCTCCGAAGATATCCTCGAAGAAGTTCCATGTTGCGTTCGCTATCGGTGTTGCTTGCCAGTAAGAGAATGCGTTGGCAAGAAGGAGGTCAACACCTCCGGAGATCACAGCATCCGCAGTGCCGTCAGCGTACTTGTTCCAGCTGTCCGCAGTTCCAATGAGCACCCCGGGAAACATCTGCTTGACTTGGTTGATCTTCGCAAGTAGTTGTGACCCTGTAAACGTCCCGCGGTACAGGGTCTCAGAACCGACAGTGATGGCATAAACTTGTGCTTCGTAGCCAGGCATATATGTCTGGATGGCTTGAGTGTCTGCTGTGAAGGATGCTTCGACGTCTGGCCACACGCCTAGAACGACCTGGAAGCCCTTGCTCTTTGCTGCTGGGAGGATTTGTTGAGCTGTGTTGCATTCGCTGGCTGCGTAGCCTCTGACAAGCTTCGATCCTGATGCGGCGACGATTGCATCAAAATCCGCTTCATAGTCTGCAGTCAATCTGAAGATGAGTCAGTAAAGGTGACCGTAAGTCCGGACAGATGACGTCAAACGCACTTGCATGACCCATCAGCATTCTTGTCACCAAGAGCGAAGCCCAGCTGGCCAGTGGCCGATACCAGAGTGCTCGAAGCGGCCAAGAGACCGAGTGTGACTGTAAGAAAGTGCATGGCAATAGTGGGGGGAGTGTTCTTGTTGACGATGTGGCAGATGGTCCGGGACTCTATCCGAGGTCACACCCTTCGGAATGGTGCCTTAAATGAGCTATGCAGAGGCGGTTGTGCTTTTAATGATAGAGTTGATAGAATGGTAAAGTGTGAATGAGTGTAAATGATGCTAATGAAAGGCCTGCTCTCTGAACAGTATAAGGAAGGAGTATTGAGAAAGAGGATAAGGATGAGAAAGAGGATAAGGATGAGAAGAAGGAATATAGGAAAGAAGCGTTGTGTTTCAAGGTTGCCAGGAGTCACAAAGTGCATGCATGACAACGCGTATGCAGGCCAAGAATGCGCGCTCACGACCAATAATCTACGTAGCCGCTCCCTCAACTCATGCAACGCTTCACTAATAGTAGTACCCAGGTTGTGGCCATGGTGTCACCTGGAAAGAAACAGAACATCTGTGATGGTACTGCCTGTCACAATGGAGGGGAGGTCTTTTTGAAATTATAGCATTTGACCGCTGCCATTCCAGGCTGAAGATTCACCCAGTGTCCAGAATTCTTGGTGTAGTCGGAGGTCATGGAACAGTTCTACTCTCGTAGCACACGCTGATAGACCAGAGTCTATAGGATTCTCTATGAGATTGCCGCAGTGTTCGTGAGATCTCGTGGCGATACCTTTCCTTATGTAGCAATGTTCTTCTGGCGGAGGCAGCCCTGTGCAGACCTAATAATTCACGTGATCATGGACTACCCTGCCAGTTTCATTGGATGGTGGGCAAGCCTGGAAGACGACAGCTTTTACACTCCGCCATCCCACTCAACATCGCAACTTCACACATATCAATCGGCTTTGCATCCTCCGCTTAGTCGCACTTTCTACTAGGTACGCACTGATACTCTCTTGCGCATTCGAAACACACAAACCGTCATTCTGTTGCGCCTTGGTGGAGACACACCACGCGACTCTCAGGGGCGCCACTTTCCCCAGGCTTTCCAACCTCAACATCAACTCTGCCTCATCCATCCCAATCTAGCGACGTAATCATCTGGCAGATACTGTTGTCGTCAATACGCGCACTCGGCTTTACAACAACCACATCGTACTAATCCTTATCTGTTCAGACAGTTGCTCGAATTCCGCTTCGACAAATAATACCATAAACTCACATCCTCATCACATACCGCCGACATGGGTCTTACATTCTCGAAGTTGTTCGACAAGCTCTGGGGCAAGAAAGAGATGAGAATTCTCATGGTCGGTCTCGATGCCGCTGGAAAGACTACAATTCTCTACAAGCTCAAGCTCGGTGAAATCGTCACCACCATTCCCACAATCGGTTCGTCTACTTGTTTCAATGCGCCCCAACAACAGAACATCTCTGACTGTTCTGCGACGAATTAGGCTTCAACGTCGAGACTGTCGAGTACAAGAACATTCAGTTCACCGTGTGGGATGTCGGTGGACAGGACAAGATCAGACCTCTATGGAGGCATTACTTTCAGAACACACAGGGTATCATCTTCGTGGTTGACAGCAACGATCGTGACCGTATCGTCGAGGCCCGTGAGGAGTTGCAGAGAATGTTGAACGAGGACGAGCTCAGGGACGCGCTTCTCTTGGTCTTTGCCAACAAGCAGGATTTGCCCGTACGTTATTGTTCGAAATTGCGCGAACAATCGCAAAGTAGTGAATCAATGCTGATATAGTATTCAGAACGCCATGAACGCTGCAGAGATCACAGACAAGCTCGGACTTCACAGCTTGAGGCAACGCGCCTGGGTATGTGCATTTCTACATCAGATTCCGAGGCCAAAGCTAATCTATCACATCAGTACATCCAATCAACGTGCGCCACTTCCGGAGACGGTCTCTACGAGGGTCTCGAATGGCTCAGCAACTCCCTCCGCAAGGCCGGCCACTCTTAGACTACTCGCGTTACATATACAACCTCATAACAAAATGGTTGCTCTCCGTCCTGTCCTCACATATCTCAACTGGGTGGTTTTGAACATTACCTCGATCGTGGGAACAAAAGAAATGGTATCAGGTGTGAAGTCTAGCAGGTGTTGCTGGCTTCAACCTGGATGGAATGTCGGTGCTGGGAAAGATAGGGTGGTTGCGGTTGGGGGTCACGTTGTTTTGTTTCTTCAATTATCCTCCTGTGCTGCGGCTGGCTGCTTTCCCACTCACGTCTCATGTGCGATGAACGAATGAACAATAGACGTATGTCAACCTTTTTGATCCTGGTTCTGGCAGGAGATGATTGCTCTCGATGTACAAAAAATAAAGCCTTGCCATAGAAAATGGAGTTGGGATATACAGATGTCGAAGATTGCGTGAAACTTGCGTGAAACTCGCTTGAAATTCGCCTGGGGCCCTGCTGGAGCTCGGATGACCAGAGTCGCGACCGACGCCCTGTTCTCTGCCGTGTTCAGGCCGAATGGTCTTCGTGCAGAAGTGCAACACAAGGCATCTGCGTTACCGTGCTGCCGCTCTTCTTGCTTCTGTCAGAAGCTGGGTATCCTGGCTGAGTACAACGACCTCACACCGAGCTGGGTAATGCAAGCTAGAAGCCTCTGCAACCATTGTTTACGAGAGCATGTCTGAGACTGGAGACAGAAACGCGAGGTCTCATCAATCGTATCATAGTCCAGCACTATATGGTTGTGCTACGTCCGCATTTACGGCAAAGATTTTACAAAAGCCCGCCCTCTGAAGAACACCCTGTAATGCCATCTCATGCCATACTATACAAACGTGACCCGCATATGTAAAGGTGAGATATCCCCGTCGTATTGCAATGCACAAGGACACCTCAATCGAAGATCATGCCCATCCATCCTAGATCCGCTTCTCATCTTTATCCATCCTACCACCTCCCACGCCTTTCCGACAATGCTATCCCTCCCTCACTTCGCAACCTCAACGACCAAGCTCGCCCGTCTCGTCAACTCCTCATACACCGTCCACGCCAACGCACTACTCATCGCCTTTCTCGCCATCCGCAACGCCAACCCGTCAAACAGACTTCTTACCCCGTCTTCCCTCAGCATCAACTTCAGCGCCTGCACCGTATTGCGATACTTGGCCGGTTGCAGCTGCAAGCGCGTTTTGATTGCGTCGGGCGGGTTGGTGAGAGCGGTGGCGATGGAGGCAGCGAGAGTTGAGGATGTGAAGTTGATGGCGGCGGAGAGGGTGGGCGTTAGTGTTGTTGACGGCGAGGGTGGTGGTGGTATGGCAGAATCGCCAGATCGTGACTGCGCAAGCACCCTTCCCGGTCCTTCCACCACAACCGGGCTCGTAGCCACCCGACTCAACGCCCTCTTCCCCCACTCATAAAACACCACATACAAGCCCGCATACGGCGCATCCCTCAGTGCCGTTGCGCCGAACCCAGCAAAGAACCCTCTTAACCCTTCGTGTTTTGCTATATCCCGTGCCGCAGACGCTATGGAGGTGTAGGTGTAGTAGTTTGATTCGTAGCGCACTTTTATCACGGTGATTGGCATCATGATGAAGCCGACGGAGGCGCGCGCGATGGCGCCGGAGGTCATGTTGGCGAGGGGCGTAAGTTGGGGGAGAGATGAGGATGTCGCGCTAGGTGAGGAAGTCGAAGGGGACGACGGGTGGTCTTTCGTGCCAAGGTCATGTTTTGCCAACGATGTGCGAAAAGCGTTCAACGTGCTGAAGTAGAGCGCGCTTCCAATGCTGGTGCGGATGACCGAGGGAAGTGTCCCTCGCCATAGCTGGCGGACTGGATTTGGCTGGGAGCGGATGAGGCGGAGGGTGGAGAGGAGAGAGCTGGAGCCGGATTGTTGAACGCGGGTTTTGAGTAGGTCGACGGGCTGGAGGAGGATGGAGGAGGTGAAGCCGGATGCTAGACCGGCTAGGAGGTGGAATGCTGGCGGGAGAGAGTGGTGTTAGCTCTGCAGCTTAAAGGGCACTCTTAGGAGAAAGAGGAGGAGGAGGAAGTAATGGTTGATGGGATGGAAGTGAGGAACACGCACTATTCGAGGGTACCTTCTTCTTCGACTTGGGACCGTCATCGGTCATAGCTTCTGCGCTTTGAGCTCAACATGAGTTACTCGTGCAACACATCAGACGAATGCTACAGAGCATGTATCACGAATGCATATCAAAACCCACAAGTCAGGCTCTGCGTCTGATATATTTGTTAGGACGTCGTGTCGATCGACTTTATCCTATGACGAAACCATGTCACGCGGAGCTCATGCCGTTAGCATCAGGTCGATGGACATTGATATGTACAAAATTGATTGATCACGTCGCACAGTAGTAGCTACACTGCACGCCCTTGGTCTATGATTCATCTACTTGTCATCTCGTCAAAAGTCCTCTCCAACCCTTTTGATCAGTCAATCTCGATCTCGTAATACACATATGGCGTGTATTCAGCATCACCATGTCCCGCACCAGCCATTTCTGATTGCGTAGCTTGGTCATCCTTCTTTACACGTCCTTTGTCGTCCCGACCCAGAGCATTGCCGGCAAGGAACCCGTATGCGAGGTCCAATGCTGCACGTATACGGTTTATAAGGTTTGGAGTCGTCTGTATCGTGTTAGCGAATGCAGCATGTCAGCATGTCAGAGGGCCCTTCAGGCAACGTGATGATGAGAGTATCACGACGATACTGCCAGATGAGATCACGGATTGGAGATAACTCACCCTTATAATGCCGCAGGTAAAGTCTGCTGGAAGACCATATCGCAAGACGGTCTCCACAAACACCCTCAATGCCATAACGTGCATCCAGGTCATTACCGCTTCACTGTATCCGTTCCGCCCCAGTCGTAATGCTTCTCCCCACAGCTTCCGCTCCTCTTTCTGTAAGTTTTCCAGCTCTTTCTTCTCCTGGTCCGCAGCACTACCACCCTGCTTTGTGTCTCCTCGGTATTCTCGGGGAATCCACCGCTTTTCCCGAGCTTTGTGTACAAACTCCCCGGAGTGCTTCTTGAAAGTGGTGATCGCAAATAGGGTGAACTCGTCATCGGAGGCTACCTCGGTGGAAGATCGTGGAACAACCATTGGCGCGAGGGTCTCATAAGTCTTTTGGTAGTCCTTAATCATGACTTTGGGGACTGCAAGAAGGTGTGTTTCAAGATATTCAGAATCTGTTATCAGGGTTGACGGCTTAATGATCGAGGCGAGGGAGCGAGTGGAGAGGTTGCCACTGAAAGCAAGAATGGGTCAGTGAGGTGAAGCCGGAGCTCAAAGAGAGACGACATACGTTTGTTTTCTTTGCGCAGCCACAAGGTTGTTCTTCGTGTTGTTGTACTGGCTGAATTTCGACTTAACATCATTATCTATTCCTCCAAGTTCCTGTTAATGTCGTCAGCGGGGATCATAGGCGACTAGCAGGTATATAGCCAAAGCTCTTGCATACCTTCCGCAGCGAATCAATCAACTCTGCTATTGGCTTGTCCGCCCGATATTTCACCTTGTTCCAAGAAAATGTCTGCAAATACTGCTCGACTGGCTCTGTAAAGTTGCGAAGCCAATGTCAGCCAGGGCTCTGGTATTCATATGATACATCCAGCATAGCGTTCTCCGTCTGACAGCTGTCATCGTCGCCCACTCCAGCCTGGAACGTCGAACTTTTCACTGGCTATTCCTCCTGCCCACAGCGCAACACCAACACGATATTGTGAATGATGAGAACGTACTGTCGCCGACAACTTTCTGCTGCTTGATCTTCTCCGCATCTCCCTCAAGTAGCGCTCCTAAGCTGTCGCCAACCTTTCCCACCACCACATTCGCATCTGAGCTCAGCTTCGTGAGCTCGTCTGCCTGCTGTACTAGCGCATCGAGCGTGCCAATCTTGAACGTCGGAACAGTGAACGGATACGTTGAGTCGCCATGATTCGTGGGTTGCAGTGTAGCACGTAGTGACTTGAATGCTTCGCCTTGGTCCCGGGATGGTGTTATGGATGTCGGGAGGGACACGATCAGATGTTTATTTGTCTTAGACATGTTGCGCGGTATAGTAACCCAGTCAACAGCTATATAGGACGAGAAGTGTAGTCACCTTAGCTCTATCGCTGCTATCTCAATGGTGGTCAAGGGTCTTGAACCACGTTTCGTCATACGACCCCCTTTTCACGGTCTGGCACGGTGACCAAATACAGGTCTTCGCGATGTTCTGATGTTCTGATTCTTCGACCTCTTACCTTTCCGCTCAATAGACATGGCTTCTTCAGCATAAAGTCCATGCTGATTGGCTTCTCCAGCACAGAATCAATAGTGATCCATCTCGAAGCGGATTGAGCATTGTCATCAGCCTGGAATATACTGTACTAGGACACGCGACTGAGCAGAAACCCTACGGCACCCTCCCCGAAAGCTTTTTAGACTTCCGTCCCGTGACAGTAGCGCTGTCATGCTGTAAAGTCTGTCCGCCCCGTTGGTGCTTGTCCAGCCTGCCAAGCAGAATGTCCTTCTCCTCCTGGGTAGCGTCAAGTCCGCTCCCTCCTGCTGTCGCCTTTGAGCTCAAGCGTGAGCCCACCGGCAACACTCGTCCTTGTGACATGACTCCCACTTTTGATAACCATCAGAGGTCTGGCGAGTTCCAAGCTCTGATATAGGACGTGGCTCGCGTCACGAACCGTCTAGCAGGTGTCCTCTCGAAATGCTTCTGCAGCACAAGGTCCTCCAAGCGAAGAATCATACCAAGTCCGGTACTACTGCCCGTCCGCTTACTCAGATAGAGCAAATATTGCAGTTCGAGGCGGTGGTAGCCGTAGCTCAGGACCGTAAAGACACTGAGATGGACAATCTCGAGCGCCTAGCGATGAGGTCTCGTCGTGGCTAGACCACTGACGTACTTTGACGAGGACTCGGACTGGAAGTCAACGACCTAATAAAGGAGTTTGCAAGAAAGCATCGTACTACGCCTGATAACGGACATCTCTGCAACGGAGCCGACATCAGAGAGCATGCTGCAGTCAGATAACCGGACGTGATGTTATTGAAGTTACACAACGAGAGCGGTATAGCATTACATCATTTTACAAGCACAAGTCAGAGCAGAAAGAGTACGGCACTTTCCCCGATGATTTTTTCAGACTTCTGTGTTAGAATAGTATGTAGCAATGATCACATTGGCACGTAGATATACGGCACCCTTCCCATCGCTTCTCTAGACCTACATCCTGTGCCTGTCTACATATCAAACAAGGGCCCCACGGAACAGGCGTGATTGCGAGTGTATCCATGTCCAATACAGCGACCTATGAGTGATCATGGCAAAAGTGTCAAAGTATCGATGATTAGTTATGGTCACCATGAAGATCATCGTTCGTGTCCTCCGCATACATCATCGTGCATCACAGCCCTTGGAGGCTTGGCCACATCACGAACCATGCCGGGAACGGATATAATCTCCGCGTCGATAGAGTGCCGAGATGAGATGAAGCTTAAGCACAGTAAACACATGAATATAACCATGAAGAGTGCCTTAAGCTTCACAGCATGGTTCTCAACCTCTCAAACCACGTCCGCATCGGCACCATATTGACGGTCTCCAGCAGCACAAACACGAGAGTGGCCGGTATAGCTTGCATTTGTACACGTCACGTCCCACGATCTGCATGATGTGTGATGGCCGAATTCCCAATGATATGATAACAATCTCAGTCAAAAACAGATCGCTCATCTCGTGAAGTTGCACTTGCAGATATACGAGGAGGGAGGGGAAGGGCCAATCACGAGAGCGGAGATCGATCCTGCAGGACCCTGCCGCGGCGGTGGTACAGACCCACAATCAACGCGTGGAAAGAACAACATGCAGGAAAAGAGTCCTTCAACAAAGAGTCTTACACCCTTCGATGTTGATTGCTTTGCGGTGTAGATGGAAGGGTGACACAGCATATATTGTTGCTTCATGATGCTGGTCGAAATATGGTACATCCTAGCAGAGGGCAAACGAGGGATGAGTGTGTATGATCAACAGCAGAATAAGCTACTTGACCGTTTGAGGAGTACCGCAAGTGAGACGCGCCTTGAGAACGCGGACAAAGACGTCCTGCATCTGCACCTACATACTCGTTTTCTTGTGCAACAAATCTCCTTCATTGCATCCTCCGATCACACGCCTCGCCCAGGTCAATCTCTCGCTCACTCACTCTCTTTTCGTTGTCTCTGTTGCTTTGCTTTGCTGTGCCTTGGCTCTCAGCTCACTGTTCATACCACATACCTTTGACCACACTCTCACGCTCACTGACACCTGAAACACCACCGCCTTATTGACAACAGGCATCGCGTAAGTTTTTTTTCTGGTGAGGCCCGAATGAAGGCCTCATCTGTCTATGAGGGGTGCCTCTGACATTTGACATTATAGGAAGGCTCGACCCCCATCACGACTTCCTAGCTGCTCGATCACAATCATTTGTCATTGACACGCGACTTATCATTATCATTCGGTCTCTACTGCTGGCGCATACTCGAATATCAGCCATATCAATCATTGTTTCGACCGTTCTTTTGCAACCAGCTGCCGCAATAAGCAATCAGTCTCGCGCAACCAACAGATCCGGATCTTGCGAGCAAGACTGTCACGACAATAGGAAAGTCACTGCAATACTTGACAATAGCAAGAAATTACACGTACAATACGATCGCGTAATGTCAAGAGCTTGTTGATTATTGTACGCGACACAAAAGACCACACACACTCGCTCAGCAAGATCCTCCTCTCCTTCAGCCATATCCAAGACTTCATACTCACATCTTTAATTCAATGGCTTCACCAATCCCACCGGTCACAATCGGCAGCGGCTCCTGCTCTACAATCTACAACGAAACCCTCTACGTATACTCCTCTAACGCCTTTCAAAAACTACCACTACATCTGAATGCGACGTGGTCTTCGTTGGCGAATGGCGTCGGTGTGAGCCAAGCAGTCTGCGTGCTGGGCAAGAACGCGGATGGTGGCGACTCTCTTTGGATTGTTGGAGGACAAGCAAATCAGACAGTGGCTGATTACGTTGGTCTACAACAATATTCATTCTCCAACAACACCTGGGCAACCGTAGCACCTGTCGTGCAGGTGACGAAGAATCGCATAGACCATGCCGCAGTGTATCTTCCAGAGGCATCATCACTTCTAGTCTACTCCGGCTCCCAGATCATGCCGGTTGTGCCATCCAGTCAGACCTTCATGATTTCCATCTTCCCTCCATACCTTACACAGTCTTTCGTCACCCAGGATCATCCTTCCACATCACCACTTCTTCTCAACTGGAACAACGACAGTGCAATCACCTTGGGCGGCACAGACGACGAGACTTCCATCTTCCGATTCGACCCTGTGAATGGTTGGCGCAATATCTCGACATCTCTTCCAACACCAATAGGCTCAGCAGGAGAAGTCAGCGCAAACCTGATACAAGGGTCTGACAACAGCAAGGTGCTCGAAGTCTTCGATCTTTCGTCAGTGCCGATCTCCGTCTCACAGCTTGTTCTGCAGTATGCCGACGGCGCATTAGCACCTGAGAACACGACTTTGTCATCACAAAAGTCCAGGAGTACACGAAAGCGGGACTTGACCCTGGCCAATTGGCCATCCTACAACTCGACAAACGCACCGACCACAGCTCGATCTGGTTACTCGCTTGCTTCTGGTGCAGACGGCCTCACTGCGTTCTCGGGCGGTAATGCGCAGAATCCAGTCTTGCTATTTGACCAAAACACCAACTCATGGCTTGACACTGGGGCGTTCTTCGGCGTGGCCGCACCATCTCCTATCAGCGGTACATTACCCGCTTCGTCCACCAGCTCACCAACAACCTCTTCCAGCCCAGCAGCAGCAGCACCAGTAACGACAAACAACCACCACCGGACTGCACTCATCCTTGGCGCAACACTAGGAACGATATTTGGGCTCATTGCATTACTCTTGATCTTACTTCTCCTTCTCAGATGGCGCCGCAAGAGAAAGGCAGAAGCTGAAAAAGAAGAGAAGGACGGTGGCCGGTTGAGCTTTGCAGATCGTGGCGATCCAGACATGGCAGAAGCTGGTGGTGCTGTGAGCCACAACCACAACAATGGAACGTTCGTTGCTCCCGTCCTTCCGGCAGCAGCGGACACCAGAGGACGATCTGGCACACTCCGCAGTGAGTCCAGCCGTACAGCACTCATCTCCCCAAACCGCGACCAATTCATGACACATCCCGGAATGAGCCCAACGCCCGACATGAGCCCAATGCTGGACATGCAAAGAACATTTGTGCCACATACCGGCCTAGCAGTTCCTTCGACGATAGCAGAGGTTGACTCCAGGCCGAACTCGACATTCTTGCAGATTCCAGCAGCGCCATCGACAAGAGGTTCTACTGGGTCTGGCTGGAGCAATTACTTCACGAACAATACGAAACCCGAAGTGGTGGCCGCACCAGCGGCTGCTGTTATTGCCCCTATCAACTTCAACCAAACACCACGAAATTCAGTGCTTGCGCCCTTGCCAGAGGCTCTGCCACGGGTGAGACGTGACACATTGCTCGACTACGATGAGATGAAGCCGGATGAGGATGAGCTGGAGAAATCTCCTAGCGGACCAATACCTCCTGTTTCGCTTGCACCAGAGTGGAAGGCCTCCAGAGTGAGCCAAGAACTCCTCGGCAGGGACGCTGAGAACACCACCGGTGTAGCACAAGTGGTGCGAGGACTACGACCAGGAACTGCTTCAAGAACTGGTCATACACGAAACATGAGCAGTGTCGGCAGCACAGACAACGGCGGCTCCGTCTTCACCCACGATCCGATGACCGACTCCACACAATGGACACCAGTCACACGCAACGACTGGTCGACGCCCCGCGGCCGTAACACCGTCGCAAGCAGTCTCTACGGCGCCGAGGAGCCCAAATCCGACGGCACAGATCCTGACGACGCCGTTCCCAGCCCCAGTCTCCGGCCAGGAGGTAAGACTGGCCAGACTGCTGCATGGACAGGCATGGCGAGTCCGAGAATGCCGTTCGAGGAGGTGCTAGGCCAGGACAGCCCGACGCCGAAAGCGAGGATTATGAGTGCGGAAAAGGCTACGCCGATGCCAGTCACGATGGGCAAATGGGACAAGCCGCATTATGGGAGTGTAGAGGGGAGTCCGGCGATGACGGGGAGTAGCTTTGGCCCGATGAGGCCGGCGATGGATAGTTTGGATTGGGTCAAGTTGGAGAAGTCGTGATGATGGTGGGGGATGTGTTGGGGGGTAGGAGAAGTGAGGATGTGAGATTGTAAAGGTCTGGGATGGCTGACTGAGTCTGGATTCTGTGGAAATGTAAATCAAGCGCTGGCGTTTGGCCTGGGATTGGGTTTGGGATTGTATTGGGATGATGGTATTGGGGATGATGGATGACTGACTGTAACTGATTTTTGGCTGTCTGTCTTTGAAATTAGAGGGAGGGGATGACGGGAGGGGAAGGGAAGTGTTATATAGGTAATGTCTGTAGCTTTGTGCAAATTACGATATGGTACGTTCGTTCATAAGATTGGTCCCTTCTCGGATGCCGCATCCTCATACATGTTTTCAAGAGCACACCAACAGGATGTGGTCCGCCAAGTGTTTGACGCTTTCCCATCGGTGACTCCTACTCTACCCAACTTCCATCCCTTCGCAGACATCTCACCACCATCGTCTGCCCCCTGTTTCCTTTTCGAAAGTTTGCTTTGTGCCCACGCTATCACAGATGCTGTCGTAGACCAAGAAATGTGGAAGTATTCCGGGAAGAGGACCGTGGGAATGCTGCTCAGACTCAGGCTTCTGTCGTAACACAGTACAGTATGTGCTTCCTTTCATGTTTGCAGTCGGCGAGGAAGAGGAAGAGGAAGAGGAGGGAACGTGCGAAGATACTGCATCGAGGTTAGCGTAAGGCATCGGACTTCTGCTGTACTTCTACCCCACATCGATGTACGATTTATGACGACGGGACCTTTCTGTTGTCCCCGCCGCCATCGAGTGCCTTGTACTGGACTGATTGCACATTGTGGTACTTTGTCTTGACAGCTCACTGCATTTACTCCGGAGCACAGGCATCGTCTTTGGTGCTTTTCATATCCAGTCATATCTGTAGCTATGCTTCCATACTTGGCTTGATCTATTGCATAAAGTCCTCCCAGCGACCAGCGATATATTCGAATATCACCATTACCACTGCTTGGATATTATTATAGCATTTGCCGCTTGTGAAGCACACACCACCTACCTCACCTACCTCACCCACCACCACCACCACCGCTACCACAATGCCACGCTTCCCCAACATCTTCAGCAGCTCCGGCCCCAGCTCCCTCGCCTCCTCTGCCCGCTCCTCCACGACCTCGCTGTCCCACCTAAGCACCGAAGACCAACTCAACGACGCCCTCGACGGCTGCTCTTACATCCTCCGCGATGACATGGAGACCGCCGAATCCCGCCTCTCCGCCCACTCCTCTTCCTTCCACAAACTAGGCTACGCCACCGCAGGCACAATGTGTGCCGCCCTCGGCTTCGAGTCCGAAACCATGGCTGATGCGTCCGCAAGGCTTGCCGATGCGGCGAGTACGGCTGCGAAGGACGCGGCGGCTGCGCAGCGGGATCCAAGGGGCATCAAGTCGGCAATTTATGAGCCCGGTACGGAGTATCGGATTTGTCAGGCTGAAGCGCATATCATGGGCGCAGTCATGGGGATTCTGAGTGAGAGTGTCACGGAGGCGTTGAAGGGCTTTTATAATGTTAGAAAGGCGTATATGACGCTGGAAGGGGTGGTGGAGAGTGAGAGGAGGTATGCGAGGGCGCATGCTGGGGAGGGTGCTGGAGGTGGGAGTGTGAGAGAATCAGTGAGGGGATCGAGAGATTTCTCGAGGCCGAGTAGTGTTGGTGGGGGGTCTTTGCTGCAGAATGTTGAGACGGTGCGGCAATCGGGGGATAGAGATCAGGACGGTGACGATAGTGACGATGACTTTGTCGATGCACCGCAACATATTGTCGGACCTGGGAATCTTGGCTATCTTGGACATATCGCGGATTCAAGCTCGCCCGGTGAGAGCAACAAAGGCAACACCACCACAGCCTCTCTAGCACGCCTTTCCCTCGACAACAACAATAACAACAGCACGAAACCAATTTCACCTACCGCTACCACTACAACCTCCACCACGGACCTCGAAACCGACATTCTCCCCCGGCACCTAATCACCACCCCCATGGACGCCTACATCCACTCCAGCACATATCTCTTCTTCGGTCTGCTCCAACTAATGCTCTCCCTCATCCCTCCCACAATGTCCCGCCTCCTCTCCATCATCGGCTTCCGTGGCTCCCGCCCCCTCGGCCTCTCCCTCCTCTGGCGCGCCTCCTCCTTCACCAACCTCAACGGCGCAATGGCCGGCAACATCCTCCTGTCCTACTACACCGGCCTGGTCGCCTACCTAGACATCCTGCCCGCCTCAGGCCCGGGCGCCCTGCCGATCCAGCGATGTCAGCAACTGATACGCGAGATGCGTGAGCGGTACCCCGAGAGCACGCTTGTGCTGCTGTGTGAAGTGAGGATGTTGACGACGGAGAGGCAGTTGGAGAGGGCGATGGAAATGATTCAGGGGGCAGAGGAGAGCAAGTTGAAGCAGTTGAGGGCCCTGCAGTGTTTTGAGATGAGTCTGAATTGCATGTATGCGCATAGGTGGCAGGAGTGTGCGGATGGGTTCGAGAGGTGCATCACGATGAATAATTGGAGTCATGGGCTGGTGAGTTTTTGGATGGTGTCTCTTCGTCGCGGTCTCTTTCTTTCCTTCCTGCACCACTATCGCTTGGTAGGCGGTTCTTGATATACTGACAACCTCAATAGTACATCTACATCGCCGCCATCTGCCACGTCGAGCTCTATCGCACCGCTGCCTACTCCTCGCCTGCAAATCCCACCCAGGCCGCCCACCACGCCTCCAAAGCCACAGAACTCCTCCACCGCATCCCCGAGAACACTGGCAAAAAGCGCTTCAGTACGTATCCTCTGACCCAATTTTCCCCCTTCTGTCCCTCCAATCCCTCCGCACCCCACTCCAACCCTCGTCACTCCGTCCTGTCAAACCCCATCACTAACACAACCCCCAAGTGAGCAAACAACTCCCCTTTGACCTCTTCGTGACCCGAAAATACGCCAAATGGACCTCCCTGTCCAAAACCCACTCCGTCCCCCTCATCGACGCCGTTGGCGTCAGCCCAGTCGAAGAGATGATATATTTCTGGGGCGGTTACGCGCGCATGGGAGCAGGGCATTTGGAAGAGAGTCTGGCGAGGTTGGGCTGGAGCGATGGCACCACTTCCACTTCCTCGTCTGAGAAATCTCGACTCACGCCGAACCCGCATTGGAGTAAAGAGGAGAAAGATGAGCGCGCTATGCTCTCCACCCTCCGCGCTACGGTGCTAAGGCACTTGGGTCACCTCGACGCTGCACAGACGCTGTTACGCACAGAGGTGCTGGAACGATATTCCTACATCTCCGACATCAAGCCGATCAGACATGCAGATGCCTGGCCCCTGGCGGTCGCGCACTACGAGATGGCCGTATGCTACTGGCTTCGGAGTAAAGAGGGACGGGAGGGAAGTCGACCGCTCGAAGGAAGGGGGTTTGGGGGAGGAGGGGCAGGAGGAGATGGCAAAGGAGAAGAAGGCGGACTAAGCAATGATGAGGCATTGAGGCTGTGTAGCAAATGGCTGGAGGGTGTGGGCGGTGCGGTGGAGAGTTGGGAATTGGAGGGCAGGTTTGGACAGAGGATCAGTACGGGGCGGGAAACGTTGAGGGAGTTGGGCGTTGGGCCTGTGGCGTAGCGGGAATCGGGTGTGATGAGGGTATCGTGAGAGATATTGGGGCGCGATTGGTTAGGGCAGCATTATTATCGCGGTGTTGTATTTGGTATGGTAGTTGAGATGTTAGCAGGAAGCAAGAGAATTGTATGGCTACCATGAGATGGAAGGGAGAAAGGGAAAGGCCTGATCAGAGTGAAAGGCTTAGGAGACGTAAGCTAGGAGTCATACACCGATTCCTGTGTATGCCGCATCTGAACATAGACTCTTCTACCATTTCATCGACCCAAAGATATAGGAAACGACACATCGTGGTGAGATTGGCAATGCTGAAGAGGCAAAATCACTGCAGCGTCAACAGGGTCCACCTCACAACCCACCAAGTCTCACCCAAGCACATCACTCACCTCCTCATCTCCATCTCCACTACCTCCCGCATCTTCCATCCACAGCATCCTCCCTACCTCCCCCTTCTTCTCCCCAGGACACTCTCGTCCCACCCCGCACCATGAAACCCAGCACAGTGACAACCCGCCGCTACATCCGCCGCAAC
>Ga0058698_10000120_pt1 | contig 43480 bp, 52 predicted proteins | sample AgamicAsSfe_FD_67288 | JGI IMG/M metagenome (GOLD analysis project Ga0058698, IMG submission 67288) | Agave microbial communities from Guanajuato, Mexico - As.Sf.e | ecosystem: Host-associated > Plants > Phyllosphere > Phylloplane/Leaf | place: Guanajuato, Mexico | collected 2012-05-30
GTCGATGTTTTGCGTGAAGTGTTTGAGGAGGAGGCCTCTGCGGGCGAGAAGGGAAATGAAGGAGTGCGTGATGGTGGGACGGTAGCGGCCGGGGTAGAGTTCGTGGGCGAGGGTGTAGAAGGGAAGGGGGTTTTGGCGGAAGAAGGAGATGTCGAAGACGGCTTCGGCGTAGTTGAGGCTGTGGGTTGTTAGGAAAAGGGATGAAGGGTGCGTAGTGCTTATTACATACTTCAGGCGCGCGAGATTGGCGTAGAGCCCGGTGTCTGGAGAGCGGAAGTCAGGTATCCCTGCTGACGTTGAGATGCCTGCGCCTGTCTGAGTGTGATGATTAGCTGTGTTCGTCAAGCTAGGGAGTAGGAAGAGTGGTTGCCCGTAAAAGGTAAGCCGTCTTTACATACCATGACAACAATCTTCTTGACCTTTCCGCTCTTGATGTAGCTCGCCACGCCATTCAGATCTCTGCTCTTGAGTGTTGACGGTGCTGTGGTATCATCCACCAATGCGCTTGACTCTTGCCCCATCTTTCCGGATGAGCCGGGGCGAGCGAACCTCAAAAGGCGACGAAACAGGTCTTGAATCACGTCGAGAAGTAGCCGATACTCAAGATGGCAATGTCACGGCGAAACGATCAAGTACGAAAATGAACAGGAATGTTAGAGGAACATGAAATTGATGCTTAGAATAAGGTAGATAATTGATTACGCCACTACGCAAGCTGATGCTTCATTGACCCCACTTTTCTCGAGATCTTTTGCATAAAAAAGTTACCTTGGAAATCTGGAGCATATGAGACTGTACCAGTAAGCGTACAAGCAAGTCTTCATAAGCAAGAACCGTCAATAGAGTCCACGTGATACCACTTGCATTACCATTCTTACTTGGGAGTGCATCAGCCTTCCTTCGGCGAGATCAAAATCAGAAGAAAACAATCATTTTTAGGTGATAACAAGCAATGGACGGCCAGCAGAGCAATGTGGCTAACGAAGAGGACCAACAATACGTGCAAACACAACAGCTTTTGTTAGCAGCTGCACATCACGACCTTGAAGCTCTACGTGTCCTGCTCAAAACCATTCCTGCTACTGTACAAGACGAGGAGACTGGGTACACCCCTTTACACGCCGCGATAGCAGCTTGCGTGCCTGACGAGGATTCGTCCTCCAATGGCACAAACGGGACAGCTGCCGCAGCGAATGCTCAACATGAGGAGACGTTGGCGTTAGCTGAGAAGACTGTGCGACTCCTCTTCCAAAATGGAGCGATATGGAACGATTTGGACGTTGAGAACGAAACACCTGGTTGTCTTGCGCTCCGGCTTGGACTACTGCCTCTGTATGAAGTCATGGTCGATGCGGGTGTCAGAGCGGAGCTGCTGATGAACAGATTGGATGACTATGAGCCGCTCGGAGGTGACGATGACGATGATGATGAGGACGAAGATGCTGAAATCATCGATGTCTCTCAGAACGGTGAGGCGGCGAATGGCAGCACAGGCACAATAGCGGAGGAGGTGCCCATGATACAGATCAATGGCGAAGCAAATGGCGATGAAAGCACTGAGAGTGGAAACTATCTGCATTCAGACCTAAGCTTCCAGGACGATCGACTGGTCGACTCAAGTAACAATGGTGTTATGATGGAGTGGGAATCACGGATCATGGAAGAGTCTGTGGATCGGCTCGCTCTGCAGCAGGGGCAATCCGTCCTCAATATTGGGCACGGCATGGGCATCATCGATACTATGTTCCAAGCGAAGTCCCCAGCAGCACACCACATCATCGAAGCACACCCACAAGTGCTAGAACAGATGCAACAGACAGGATGGCGGTCGAGCGATGAGGCTACATCGACAAGGACAAGGTTTCCAGGAGTCACTGTGCATGCCGGGAAGTGGCAAGATATTCTGCCACAGCTGGTTGCTGCAGGCACAACATTCGACTGCATCTACTTCGACACATTCGCAGAAGACTATAAAGCGTTCAGACACTTCTTCGAGGAGCTTGTAATTGGTCTGCTGAAGCCAGGAGGGAGGTGGAGCTTCTTTAACGGGATGGGTGCAGATAGGCAGGTCTGTTATGATGTTTATACTAAGGTTGTTGAGATGGATTTGTTTGAGGCTGGCTTTGATATTGACTGGACGGAGATTGAGACGAAAGAGGCGGAAAGAGAAGGCGAGTGGCAAGGACTGAGGCGGAGATACTGGGCTTTGGACAAATATAGATTGCCTATTTGTACGTTTGTGGCATAGGCTCAGTATACAGACAAGAAGGACGATGTTTCGATGTTCCTTGCCGTCTTTGATGTTGTTGAATAAGCGAGTCGAGCTCTGAAGTCCAAAAGAGAAAGCAGGAAAAGGGGTTGACAAATCTCACCCGGAAGCAAGATTTTCCGATGGCACTTCTCGCCCACGAGTTAAACAACGACGACAACCTCTGTTTGATTAATACATCGTTCAATACATCGACAACACCGTCAAAATGGTAAGACTACGCACCGCCTTCCTCTGCGCTACCGAAGTCATGTTCATCAAGATTGCCATGGAAATTCTGGTTCGCGACTGAGATCTGGATAATCTGAGAAGCGTTTGAGTCCGGTTAGGGCTGAGCAGGATGAGGTACAAGTCAATAGGGCTGGAATAAAGTAGAGGGATAGCTTGGAGCATCGCAATCGTCAAAGACGGATAGGGTCGGAGTCGCATCAGATTTGCGCAAGAGGCGGAGCGTACACAAAAAGCACAGGAGAAAGAGGTGGCAATGCAGCTTGGTTAGACGGAGGATTGCTGATATGAGATTGAACGGATCGGCAACGTCCAACTCGATGAAAGCTTGCGCGAAATCTGGACGGCTTCACACAACTCGATGCACAAAAGAACATGACTTCGGTGGATCTTTACGGCTGGAGTCAAATATATATTTCAAGATTCATTCACTTACCACCGGCTTCACTAGGTCAACATCCCCAAGACACGCCGCACTTACTGCAAGGGCAAGGACTGCAAGAAGCACACCCAGCACAAGGTCACCCAGTACAAGGCAGGAAAGGTATGGCAGAATCTCAATAGACAAGATCTCTTGGGCGCACGACTCATGAACCACCTTTATATAGGCCTCCGTCTTCGCACAAGGAAAGAGACGTTACGACCGAAAGCAGTCTGGATACGGTGGTCAGACAAAGCCCGTGTTCCACAAGAAGGCCAAGACCACCAAGAAGGTTGTGCTAAGACTGGAGTGCACACAATGCAAGACCAAGGCACAGCTGTCGCTCAAGCGCTGCAAGCACTTCGAGCTTGGGTATGTTGAGATCATGTGCATTCCCTGGGCTATTACTAACAACTTGGCTATAGTGGTGACAAGAAGACCAAGGGTGCTGCTCTCGTGTTCTAAGCTGGTTGTTGTTGCGATGGGAGAGGAGGATGGACGTGGATGTCAGAGGATTGTGGAGTATGGAATGGGCCTTGTGTTTTGACGAAGTTGAGAGTTGCTGCTCTTAGCATAAGGCCAATCTGGTCGACATGATCATGACCATGTAGTAGCCGCGTCCGATGATATACAGACTCTGCGACACGTCAAACTTCTGAACATACACTTATGCAATCCACCCTGGTTCTATATCGTATTGCTGATCTTCTGTCTATGTTTACGGTGACTTCATCTTCTGATCCTGTGATCATCACTCCTACCACCTCACGATGTGAAACTTCATCCTGTGCTGGCGGCTCTGTGACCATCATCTCTCTGCGCACACAATGCCCCAACAAGGCGCGACCTACACCTTCGAAGACGCCTCAGGCGGTACTTCCACGCCCACGGACGATCCCAACCCATACCATGCATTGATCAACGACTGCGCCAACGATCCAGTACGTCCACCTTGCTCAGAGCCAGATCCTCCTGCCCAGCATGTCCCACCTCCATAGTCAGATTCGAGGCCTTTTCAACTGACCACCCTCCCTCATCCCGCTAGTCCAAGATCCAAGCCCGCTACGCGGCCCATCGCATCACACGCGCCCAACAACAACGCGCCCTTCTCCTCTCTCCAGACTTCCCTGGCGTCAACGTCGATCCGATTCTGCGCGGCGTGCTGCTGCAAGCGGAGAGAGATGCACAGCTCGGCGTGGCATCCGAGGACGGCCGTGAAGGCCAGGAGAGCGGCGAGGGCAGTGAGGGCAAGGTGACGGGAGCAGTATCCTCGAGATTCGAAGATCATAGACATAACTTGGTGTTATGGGCGCGTCCGCCGCAGAGGCTGCGCGATGTGGTGGGGGAGTGTCAGAGGAGGTTGAGGGAGGTTGTGCCTGGTGAGTGATCATGCCTCTGCAGGATGGGAGACATGCTACGTTGTTCTCAACATCCCTCTCTATCCTCACCCCGAGCACGCCGGCAAACGCTTCCTCCACACACTAACCCTCTTCTCGCAGATATCTGGCTGATGCCCCTCCCCTCTCTGCACATGACCGCCCTCGAATTCACACACTCCGCCAACGCCTCCAACATCTCCGACCTGGTCACTCGCCTCGAACCTCTCCAGTCCACCCTGATCGACTACCTCCATACCGCGCACTCCAGCACACCGCAACGACGCGTACGCCTCGTGAAGCCAATGCTAACCTACGACGCCGCCGCTGTGGCGCTGAGCCTGCTTCCTGCTGCGGGGAAGGATGGGGATGAGTATGGGTATCATCATTTGAGGGCGAGTTTGTGGGAGGTTGGGAGTGTGACTAGTAAGGGGAATGTGGAACGAACGAGGAGTGAAGGAAGGGAGGGAACAGAGGCAAAGGTGGAAGGGGTGGAGATTAACACTAGGTATATTGTGCCATCAGCGCATTTGACTATTGCGAGATTTGTGACGGATGAGGGACAGATGGGAATGGATGCGATGGAAAGGTGGGTGGGGAGGATTGAGGAGGTGAATGAGTGGTTGGAGAGGGAGTACTGGGGAGATGACGGGCTGGAGTGGGTGGTTGGCGAGGGTAAGGGTTTGGACTTTAGGAAGGGGCCGTGTTGGTATGGAGGGGGTGAGAGTGTTGCTGTTGGGAAGGGATTCTGAAGCGATGGGAGGAGGACCTGGGAAAGTGGTGCTTAAGTATGGTTGGTGGTGTCCTGAAGATAGATGTATACCTATCTCAGACGAGTTGTAGCTCAAACTCCGAGCTCGCTCTTGCTGTCGTTCTCCGTCCTGATCTGTAGCATGTTGCGCTCTACCATGCCTGATCTTCGCGTCTTCCATGGACATCGGCCGCGGCGCAGATCGCCGAAGCTCAGACTCCGCCTGGCTCCCCTCATTATCTCATCATAAGTAGCGCCCTTCCCGGCGTCTGGTCAGACTCAATCCACTCCATCAACAGCTCCCACCGCGCAGTGCTAACACCAAATGCAACGTCGCACCACCCTCCAGCTTGTACTCCTCTGCCGTCTTGTCGTCGTTCCTATTGTAGCCACCATCAGTCAGCGAATGTGATCTCTTCTGCATCATCAGCGATCCCACAGAGCAAAGAGAGCTCCTCATATCCTGTACATCCAATTCCAGGAGGCCCAGCAGGGGCATAGTCTTACATTTGCTTCCCACCAAAGATCAAACGCTGCTGGACAGGCGGGATGCCTTCCTTCTCCTCAACACGCTCCTTTATGCGCGCGACCTTGTAGTCGGGCTCGATGTCGAGTTCGATCTCTTTGCCGGTGAGGGTGCGGACTCTATGATTGAGTTTGATTAGCAAAGTTCAGGGCTGGCAGGATTCAGACCTGTCGGTGGGAAAGCAGTATGTGAGGTTGGTAGCGGATGTAGGCACGACGTTAAGACCTGGGCGAGTCGCATGTTTGAATCATAGATGCGCAGGAACACGGATGGATAGCGTGTACGTACTTGATCTGCATGATGTGTGCGATAGAGGGATGTTTGTGGAATATGGAACTTGCTGGTTGAGATGCTGGTGGTGTTGTTTCATGTGATCTGCCCCAGGTCTGAAACAATGATGTAAGGGACCTTCCGAGTATGTGCCGGTGTCACGTGCTATTCATAGATGAGTGACCTGGAGAGATCTCGAAGGATTGTAAAAAGCTTCTCTCCTCGCAATGACATACTCTCTTCGCACACATTGATTCATACACACACTGTTGGACTTCCATCCAGTTCATGCAATGCCTGGTCACCATTCCCACCTCATACGTACCCATCAAGACAAGAAAGCAGTCGATCCTCTGCCACCTTTCATAGGATCTCCGACACCGAGAATAGGCTTTGGGTGCACCGACTTCCTGACACGGCCATTCTTTACGTTTTCTTCCTCGAGGAGTATAGCACACGGGACAATTCGCGTAGTCGAGTCTGTCCTTATCGATGCTCAAATCTTCTATTCCCATTTCATGATGATCGTTGTCAGACTTTACTACACGAGTGACATAGTCGCTGGTGCCTCTTCTGACCGATGCCACAGCATGCTGGCCCTCGTGTCTGTGAGTCAATGTGGTCTCAACGCGATGTGATGTGATGTGCTGGAAATATTCAATATGACTGTGTAAGCCAGCAGAGATCAAGCGAGATCAGAGATAGCCTCCATTGTCTCCAAAGCACTGTAAGAAGAGCAGTCTCCCGGTAGGTGTTTCGTCTCTATCATCTCATCATCTCACAACCTACAACAAATACCACAATCTGCCTGCTTCCTCACAATACTCTGTCTCTACCAACAACCCCCACTATAACCCCCTTTCCAAAGATCAACGACACCTCTTCCACTACATAATGTCTTTTCGCAGTCTCCTCTTTGGCCTCGTCGCCTCCACCATCGCCTCCACCATTCCACTTGGTCAGGTACTCGACCAGCGTGACCTCCTCTGCACCATCAAGCCAGCCATTTACACTCCTCTCGGTGGCAAGGAGCGTTTCCAACTCCTTGCCGTCACCACCGCCTACCCCAATTTTGCCATAAGCACCTGGCTTATCGCCAACCACATCGGTGCCGGTCAGAACGCTCCCATTCTGCGGTCCAATCAGAGCGGCGCCACCATATTCGAGGCCAACAACAAGACTGGTAATATCTACTTCGACCTCGACGAGCAGGTCAATGTCAAGACAGTCGGGAGCCCGTACTCCGTGGTCTTGACTACCAGTCGATTGATCAGCACGGACGCCCCGGCCAACTCGATGGGAATCACCATTGACGCTGGTCTTGCGCACAGTCAATTCTCATTCTCAGGCGCTACGGTTGATGCTCCTTGTGGCAGACTCGTGGCTTGCTATCTGAACAACACCAGCCTCTACGGCGTCATTGCTGCTAGTGAGCTGGCGTGGAACTATGGTGGACCCTTTGAAACGACGGCGTAACGCTGATGTGCAGTTGATGGGTTTCGACTCTTTCTGAGCAATATCGTTATGTGAGGAGAAGGTTAGTGGTGGGTTTAGCATTGGGAAGGAAGCTCGTGGCGTTCAGCGGTCTTGACGATGTCATCTGATATTTTAGTCGCTTTCGGCGAGAGGAAATACATAATACTTGCATAGTGAAGCATAATCTGACACATCGTCTGACGAACTACGAACTAACCCCTTGACGTGTGTGTCTTTCGAGCTCGTGTCATCATCCTCCGAACCCCGCGTTTGCAAAGCCACTTCCTAGGCTCCATCACTCATACGAAAGCCTGCACACAGCACCAACTGATCGGTTTACTTGATCGTTGCATCTCCTCTTCTCTGCAGTCGATTGACCAAGCTACCCATCATCATGCCACCACAGACGAGTCTCGTCGTACGTCACAATCACGCAAAGGCTGCAGACAAAGCTGACAAACACTCTAGGCGAGACTAAAAGTCCACCTCAAGCTATCTATATCGCGTCTTCGCATTGTCCAACAGCGAGACACAGCAGTAGCCAAGCAACAGCGGCGAGCGATGGCACAGCTTTTGGAGGTACTTCTCAGCCACCCAAGCTATCTCATCATGCCTAGTCATTGCGCCGTAAAGCTTTACTAACTGTACATCACGACGACAGCAAGGCAAGACAGAATCAGCCCGCATCCGCGTAGAGAACATCATCCGTTCCGATCTCCTCACAGAACTCCACGAAATACTAGAACTCTACTGCGAGCTCCTGCTTGCGCGCATCGGTCTCCTCGACTCCCTCCCACTCACCACACATGCCTCGTCCGCACCTACGACAGCTCCGTTAGATCCAGGACTGGAGGAAGCCGTCAGATGTATCATATACGCCGCGCCACGTACGGAGATACGAGAGTTGAATCAAGCGCGCCAATTGCTTGTGGACAAGTTTGGCAAAGAGTTTGCGGCGCAGGCAATGGAGAACCGTGGAGAGGTACAGATACCGGAGAAGGTGACGCGAAAGCTGCGGGTTGAGCCGCCGGGAAAGGAATTGGTCGAGAGCTATCTCAAGGAGATTGCATTGGCCTACGACATATCATATGGAGATGATGAAGAGGAAGTGCCACAAGCAGAGGACGCTGAAAATGATGGCGAAGACGACGAGGAGCCTGGGAGCGGCGGACAAGCGGAGGCAGCTACAACGACACCACGACCAAAGAAGAGCAAGCCGGTGTTCGAGGAGCCTCTGTCGACGCAGGAGCTGTCTTCGATGACTCCGCCACGTACGCTAGATCCAGGCCTGACGAGTCCGGTGCGTATTGCACCACCGTCGCCATCGACAGATAATGCGAATCCACGACTGAGGTTTCCTGGTACGAATGGCACAGTAGCGGCAGCGTCGGCTGGCACAAGGAAGGTGAGCGGAAAGGCGGCGGTGGGTAAGCCAGCAGCGGCCGCCGGCGCAGGATCTGCCCTGGGAGCAAAGAAGCCGGAAGGTGACATACCAGATGTGAACGACTTGGAGTCACGCTTTAAGCTGCTGAAGAAGTGATAAAGTCAGGCTCAGCGCGTTACGAGTGATATCACAGCAACACGAGACCTGGCACTGTACTTACTTCAGGATTTCGCGCGTCCGGTCATGATGCCTCCACGCGGTGCCTATGTGGCACATTGTTGCACATCCCCACAGGACTTTTGAGCACAACAAACATTGCGACAGCACACCCGAGACTATGCTCTGCTCGGGGTAGGAATGGTGCTTAAAAACTATGTGCAGCACACGACGCCATGTTTCAAACAAGTAGAAAGCAACCATTATTTCCACGAGGTAAATGCGATGTTCATGGTTAGTATTGTCCCCTGCCTGGCGTCAGTCGCTTGTGGCTGGCGAATGCTTTTGAACCCTCACTCATGCAACCCATGCTTACACAGTCAGCAGACTTCACTAGGGACATCTCTATTCATTCTGAACTAGACTGGAAGGGCATACTCTATTCATTACCGTGTTCTCAGCTTAACATCCGTTGTCTGATATCAGACTAACGGTTTCGCATATTGAACGCTTCATCACCAAACCCTCACCTCTATTAATCCTATTGATCAGTCGTGCATTGTACATTTTCCTATTCATTTCCACGAATATAAGATCCTCGCCTCGCCCTCCTCTCATGCTCTTTCCTTCTTCATTGCATCGACTCACACCTTCACTTCACCTCTACTTACCCTCCCTCTTCCTCCACACTTGTAACGCTCAATCAAAGAGCAGAATTCCGTGTCAGCACATATTCACATAGCAACGCGTCGCCACCTCAACTTACTCTGTACGTTCAGCAAACATCAACCGTCCAGTGCGAAAGACGTCCATCATCATACTGATACACACTCCTCAGTGAATCCAAAGTGACCTGACAAACTCATCATGTCTACCATCAACGATCACATGTCTGCCAGCGGAGACTCCATCTTCACGACTTCAAGCCAGGATCTGCGCAACGTGTTCAATCGCGCTTATACGGTTCTGGATCTCCTCTACACATCCACGGCCACGGAGTCTCCGAGCATCACACAAGCTCGCGGACTTCTTGTCGGGGTAGTGGAAGACCTGCGGACGCTGGCTGGGAAGGCCGAGTGGAAGGAGAAGAAGTTGGCTGACAAGGAAGTGCGCAACGCATTTGCAGGTACTCGCAAAGCATGATAAGGGATTGTGGGTGGTCGATAAGGCTTTCGTCGTCGCAGTCATCGAGGGTCAGCATGACGATCGAATTGGTCATTACGTGGCGCAAGACATAGAGAGTGTCTGCATTGGACACGACCGTGCTTTGATGTCTTTCGCTGAGTTTGAAGAGTGTCACACAGCAGCCAATCCAGCAACCGAGGAGGAAGATGCCGGTCTCTCCGAGCTGAAGGAGATGGTGCGCAAAGCAAAGGCATGGACAGCAGCACCCAGTGAATGGACTTGGAGTCATATCGGGGCTCGTTAGTCAGTGTGGAAGGGGAGGCAGCAGCTTCAAGCGCGCCCACTGATTTGTGACAAAGAATGACTGGCGCATTCGCACTTCAGTACTGGCACCAATGGCGCTCCAGGGTGGCGCGTTGTGTCGACTTAGTCGCACTAATGCAATCAACCTTTCGCACTGCCGACTCCTGAGCTTGACTATGGTCAACAGTAGCACAACCAGCCGTGCAGAGCTTTCGTTTCTTTTGTTGCACAATTGACATTGGATCTGCTGGAATGTGAAACAACCATGCTGCGATCCAGAGCTTTGAGAGCGCGCCCTTGCCAGCTCTATCATTCTTTTCGAGATCCTTTTTTTAGATCTACCTGTACCTTGCCCTTATCAACCATGGTCTGTATGTTCACTGCGAGCATATATAGTCCTCGCTGGCGGGCTTTTTTTGTCTTTATCGTTTCCTCTGGAACATTTCCTCTTGACCTCAGCTCCACCTCCACCTGCACCTCTACCTTCTCTTGCTCTTTCCTCGCGCCTGTGACCCTCTACCAAAGACAACGAGTACGTGTTCATAAACACCCACATACTGTTCCCGGCACCACTACCTCAAACTTCCACTGTACGTCCTAAAAGCATACCAGTCAGCCATTCGTCATACTAACACCCACCCCACCTCATCCAGCCAAACAAAGCCTCAACAATCCTGATCATGTCCACTGATCTGAACGAGTTCGGAAAGCGCCCAGCCATGTTCGATGAATTGGGTCTTGACCTAGCTATTGAGATGGATGTCGCTTAGATCAAGGGAATGACAAGGGAGGCAGGCATCGCTGGAGAGGAGAATCTCACTGAGAAAGAAGGAATGCCTGAAATCCAGCTAGTGCTCACGATGGACAAGAGAGGATGTGCCATCGTCGATGAGACATTCATTGCCAAATATATGGAAGCAGAGCACTCGCACCCAGTCCTTCAACACGTTGTGGAGTACGTCAAGAACCTTCGCTTCGATCGCGACGTTACCCTAATGGCCTTCTCGAGCACCATGGGTGACCCCGTCAGAGCCGAGGCGGAGGCTACCAGGATCAGCGAAATCATGCAGGCTCAGCATGCCGAGCACTACGACGGCAACTGGGTGAAGTATGTTGAGGACCTCCGTGGTCAGCGTAACGATGCCTTGCAGGCTACCGCTCAGCTGAAAGAACGTCTTGCTGTAGCCGAAGCGAAGGCCGGTGAGACAGTCACTGAGCTCGCTCTCATCAAGAAGGAACTGGAGAGGGCAGAGGTGGCGACAGCGGCTTTTTCCAACGAATGACGTGGAGCTGGGACGACTTGGTGACATGCCGACTTGGAGATCAGTGGAAAGCGGAAGGCAGCTGCTGCAAGCGCGCCTGAGATATTTATCAATAGATGACAGGCACCAATGGCATTCCGGGATGACGCGTCGATTGACCGAGCCATGCCAATTGAAATAAGTTGTTTCACCAGGCTTCCCGTGTCTGTCTTGTACGTGTCTCAATCCAGCTGCTGCCTGAAATACGTCCAAGATGGTGCAGCGATGAAGATCATCAGACTCAAAACAGCCCAGCCTCAGTCATGGCCAGCGGACAGCCCCTCAGGAGGACGTTTGGACTGTAAGAAACTGTACTTGGCAGTGCGAGGAAGAAGAGCATCCGAAAATCAACAAATGCGAGTTCCCTGGATCTCAGATTGAGTCCTACGCAGCAGTGCCCTTTGGCCAGGGCATGGGTCCAAATGCAAAAAGTAATTGCGAAAAAGCAAAAGGAACTGGGACATACAACAGCTGAAATTCGCTGGTGGTCACCCACCCAACTACTACGCAGCCGGTAAGTTGCTTAAGCACGCCAGAGCGGACGGGATGGCCTGTTCTCAACTTCCTGTGGTCGTATGTCCCAGAATTAAGCTTTTGACGGTACATAACCCCTCGTATCATGGCATGATGTTGGTCAACTGTGATCTGGGGTTTTGGCGAGATGATGTGTATGATGTAAAGTTGCGAATCATGGGTACAGGCAATGACATGGGCGGCGACGTAGACTCGTTACGCAAAGATGCAGAGAAGCTAGATATGAGCGCATTGGCTATGTTTATGATGTGCTCAGAACCTTCGTAGATGTGTTCATTATCGTTTCTATATGTACTTCTTTACTCGATTGTACTTTTGCTCTTCTGCTGTCAAAGGGAAACAAGCAAGGCAAGTTGCCTGCCCTTCGTTCCATAACATCTGGTACCGATAGCAGGACGAGCCTTTCGAGCTGGAGCCTACTTCTTGTTTCCAGGACGGCCTCCAAATCCCCAACGAATCTGATTAGCCACATTTATCTGCGTCCCTAATTGCTCAGCGAACGTCCACACCAAGCCCGGGTCCTTCTGGAATGTACGGCCACAGAATACAGCATCAAGACCCTGCTCTTCCAGGAGCTCGTTGGCTTGCGGACCAGTGGTTATGCTGCCGACGCTGGTGACAATGAGCTTGTCACCAACCTTGTCCTTCACGGCCTTTGCGAATGGAGCCTGGTAACCAGGTCCAGCATGCGGATGCTGCTTGGGATGCATTCCACCTGTCGATACGTCCAAAACATCGACACCGAGCTCCGCGAGGATGGGCGCGAGACGTACGGTGTCCTCTGAGGTCCAGGACTCTTGTGGGACATCTTTCGACTCTTTGGCGGGCTCCGTGAGCCAATCGGTTGCGCTGATCTAAAAACCATCATTAGTATAAGAAGGTAGCTTGATCAAAGAGGAATATTTGCCCTTAGAAATAGCGGGACGTGATCACCGATGGTTTGCCGGGTCAATGAGACAATCTCGCGAGTGAGGCGAGTGCGGTTCTCGAAGGAGCCTCCATAGCGGTCGGTACGCTGATTAGCAACCGGAGAGAGGAAGGAGTGGAGGAGGTAGCCCTGTGCTCAATGTCAGTCATGGCTGAGGTCCCAAGGCATAGTAGTCTATCGCAGCGTAAAGCTTACGTGAGCATTATGAATCTCAATGACATCGAACCCAGCCTTGAGAGCACGCTTAAGTCCAGCGACCCACGCAACCTTGAAGTTCTCAATATCCTGCAGCGACATCTCCTTGGGTGTGGCATGGTCCTCGTTCCAGGGAATGGCACTAGGTCCAACGACTTCATCAGGCCAACCACCAACTTCTCTTGTAGCAACAGCCCCGCTTCTGAGCCATGGAGCGACTGTGGAAGCTTTGCGGCCGGCGTGTCCGAGCTGGATGGCGATGAGTTGGCCCTGAGAGTGTGCAAACTCGACAGTCTTGCGGAGAGGCTCGATTTGGCTGTCTTGCCAGAGGCCGGAGTCTTCGGGAGTAATGCGGCCTGAAGATTGTGGTCAGCGGAGGGTCTTCCTGTGCATGTCTTCTTGGAGAAGTTTACCTTCAGGAGTAACACTAGTAGCCTCCACCATCGTCAACCCAGGACCCCTCTGCACAATCCCGCCCAGATGCGTCTGATGCCACATGGTATGATGTCCATTATCCGCACTATATTGACAAAGCGGGCTCAAAAAGATCCTGTTCTGGAATGTAACACCGCGTACTTTTAGCGGCTGAAAAAGCTTCGGGATCTTCTTTCCAGCAGGCTGAGGGTCGCTGGCGGTGCCGCTGGGAGGGAATTGCGCGGGACTGTAGTAGGAGATGCCTGCGGCGGGGCGGTTGATGACGGTTTCGCGGGGGTTGTCAGGTTGCTGCTGCGCGGCGGAGACGGCGTGATGGGAGGAGACGGACATGGTAAGTGTGCTGGTCTAGGGTGAGTTGTCAATGATCGTGCAATAGAGAGGGTGAGGCCGCATTTGTACATTCGCATCTTCTGATGCATGTGGAAGAAATCACGTCACTCCGTCCTTTGCCGGCGATCCCGTCTCGTCGACCGGATGCGCAAGCATAATTTCGCTATGATGTTTGATTCACCACACTGATAAGAAGATGATACGAGGACGATGAGGGCATAAGAAGTAGGATGATGGGTATAGCTTGTTTAATTCCAAACATTGCGTGCTTTACAGGCCTCTTGACCTCGTTCGTGCGATGAGGAATACCTTACCTTCCTCAACCATAATACCAGGAAACGAAAACTACTGCAGCATCTATCTGAACACAAACTCTTTCTTCTCTCTCGCTCTCTGACCAGCGAAGAACGTCATCACTGCCACTCTGCATTACGGTCGCGGTTACGTCGCCGCTTGACTTATCTAGAAGACCGACCATGCAGGATGATAGCTTAGTCGTGCTTTGCCGTTAGCGTAGTCGATATGGTTGTTTATACTGGGCTTCTCACAGTTGCTCACACGGCCGTACATGCGCACTGGTCAGTACACTCCTTCTTCTCGCATTGCGCCATTTGGCTGGAGCGCTTGTCAGCTCAGTCAGCTCTACCCGAACCTGAATCGACATTGTCTCGTGGCAGCAATGCGAGAATCCGATATTATGACCAAGGAATGGCCGCTCCTGCTCGCCCCGAAGCTGCTGATGCTACTGCTCAGTGGAGCCATTCTGGCACTGCTGACAGGACTCCTGGGGGTGTGCTGTCTAGCTGCCATTGTCCTGCTCGCGATTGGCTTCCTCTGCACAAGACGAGAGCCAACGATCGTCTTTACCTTGCTACGTTTGGGTCTGTCTGTCTCCCGGAAGGTCAACAGAAACGAAGCTGAAGCTTCTGAGCTGAAGCAATTGAGAGAGAGTTTTCCACAGGGATGCTACGTCACTGCTTCCATTTTTAATATCATGGCACCGTACAAGGTCATGCAGAATGCAATGTTCATGATTGATTGAACTATTTTCGTCGTCCTCATGTTCTGATCTCCTCGTCAGCCACCAATGCTATGCTTGCTCTACCGTTCTACGAGTAGCCTATACCTTCCTTGCTGGAACCGAGCGGCAGTACAGGATCACGCACAGCTGTAACACACTCTACCACACTCGCGCGCGGTGTGGCGATGATCACAAGCACACAAAGTTCAGCAAACACATAGTCCCACACGATTGCTTACATGTGCTAACAATCCTGCAGTTATCTCACTCTCCGCAGAAGGCCGCCCTCGCGCAGGCTCCGCGCAGGCCCAGGAGAAAGTAGTAAGACTCCGGACTCCCTTTCCACAACTTCGAGCCTCAACAGCGAGGCGGTGCACGGCCAGAAGTCTGCACAGCAAGAGCAAGCATGCCACACAGCAAGTACCAGTACTAGCTGAGCCTACGAGGCTATCCGAGCAGCACATTCCTGCTTAGAAGACCGAGAAGGGAGGCTCCAGGTGATACGGCCTGGGTGTCACCGGACCGTGGTGTGCATGCCGAGATGGCTTTTGGCGACCTCGCACGTACAGCCAATCGTTTCTAGGTCGGTATGGCAGATGACGGTGGATGAAACGAGGACAGTGAGTGGCGGGCCAAGTTGAACGAAGGAGCAGTCGTTTCGGATTGTCTTGCGGGCGTGGCGAAGCGAGAGAAGAGAATTGGCGAGGCGCTTGCTTCGAGGTGGCGGTCCAAGACAAGCAATCGTGAGGGGAGGCGGCGCGATCGTTTTGAACGCTGGAAAAATGGACCTAGTTCACGTGAAGGAGGCGTAGCTTTAGCACGTAGCTCTAGGCAGGTCTTTGAGCGTTCGAAGGCCAATGTCTCAGACGATCCTGCTTAAGCTGTGGTCGCGCAGAATATGTTCATCGATCCTTTTCTGATGAGCGCAGTGAGAGCACCGCATTGCAGATAAATGGACAATGAGCAATCGTCAAACGCATACCTGTTCGTTGTGGAGTTGTGGACTTCTGCTATTAGGGCAGAGCCTCGGAGACGTATCACACTTGGCTGATCCTGCAGTCGCTGTCTGATACTTGTGGCACTTGTCCCGTGCTTGGAGCGAGCTTCACTCATTCTTCTTGTCGTCGCATAAGAGCTCCATTGTCAGGAGGATGTGATCGATGAAGGCGACGGAAGGTTTTGCCGCCGGCTAATGCGTGGTCTGACGTACGTGACCCGAATTTCTGTCTTGTTTGTGATCAAGGGGTCCGCCCTGACAGGCTGATCGACAAAACTGCTTGCGTCGGATTGGAAGGAAGTACCTCCTGAGCGGACTGAAGGACCGAGGGCATCTCGTCCAAACAAAACAGCCGAAAAGGCCCAGAATCAGAAATGCCATGAAAGTGCGTGACCAATCTAACATTCCCACAAGCCAGTCAGTGTATTCATCGTGCTCACCAGAAGCTCCGAAGTCCACAAGCCACCACACGCCACGCGACACGACTGTTTCCTACTTCTCGGGCGTCATCTCCACGTCTCTCAACAACTTTTCCTCGTCTTTCATTGATTGTTACTGACGCGGCGGAGCTCAGGCCCTTATGCTGAACCCTTGCGACAGGCACCTCTTCATGGCCGGCCAGAGAACTTAATGTCAAACCCATTTGCATCAATCCAGCCTGCGCCCGCGAGGTTGGCGGATGAAGCAAGACCAGGAGCAAGAGGCACCCATTCCGCGCCGGCTGATTTGACAAACGAGAGTCCATTTCTGTCGGACCCATCGAATGCAAACACCCCGCAACCTGGCTTTCGTGCACTGAAGCGCCAGAGAACATTGGTACAGATTGCCTGTGAGTCGTGCCGGAAGAAGAAACAGAAGGTATGTGGAGTAGTATTTGAGGTGTCGTGTCGTGTGCATGGCGTGTCTGTTGCCGGGAGACTGGGATGAGCCTCGTGACAGTGAGGGTGTGATTCCAAGCGGTGGCGAACATCGGTGAATTGATGTCCTTTTGTGAGCATGTCCGAATCAAGCTCCTGGCTAATCTGTATTTCGTACAGTGTGATGCAGTCCGACCAACATGTTCTCCATGTGAGACACGCAGACTCGAGTGTGTATATCGACAACATGAAAATGAGCCCAGAGGCCAAGCGCTGCGAACCCAAGTCGAGACGCTACAGACGGAGCTCAATCCAATGGCGGAGCTCTTTGCATTGTTGAGAAGTGAGCCTGAGCAGAGTGCGCAAGACATTTTGAGGCGAATTCGACTTGGATATGATGTCCGCACTGTTCTTTCAGAAGTGAATGTAATCGATATGCAGTCGCAGGAGATTAGTGAGCTGTATGACCTGTCCGATCCAACCATAACATCGAGACACCTGCCTTTCCAGCTTCAGGAGACCGCCGACCTGAGGGAAGGCTTCCAATCATCCGTACCTAATCTTCCAGGAAAGCTCGTGGATTCGATCATCTCGAACGAAACAGTCGAAACCCTCCGAGGGAAGACACCCTTCCATGTTTGGCCAGGTGTTGCGAAGCGATGGACTAGATTGACCGAGAACGATGCATTGGTGTCTCATCTCATGCATTGCTATTACGAGCATCAGGTAGGTCAATGTGTGTGTGTTGCGAGCATCGCCTGGAGCCTAATGGCCAATGTAGCAATGGGTTTGTGACTTCAATGACCGGACAATCTTTCTGCACGACTTTGCAAATGGGAAGGGAGATTTCTGCTCAGAACTGCTTGTCAACAGTATCCTCGCAAATGCATGCGTAAGTACTTTGTTGTTCAAACAAGACGGTACCTATGCATGCTTACATTCCTCGCAACAGCGTGCATCTCCTCTAGCACCATTCCGTAATGACCCTTGGAATGACTTGAATCCTGGCAAAGCTTTTTTCCTGGAGGCGAAGAGGCTATGGCTGAGCGAAGAGTCTCGCGATACTGTAGTCCTGGTGTCAGCATCACTTGAACTCGTCTACTACCACTATGCGAATGGCCAGGACAAGATTGGAGATCGTTATCTCTATGACAGCATTCGCATCGCCAGAAATCTTGGCCTATTTCGCAAGGTTAGTATTCAGCAGAGAGTTGACCCAGCAGACAAGATGGCCGTCGCCAGGTCTGTAGCTGCGTGGTCTCTGTTCGATTTTGTGTCATTGACCAGAATAAGTATGCAACTGGAGCCACTGTTGCGCTCGACTCCATGTTGGGCATTTCCATACCCGGCAGATGCTGAACCTCGTGAGCGATTCCACATGAAGAAGTGGGAGCTCGCTCGTCTAGAAAACAGGGTGTAAGTTCAGATGTTTCTTGGATGGTATCGTGCTGATCGTGTCATCAGATCCTTCATGCTGTACGGCAATGTTGCTCCTGAGAGTAAGATGGTAGCCACAACAGGACAGACCGAAGGTCTGTACCAAGCACTCTCGCAGTGGTTACAAGAACTTCCGGAGGACTTTGGACAGGAAGGTGTAGAGCCTCACTTGGTCTTACTCAAATGTCGATACCATCACGCTGTTCTGGCATTGTTTCGACCTTTCATCACTGCACCGACACTTGCAGTAGAAGTTCGCTACTACAAGCAGCGTGCCTTGGACATCTCAGAAACCAGCACGCTCGCATTACGGACGCTTGTGGAGTCACATATGGTCATGGAAGACCGTAACATCTTTTCCTATCATTACTGCCCCATGGTAGCGTGTAATATTCTGGATGAGTTCCGAAAGCTGCAGAGCTCCCTGACGATAGATCAGCATGATATGGCTGATGCCATGTACAGTCACTACATGGCTGATCTGGTGATGCAGTCGCCGTCGTATCCCACTTTCTTGACATGTTTGAAACATTTGTGCAACATCGGCTCGTCGCTGTACATGTCACAGCTGGCACTCCGAGCTGTGCAGACGGCAGCTGAGCGGTCCATGGTGGCGTTGCCATTCGAAGTGTGGGAGATCTTCCATTCTCTCAATGAGCCAACGTGGATGGCAACGGCGAAGAAGAATGTTGTCAGCTCCTTCGCCCCAGGCATGACGGCCCAGGATGCTGATGGCTCGAGGATTGACGATTTGATTGATGATTGGCGTGGATTCTCAATTGAAGCGGGAGCGAATGATGAGTAAGTTGTCGACTACCGGTGTGCTGTCGTTTGGTGGTCGTGTAAGAGGTTTCGTGTTGGCAATCGGCCAAAAGCATGCTGGAAAGTGTCGTCGGACGGACCTGATGGCAAACACCGTGCCTTCTGGTTGAGAGATAGGACCGTGGTTTGAGAATTTGTATTCGATTGAGCGACATGGTGCAAAGGTAGACTAGACTTTGACAAAGGACGGGGGGCAACAGGCAGCACGCCCCACAGAAACAGGATCTCTTTTCGAGCTGGATTTAGCGAGGTCTCTTTGGGAATAGGCGGCTTGGGAGAAGGGATGGAAACAGAAACAGAACACCAGGAGGCGGAGGCGGAGGCTGCGGTTTTGTTGCTGTTGACTTCAGGTGGATCGCGGATCGGGCTCCTGGTGGAAGATTGTGATACGGCCTGATGGCTGATGTTCCGATGCAAATTGCTTCGATGGCGGTGAGGATTAATGCTCAATATGGATAGCGAAGGCACAGGAAACAGCCATGTAGCTTCATAGAGCAGGGAACAGACAGGATGTTGTTGTAGAAGTGTAGAAGATTCAAACAAATGAGGAGTTGACGACGGGGACCGGATAGAGAGCCGCGCTGCTGTCATACAAAATCAACCACGACCAACCAATATCGTGGCGATTCCGCGATACTGTGGAGAATCGGCTGCCGGTCCGACCTCGGATCACAAGAAGAGGATGCATGTGTGCATGCGGGAGGGAATGAATGCCTTTCACAGACTATGCAGTCGATTGAGTTGAGGTGTGGGTGAGTGATGGGCTGCTTCGTCTCAACGACGATGTGCGAGCGAGGCGTCTCGACTTAGCGACTTAGGAGCAGAGGACTAGAGATTGACCACAACGATGCGGATGTAGATACGTGCTGACTTTGGCGGAGGTCGAAAGCAATGGAGGTGGTATGGTGCTGAGCCCATGAAGCTTTCCTAAAACGAGCTATGCCTCAAAATGACCGCCGGTGTGGATGCTACAGCGCGTTTTCGAAGTCTTGCTTCGCGCTGAAGTCCGCAGTCTGCAGGTTTACACATGCTGTAGTGCGGTCACAAAGTCTCGATGTTCTTCTAGGTAGTTAAGCATGAGGTATCAGATTTCATTGTTAGCATTACTTTATTCTGATTTACCCATCCTCATGCTTGCTCAACCATCCATGCCTCATCCTCCTTCGACAATGGTCAAAACCCTCAGACCTGATCCTGCCACTTATACTTCGGCGCAAAGCCCAACTCCTTCTTCGCCTTTTCAATCGACAACAACGTGTCGTTCGGCCCCTTCGTCTTGTTGTATTGCACATTGGGGAAAATGGCCTTACACAACTCATCATTGCTCATCCTCATACACGTATCCTCCGCCGCAATCAGATACGCATGATGTCCTTTGAGCTCACTCTTCAACGCACACTGCACACTCTGCCCTCCATCCCTCGCATCGATGTACCCCCAGCAGTTCCAGTACCGCGCCTTGGGGTCCTTCTGCCAGCCCTCAAACGTCTTATACTCTTCGGGCAACATCACGTTGCTAAATCTGAGGGAAATGATCTTGGTCTCAGGATCCCAGCGTGTGTACTGCTCGGCCATGGTTTCACCCATGAGTTTGGAGAGCGAGTAGGCGGATTCAGGACGGCGTTCATGCTCTTCGGTGATGGGGAGGGAGGCGGGTGGGTGAGGGTCGAAAGGGATGCCGATGAGGGTTTCGGAGGAGGCGAGGACGACGTTGCGGATGCGGAGTTTGCGGCAGGATTCGAGTACGTTGAAGGTGCTGGAAAAGGTGTGTTAGTTGTGTTGAGCTTTACTGTAATATTGCGTTATGCAAGAGGAGGAGCAGAGGATGGAGTATCATCAGCAAACACCACAATGATGCTGCTGACAACTGCCCCGATTCATCTAGCACATCATCTGCACATACCTCATCGTATTCGTCCTAAACTGCCTCGAACTATTCGTCTGCCCGGGACTCGGAATCGCCGCCAAATGCACCACAGCATCAATCCCACTATACGCCATATCAATCTCCATCATCGTCTCCAGCACCGCTCCCATATCCTCGAGATCAATCTCAACCAGCCTATACGCGCCACCCAGACCAGACTTGCCATCTTCGCTGGTGCCGATGGGTCGACGAGTGTCAACAGAGATGACCTCCCAGCCCTCGTCGGCGAGGTAGCGGACTGTGCTGCGGCCTAGCTTGCCAGAGCCGCCGGTGACGATGACGCGAGGTTTGCGGTCGCCACGGGGGAACTCGCCGAGACCGAGGGCGTTGGGGCCGGAGGTGAAGGAGGAGCGGGAGGTGGTTGCTGATTGAGACATTTTTGTGGTTTGATGAAATGAACTGAATCGATGAAACGCTCTAGTGGGAGGGTAGTCGGAACCTATATACAGGCACACAGAAGATTTTCAATGAGCTAGTCACTAGTAACTCTCGTGGGACAGCTCAGACCGAGCCTCGTCATCAATGACATTCTGCAGATCATCGCTGTTCATTTGGTGGTGGGGTAGCGGGGTGTGAATGACGAACGATAATCAAGCATTGAAGTGGCACCGAACGTTTGCCGTGCGAGCTTCTCGAAGAGAACATTTAGGACCGAGGACCACTCCAGGTCCTCGGAGGTCGATAGGATGCTGGTGAGCAGAGGCAGTAAGTCTTGAGTTGGACTGAAGATAGCTTATTGCGTATGTACGACGGACTATACACTTGGCTCGGAAGACACTGCACTTGAGCGAAGGTCCTGTGATTGACAAAGCATGGCATTATGTATTTCTCCTGACTTCTATACACTAGACTTGGCCTGCTGTGCTTCCCTTGCAGCGTAAAGCCACATGACCTGGGTAGATATCTGTGCACTAAGCAATTCAGTAGCAGTCCGTCCTGCGAAGCTGCTACTCCGATAGCTAGATGACAGGCCATATCTTTTCGCGCTTGATCATTCACCTTCGTGTCATGCATTCGTCCCTCCTCAGAGCACCTGACCTACTGCACACAGGGGTCACCCTCTTCCTCATGTTTCTTTGTACAAATACATATAGCCCGCCGGCTTGATATGGACAAAGCGTATTGCAGCTTCTCACCTGACATCCGCCCACCTCCAAAATATGTACTCTCTGCTTGCAGAGTGCCGGAAGAAGAGAAAGAATCAATCAACTCAAATGTTCACCCAGAAAGGAATTGCAAGTCGTTCTTTCACCTCCTCAACACAAAGCCCCCCTCCTCTACCCTCCACTCTTACTCACACCGCACTCCCAACCCCAGGCACCCCCGCAACATTCCCACTGGCATCCGGCACCAACTTCGCAAAATGTTTCTCCCAGATCCATCCAACGAGCCCCTCACCATCATCCTGATTTTTTGCCAGCCACAGCTCTCCCTTCTCGCCAATGACGTCAAAGATCTCGCCGGGAACGTACGTGAGATACGGATACCCTGATTCCTTCCTGCTGCGATCAATGTTAAACTCGAACAGACTAGCCGCGAGGAAAAGGACAGGAAAATCTTGGCGGCCGGTGGCGGTCTGGACGGATGTTGTTGCTGGGTGGGCTGGACGGGGGCGAGAGGGTCTGGTGATGAGTTCGGGCCGAGCTGAGTCGAGGGAGGGCTTCAGAGGCTGCGCCGGAGGCTGGACGTTGAAGATGCCCGAGGAACGTGAGGTCGTGGGGGACTGTGCTGGATTTGGTGATGTATTGAAGAAGGTTGATGTGTTTTGACGGGAGATGACCGGAGAGGCGTGGCTCGAGCTGGCGGAGTTCTGGCTGAAGCGAGATGTGGTGGGTGATCGCATTCGAGACGGACTTGCTGGTGGTGGGTTTGAGGGTCTGTTGATGCGCTCAACAGGTTGGTAAGGACCGAACGCGATTGTCTGCCCTGAAGCATTGGACCCACGTGTGAGAAGTGGTAACGTCGGCGTCAGCGGACTCCTCAAAGACGACGAAGCAGATCCAGAACGATGTCGTCTTTTGTTCGTCGTAGTGGACGGTGGGAAGCTGCTGAGAACATTGTTGGCGGGAAGCTGGCTTTGGCTAGAATTGAAGCCCGGACTTGGTCCAGTCGGGTCCAGAGATGCACGGTTGCTATGTATTGACATTTGGAAACTTCCAGTGCTTCGATGTTTGAGGAAGTCTGGCTCAGGAATTATGGGAGAGGAGGTACCTGCAATCGAGCCACTCCTTTGACTTGCTAGAAGTGAAGGTCGCTTGATGGACGATGCATCATCGGTACCAATCAGGGTGGAAGCTGTAGGAGAATGAAAGGTCGATGCCTCGGCCAGAAGAGAACCATTACATACACTGAGTGCCAGCACTTGGGACTCGGTATATGCAAAGTCGTTCTGGAAAGCTTCGATAATGGCGTCAAAATCTGTAGGAATCTGTTGGTCTTTGAAGACATTGCTAATCTTTCGTTGCCAGTTGAGCTGCCATTGTGCCTGGATATCGACATAATTTCGAAGACATGTCTCAACGAGCTTGGCATTTAGAGCGTAGAGTTTCGGAAGCTCATCTTTCAGAGTATCATTCAGTGCAACGAACTGATCTCCCTGCTGCTGAGTCTTCTTGTCAGCCCTTTCACCACGATTCTTGATCATGACGAATTTGGCATATTCCGGAAGTCGCTTCTTGCGTTGAGCCATTAGAGATTGTGGCTTCTCATGCAACTTGATCAAAGAGATGATAGGCTCAATACAATGCTTCTTGATGACATTGTCCTAGAAGAATCAGTCACGCACATATGATGATTAATGTCGGAACTTACATGATCGACATAGATGATAGCTGCCATCTCTCTGATAGTCATGGTGAACTTCCGCCACTTACTCTCGGTCCTGGGAACAGTACTTGGACCAAGCTCGATCATGGTCTCGATGACCTCAGTAACACGACTGTATTGGCGTATGAATTCTTCGACGCTCTTCCTGTACATCTCCATGTCGCGCATCACCACCTGGAGTTGGAACAGCTGGCCACCGAGTTTCTCGGCGATGGCCTTGTACTCGAAGTCTTCCACGGCGTCAGCCATACCGACTTGTTGACGTAGCTTGTCTGATCTACGCCCAAAGGCTCTGGAAAACCCTGACGATACATCAAACTCTTTCTTCTTGTTGGGTCGATTCACAGCCTGATCAAGAAGCTCAGCACGCTTCTTGGACTCATTGATCCTGCCCGAAATCTCTTTCATCTGTCTGACAGCAACCTCGAGGGCAGTATAGTCCGGGTGATCAGCTGGTGTAGCTTCAAAGAGCGATCCTAGTAGAAGAGGGTACTTGAGAACACGTTGTACAGGTTTGACGAGCAAAGAATCCAGATCCCAAGCCGATGTAATGTCACTCGCATACGTGTGACACTCATGTAACCAGAGACTGACTTGAGGTATGTCCTGGAGTCTGGCTAATCTCTGATTGGCTAGGTCGTGGTTTCGCAAATAGTCGCCGTAGACTTTCTCCATTCGAGTGAGGTATTGTCCAAAAGCTTCTCCGAGGAACGTCCTTCTGTCGCGCTCTTCGTCAGTGCCATCCATGTTCGTGACGGAAGCTGCATTGTCTGCGCTGTCATTCGTCTCTACGCTCACACTGCCACGTTTGATGCGCCACTTGTTAGTCCTCGGCATCACGTAAACACTGTGAGCGGCCTGCTTAAGCGTGTCCAGAAAAGCCTCTGAGAATTCCACAATCTGGGCTGAGTTCCCGAAAAGGATTCTTCGATCATCAGTGGTGAGTGCTTCAACCGCACTTGCCGTGCCTTTGTAGATGTCTTCAATGACCTTCATGTCCTGATTGAACGAGAACTCGGTATCGACGAGCTCCTTGATGATGTGACGGCGCTTCACTAATCGAGCACTGTCTGATGCGGATGAAGTACCGGTGCTTGTTGAGTTTGCAAGCTCATTGAAGCTCTCCCCAGCAACAGAATTTCGTGTCATCGTCGTAGATTGTTCGAATGATGTAGCGGGAGTGCTCTGATCGGGTGCAGTCAGATCAAGTGATGGCTTACTTGATGACATTCCAAGACCTTCTGACGGCGGTTCCGACGATTGTGTATTGACAAATGGCTCCTGTTGGAGTGACTGGCGGCTTGATGGAACGTTTCGACTTCGTGGTTGTATAGATTCGGGTTGTCCTCCATCGTGCTTCCGAGCTCTTGGAGGAGTATCATTCGAGTTCAGGGTGAAACCGAGACCGCCGCCGGTCGCTTGTATTTCAGGCAGCATCGGCTGTTGCGATGCTGGCATCTGATTTGCTTGCTTCTCCACGCGGTAGACTTGATCCTTCGGAGGTGGAGTGGGACCTATATCTTGGCTATCTCTGTTGTTAACAGCTGGACGCTGGAGTGGTTCAGTCGTTGGTGACACGAGCTGATTTGCATTGGAGTAATGCCTAAAACGAAGATTGTTTGAGAAGCTTGATCCTGGTAAAGTGGGTGACTCCATTGGAGCTTCAGTGTTCCCATTTACTCGTCTTTGTGTAGTTTGTATACCAAGATGATCCGTTGTAGAAATTCCGCTCTCGTAACGCGGTCGGAACGAATGATGTGGCGAGGAGTTTGCAGGGCTGTCGAGGAAGAAACTGGATTGTGAATGTACCTGAAACAAGCTTGACTGTGAATGATCTTTGACTAAGTCTTCCAGTGCAGCCTTTGCTATCGACAGGGAGTCAATATCATTCCGAGCCGATAGGTCGGGATCAGTGTCAAGTATGTGCTGTTGGAAAGTGTAAACCATCTCAGGCGAAACGACGCCAGTCTCGTGATATTGGTCGAGTACTCTGTCAATCACGCTGTACGAGTCGCTGTCAAGAGTCAATCGACCACTGTGAGTACTCCGCACTCCAGGCGACAAAGCTGCAGAAGAAGGTGTGATGGCACCAAGCCTGAATGATTCAGGACTCGTCGCGCGACGACTAGCTGTTTGACGAACGGGCTGCACTTGGGCGAGGCGGTTGTCCAGTTCATGCGTGCTCGCGTCTACACTCTGGACAGGAATCGTGCGCTGTTGTGACAGGTCTCTGCCATTAGCTTGACGTGCTACAGGTGCAGTCGATCCTGCAGGACTCGTTGAAAATACGTCTGCCAAGAGCTGCGAACTTTTCTGTCTCGAGTCCATAAGCTTGTCAAGAGTCGATGCAGCGTTCGAAGTGTGATCCGACCGGCCTCGTTCATCCTGACCTGATTGCGAGTAGGTCTGGCTAATCTTCTGGTGGCTGATGTCGTGATTTGGCTGTTGAAGTTTGTTCGTGTTTGATGAAAATGACGCAACAGGACTTTGACTAACAAAGTTAAACTGATAATCTTCAGCTTCAAGATCCCTCAAGACGGTTGTTGGCTCGGATATGGAGATACTATGAACGTCATGAAGGTTCAGCTTCAGTCGTGGCGGTGACACTGCATTCGACAACTGTGTCAAAAGATTGCCACTTGCAGAATTAGCTCGACTGCTCATCATTAGACGAGTACTATGAGCAGATGGTGGTGTTGCATGAGCACCACTTCGGGTGGAGCGAGATGGCGTTGTTTGCTTCGGCGGAGTGGACATGTTGTTGGCAGTGCGTCGCTGTCCAGCCAATGTGCTGATTTCCGCAATGCCGGTACTTGCTTGATCTGGAGATTTAGGCGCGGCTTCGGAGCCATGACTGCCCTGCTCATGAGTGAAAGACCCGCGGCGTGAGGTGGAAGCTGAGTTGTACGTCCTTATTGGTAACCTAGATCTTGGCGAGGCACTGGGCACTGCCGCAAAGTTTGACGATACGCTATTAGACTCAGGGCCGCCCTTGTAGAGACCCTCCTGAGAATATGTACGATTTGTGATAATTGGAGAGATGCGCTCAGATGAGTACTTTCTGTGCCCACTTAATGGTGGCTTTGAGGTCGATGAACTCCCCGGGATCGCTCGATGCCTTGACGATAGATTACCAGGTACGCTCAAAAGGCTCTCTGATGGTCTTCGACTCGTACCAGTACTCGGTATCCCGGATCCACCCGCAGTAAAGGTTTGGACACGCTCGTTCGACAGCAACTGGCCATCCACTGAGTTGCGGCTATCATTGTAAAACGACTCCGCACCTCTATATGGCTTGTAGGTCACATCTACCGGTGATTTCATCGAGGTCTGCAGATGCGTGTCTTCGTTCCGGATGTCATCTGCGGCCACGCCTCTTGACTCGGACGGCGACCTCGAACTCGAGCCAGATGGTCTGAAACCTGTAGTTGCATTCGACTGCCCACTTGCTGTTCTTGAATATTTTCTCGGTGCGTATGCAGCTTCACCATCTCGTGACTGATCGAACCTAGCCACTAGATCTCTCACTTGAGCTTTTGGATTACTGGCATTGGCACTTTTCATTGTTGTAGCATTGCCGGAGACGGAACGTGGATTGGCTGGTTGGCTATGCGAGACCTGCCCCAGTCCGTTGGCAAGCTGATGAGGAAGGCGCATTCGGTACTGATTGAGCGCATCTTGAGAACCATTGCTTTGAGGTGTGGTAGAACTGTTTGATGGGTATTCTTGTGCGGATCCTGCTACACTAGCTATAATACTCGGTCGCAAGAGTTCTGCATCATCTGTTTGATAGGTAGAAGGGCTGAAGTCTGGTGCCCAACGATGGTCTGAAGTCATCCTTGCTTCTGAGGGCCGCTCGTCATCACAGCTCTTTTTGTCTTCGATCGTGTCGCGCGGTATGGGCGCCTACGCGTGGTGGTGGAATCTGTCGATGTTCCTCGTAATGTACAGTGGTTCGGAGTCGAGTTGAGCGGACCGGCAAATGGCGTTCGTGATGATGAGTGTAACGAGCGTGAGCGATTGTCCGAGTATCATCACCCGCGCTGCTGTACATGTAACACAAGAAGCGCAATCAGACTCAGATCAAACCGTGAGCACCAGCAAGAACGTGCAAACAAGATCGATTTTAACACAAGGGGATGTCGTGATAAGTTATAGGTAGATCGCGTACATCAATGGTTCGTAGATCTAGTTCTTTGAGACGACTCGGAAGTCCACGCCACGTGACGCAACCCGGGAAGAGGATCTCATGGGACGTGTGGTTCCTGACTTTCTGGTGACCGGTTTGTCCTCCACACCCAATTGCAAGTGCGATTTGCAAGTGCGAGCTACTTGCATGCTGATGCGGAAGTGGGGTAATATGGGATTGTTAATCTGCACAATGTATAGGAGGATTATCGAAGCTCGGGTTGGTGCAAGGGGTAGTTTCACCATCACACAAGAGCCAAGTGCCGGGCTGATATCATTTCGCGTAGCTACAGGGCAACGACATATGTCAAGATCAGTGCTTTCCTGCCTGCGGATCATCCCCAAGTACTCTGCGAATGACTGATCGCGGCACTGAATACACCGGATCCACCTCCTGCACCCCTTCATAGCCTAGTAGGCTGAGTCCAGCGACAGCAAAGTACGTATGAAACACATCCACCATATCGCCAGGCCTGTCTGAGATACCACCATGCTCGGTGTCCTGACACTTTAAGATGAACCGTATTTGTGCATCTTTGTCAATCCAATGCAGGCGGTCTATGACTGCCAAGGGAGATCCGACCCACCAGCTGTAGCACACATCCTCGAGCTTCTCGGGACGTCCGTTGAACCCTCCATTGGGGAGTTGGCGCTCGGATAGCCAGGCTCCTAGCTTGTTCTTGTCGATGAGATCCAAACGTCCAAGTATGCTCAATGCTGCAACGCAGGAAAAGATTTGGCCAGAATGTGACTCTGCTCCTGGCGATGTTCCATAGCCTCCATCAAAGTTGACGCAAGCTTGGATATGTGCGATTGCCGAGTCCTTGTCGACCAAATGTAGCATGCCGAGCAGTGATAATGCATTCAGAGCGCCATACAGAAACCGCGTGTCCGTCTCTCCCCACTCATCTCCAGCGAAGGTGCCATTCGCCCGGTTCTGTAAAGAAGATATGTCTGTTCTTTGCTTTAGCATTCCCTACCCTTGGCTAGGCAGGCTCGATCTTACATTTTGCCACTTGATGTTTTCCACCTTCTATTCGAGAGTCCAGCTCATCGACGGCATCGAGCATGACTAGTATTTGTACTGCGTAGACAGTACACAAGATATGCGCATCGTGTCCAGGAGCTGCACCAAAACCACCAGAATTGTGTAGACAGGCCAGAACAAAGCTCAGGACTCCCTCCCGTGCAAGAGCATCTGGTCTGCCAAGGAGATGGCATGCGGTCAAGCCCCAGTATATGCCATTGAGACGAAGATGTTCAGTCAGCCAGTATTCGAGCTCATCTTTGCGCTACAGATTGTGACATGTCAGCTCAGCTGTGAGATCATAGTCGCGAAGTTGTAGGTGACTCACGCACGGAGTCGAGGCTTTGAATGTACGCAATATGTTTGTCCACTACTAGATGAAGCTCTCCTGGCAAGTCATAACCACCTCCATTGCCAGGACCTGACGCCAGACTCATCTGCGGGAGACGTCAGAGCTTACTGGCAGGTGTATCCTGATCGGGGCAGAATATGCGAGTTGTCAAAAGTGAAGTGTCCGAAAGCCCGAGCAAAACGATGATGATGACGGGAGACGTGCAAATTGCATGTGATGTACATGTATGATGTGGAGCTGCCACGCCTCTGGTACCAGTACCTGACTACATTTCTGGGTAGCCCGTTCCTGTGCCTGACCATTATACGTATCAAGTTGAACCTTAAAATCGTCTCATACCTGACTAGTAGTAGTGATGGGACGCTTTGCTTTAGCATGAATCCTTCGTGGCAGCGACGAGTTCTTAGCCCAGACACACCAAAAACTTTCGGCTAGGTGCATGGTCTGTGCAGCATTGTGACTTTTTCTGTAAAAGCCTCCATGCAGGCAGGCGAGAGGGAAAGCAGGGGTGTCAATATAACCCACGATCGTGAAAGTGCGGTGTGCTCGCGCTTATCAATGGAAGACACCTGTGCCTCAACAGTCCTCTGTGTGTAGTATCATGAACAGTGGTAATGGTAGTGATCACATGAGTGCAAGGAGCATGGTAGGGATGGTACTAGTAATACACGCTTTGATTCCTTACTCATACTGGTGAGAGCATGGTAGCAAGGTACAGTAGCACTCACTATGGGTGCGGTGTACCAGACTCCTTGGCGCGTGACAGGCATATCGTTGGTGGCTGAATCAGACTCAAAGTGGAGCCACCAGGTACAGCACTTCCTAATACAACATAGACATACCTTACACACGGTATCTTGCCCCTACCTCACTTCACTTCGTCTTTTTGCGTGGTGTCGTGCGACGATAGCATAATCCTCCGATCCTCCCCGCTCACTGCTGTCGCTCACCGGCACGGCAAGCCAAGCAGCTGACCGCACCGAGTCAGCACACATCATTTGAGCTTGCTTCTGGCGCGCGCTTCTTTTCTCCTGTTCCTGTTCCTGCATCCACGCCGCTTTCTCAAGGGATCAGAGATCACAGGCCTCGTATTCGCATCGCCTTACAGATCATTCAACCACTCTCTATCAACCTCTCGCGACTGGTGGCTTCCGACCCTCTCTAATAGGCTGCATTGCTTCGAACGTGCTCGCTGGACTAGGAACGAAATTACAACGATCGCTTAGCAGACGACGTGGGGTGCTCTACATCAGGACGGGAACAGTTTACTGGCATCGTCACTTGTCTGGATACTGGATACTGCTATAGCCTCTGGACTCGATACCAATTGCCGCACCGCTCTGCTTGCCGCTCTGCTTGCCTTGCTGTCGTGATCGACGTTTCGCTGTGGTCTCTGCAGTACTGACTGTCACCTCAGTTTCTTACAGCGCACACATGTTGGCATTGTCTCAAGAATTGAGCAGATAAATTCAAGGTCTTCCAACACATCTCCGGTACACATTACAGATCAAGCACAAGTCATCAAGACTCTAAATCTACATCATCAACACAAGATCGACCGAGCACACCCAAGTTGAGAACAGATCGAAAAGGCAAGCAAGAGAGACCCAAGATATACCACGTACACCTCTAATGGGAGCAAACACAGAGCCTGTGCACTCATTCCACCACACCATGCCAAAGACTGCTGCACTATCTATCGCATTTCCTCAAGACCCAGAAACTGCAGCGAGCGTTGAGTCACCTCGCTCTCCACCTGTTGACAGTGGCATCGAAGACTACTACAAATTGTCACAACCTACACAATCACCCGCTTCATCTCCTCGAGCATCAAGATCTTTCTTCTCCAGCTTCACAGGAGGTAAGCAAAACAGGGGCAAGGCCATCGAACAGCCAAGTTTGAAGATACCATCTGCTCCTAGCTCTGGGCAAAGCACGCCGACTGCTACTCACCCTACATATCATATGAGCTCTGATAGTCAGGTGAATCTGCCTGACACTTCAAGCATATCCGAAGGTAAGATATCACTCGCACGGTTCCTCAAAGTGAATCTCAGGCTGATTTCAATGCCTAAATACAGGCAGCGTGCAAGACGTTACAGCACAGAGCGACACTGGTTCAATAGATACAGATACTACACCAAGAGCCTCGGAAATCAATCTACTTGGGGAGCGACGACCTTCCAAGCACGTCTTTCACAACATCCTCAACCGGTCACGCTCAGTACGCACTGACGCATCACCTCGTCCACCTACCAAAATTGCGACCAAAGGCAGATTTCTTGAGCCGATCCAGCAAGTTGACGACGTCGAAACCAGCCCACGTACTGCTCCTCTCGATCAAGACCGCAGCTACCGTGACGCAATGACAGCCAACCACCGAAACAAGTCAGCTGATCGTTCTGGGTCGAGCACGGCCGGCTCGTCCAGGTCAGCCGCCGCAAATGAAAACACCAACATGATCTCAAACCTTAGAAACTCGTCGACCAGTGCTGCAAGTGGTATAGGAAGAGCTAGCAAGGGCTTCTTCAGCAAGCTGACCAGAAGCGGAAGCAACAATGATAGCACTCTGATTGTGGTGGATGAAAGCTATGTGTTCAAGATTATCAACCTTCCATTAGTGGAGCAGACTCGACGAACGAGGATTTGTAAAAAGTTGGCAGACGCGAGAGACAAGACGGAGTACTGGATGCCGGCTCTGCCCTATCGATGCATTGAGTGAGTGGGACAGAAACCAATTGTAAGAGGATTGTACTGACTCTTTGGTAGCTTCCTCAACCTCAAAGGCGTTGAAGAGGAGGGTCTTTACCGAGTTCCTGGCGGTGTACGCGATATCAAGCATTGGCAGGCCAGGTTTGACCAAGAGGGAGATATCAATCTTTTGGACGAGACGGAACTCTATGACATCAACATCATCGGATCTATCCTGAAGGCCTGGCTACGCGATCTACCAGAAGAACTATTCCCCAAGTCAATACAGGCGAAGATCGCAGCAGAGAATCCTGCCGCCAAAGAAACCCCTCAAATGTTGAAAGATGAGCTATCCAAGCTACCACCATACAACTACTATCTCCTGTTCGCTGTCACCTGTCACATCGCCCTACTCCATTCTCACTCGAACAAGAACAAAATGAACTACCACAACCTTTGTATTTGCTTCCAGCCTTCCTTAGGCATTGAAGGCTACTGTTTCTGGTTTCTCGTTTGCGAATGGCGCACTTGCTGGCAAGGTTGCTTTGCAGAGAAAGAATACGTGGTTGAGGAACAGCGACTTCTAGGACTTGCTCCTCCTAAGTCTGGTTCCAAAGCTTCTAATGCATCTACCACCACCCTTCGTGCAGACATGGGCGCTCTTAATTTGAACGGGACTAGCAGGCCTGCTACTGGAGGGTCCAGCAGCTCTGGCACAGGAATTGATCGTCGTCGACCAAGTCCTATCTCTGCACAAGAGGAGGACGAGTGGGACAGGGCGACGATCTCAAAGGCAAGTAGCTCCAAGCCATCGTCTTCGCAGCCTCCTGGCGTCTCCTCCCCGTCCACGCCACCCTCGCTTTCGCCTGTGACACAAGTGTCACCTATGCGCCTCTGAAACGGCAGCGGCAGAGACTCCGGCTTCTTCCGTCATTCTGGACGACAACCTGAAATCCAGATGATGGACCTACACTGCTCAATTGAGCTTGTACCAATACTGTTTTTCAATTTTTGCAATTTTTGCATTGCAATTTTGCATTCCTCTTCACTTCTACGACTTGTTTGTTTTACTGGGTCTTTTGGGTCGGTGGTATCTTTGTTATAAAAGCAAAGCGTTGTGCTTCAGTCAGATTGTGACTGAGCAGGATAGATTGAATCGGTGCACGCATGCGCGGCGTGAAGGAGATCGCGAGTTTCCGGCTGAGGTTGTGCGCGCATGCGCGGTGCCAATGAGCAGGCGGTTTCTAGGCTTAGGCTATGATGGTGTCAGGTGGCATGGTGTTGTGGTGTGACGGGGTGATGTACAATAGGGTAGAGCGAGTCTGCACGCACTGCATGGCACGGTGGGTTTGTGCAGGAGCATGAGCATGAAGATTGAGCATGTCATGATATGATACCGCATCGATGACGACAGGAGGCATCGTGTGCATGGATACAGATGAAGATGAAGGTGGCAGGTGGATCTTGTAAGATATGTAACATGAGATGGATGATTAGACAGCATTTCAAATGATGAGATGCACGCAGAATCAGAATGTGCTGCGATAGGCCAGCTTCATCGCACATGTCGTCCAGGCTTAGTGTTGTTTGTGACGCGTGTCAAATCTCTCGTACTAGGTCGAAATGTGAAACAGCTCTGAGATGAGCAAATCCAGCCTCAAACTCAACCGGAAGGACTGCTTGAAAACCAGAGTCATCCTCTGTTCCCTCGTCGTCTTGCATCGGACAGATCAGCCGGACCTCGACAATACTGCAGCTCGCTGCCGCAGCGAGCACAGTTGTGCTTACTTGCCAATCTTTGACAGCCGCAAATGCTGACACGATGTGTCCGTTCAGAAGCACTTGGATTTGTGCTTCGACACCATTCACAAATTCTGTTGTCGAAATTGAAAATTACTGTAAGAGAAGCTGAATGCACACGCGGCTCCAGCAACTGTGTTGATCGCCCGTGATATGAATGCATAACCTTGAGCTTCACAGGCCAATGTCACATACCTACCGTTAATGCCTTCATGAGGTGAGTTGTCGTAGATGTAAGACCAGGCAGGATTGTCTTGCTTTTCGCCATCGTAATATATGTATGTGTTTATCGAATTGTCGTTGCCACTACTTCCGTAGTGCCAGCCGGTGAAGCTTTCCACGAAGTAACCATTGAAAAGGACTTCTGTGATGATACCTGGTGCCACATCCGATGCATCGACCGCAACAAGGTTGATATTGTCAATGGTGATGCTTAGCTGGTTGCTAGTGTTACAGACGAGTTCAAATTGGACCAAGCTAGTATTAGTCGATGCTGTGAAAGACATATCGCTGATCAGCAACCACTCGCCAAATGGCGAATTGCCAAGTCCATCAGGATCACCGGCATATGCTATAAGGCTGACACCATCTACTATGAGAGACAGCTGCATGTCGACTGTGTTTATATCAGAATCAGCCACTCTGTTCTGCATATACCAGAAGGACACGGAGTAAGTGGCGGCTATACAGGTGCTTATGTTCTGGCTGAGCAGAACAGTTGCAGTGGTTGACTTGAGTCAAAGTCGAGATTAGTGAGATTGTCTTCGTCAGATTGACTGTTTGTGTCATGTAGACTTGTGAATCTGTTGCGAAGTCTCGTGCTTGTACGTTTTCGCAGGAGCATGGATCAGCTGTGCTTGTGTGGTCAAAGGACGAGCTCAACGCCGGAACGATTGGTGCAGTGCCACCTGGAGACAGAGTCTGGCACGTATAGTCGGCGAGTTGGTCTCATTCGGTAGTATGCGGAATGCATTATAAGCTTAGCCATAACATGTCTTTCGAACCTGCTCAGCTGAGATAGATGCTGAGGGAATGGCACCTGTTATATCTGTCGTCTTAGCGCGGAAAGTGAGTGGTTGGCGCTAGAGCCTGCTAAAGCAGCCTCCATATGCATAGTATTACATTGTACTTTTTGTGTCTACTCTACTTACTCTTGTCATACATGCTTTCCGCACTTTACATGCAATATAATCACTACTGTCTCTCCGTTCTCGCCTTCCTCTTCTTCATCTCGCCATTCGCGCTCGGCGCAGTGGCAACATTGATGACGCCGTTCTGTTGCTCGTTCTGACTGCTTGTCAGATTCAGAGCATTCGCACCTGCCTCGTCCAAGAAAGGCTCCTGTGCCGCAGCTGCGCCTGTGAATTGACCGATAACGACACCTACGGTACGACTGTAGACCCAGACGGGAAGACGAACGACTGCTGTCTGTGCAAAAGACGGCATCGGGATCTCCTCGGGCTGTAAAATCACAGTCAGCATACTCACAGTTATCTATTTCGATTGAGCTTACGTCTAGCAAGAACTCCTGCACGTTTCCTTCGACAGTCTTTTCTTCCAGGAAGACATTGCCATCGGCGTCGACGACCAACACTTTTCCGTTTGGTGAGACCACCTTCTTCCTGCTACCCTGAGATCCTGAGCTCACAACTGGCTGCACAGTCTGAGGTGCTTCCGACTCACTCGCACTAGGCGAGTCATCACCACTCCCTCTGATACGCGCAAGACGGGCAGCACGAGTGGCCAATTTGGGCGAGGGTTTTCCCTTGGTGTCCTTCTCTTGCATACGTTTTTGACGCCTGTTCAGTGCCATTCCTTGCTCTTCTTCTTCCGCGACAGGTATTGCTGGTCGTGGCGGCGTTGGAGCTTGTACATCATCGACGCCGGGAATGCCTGGAACGCCCGCTTCGTTACCATACGCCATTTTCCTAGCATGCGTAACATATCTATTTATGTGTTCCTTCTGCCTCTTCCAAGTGAGATACATAGCGCCGTAGTGAGCCACACCGCCGAACATAAAGAAAAGACCGAATAGCACGGTGAACAATCCTGGTCTGAACCGCTGGTAGTAGTAACCAGTACCGCGCCAAAGAGGAAAGCCATTCCTGAGGAAGTAGTCGTAGCGGTCACGGGCGGGTCCACGTAGAATGCTGGTCACAACACCGAGATGCGCGTAGCGGTCATTGGCTTCCTTAGTGATGGCTGTTCTCTCGCGTGAAGTCGGACCTTTCTTGACGGTGACACCACCTTTCTTCTTCTCTGCAGCCGTGGGCATCTCAGCTTTTGCCAAAAGCCCAGGAATAGCCTTGTCAGGATGCAATTGACGAGACCTCTTGCGAAACTGCTTGTTGATGTCGTCTAGCGAAGCAGAAGCAGGGACGCCGAGGAACTCATAGAAGGAGGTGTCCTTGCCCTCTAGTGTATTGAGCTCGTCACGAACACGGAAGACTTCATGGTCCTCTGGTGTCCATGCAAAAGTGAAAGCGCTGAAGACGACGGCGACGAGGAGGAGGAATGCGTGAGAACGCATGCTGAGCAGATTGTGTGCTGCGAGATGTCTCTCACAATGAGGTTAACTCGACAATCACGAAAGCCAATGGATTCGTTGTCAATAAGAGCATCACGTGTGTAAGGCTGAATATGACCGTTTCAGGGGCGCAGTTGCGCGGGCGCAGTGGTTGAGTCCTGTTTTCAACCAAGTCCAACTTTTAACAACAACAATCACTAAGAGTACTGCCACGTTGCGCAAAGTCTCCCTCGACTATAGCTCTGCTTGTCATCCATCGCACAATGTCAGGCATCAACATACCACTCGACCTGATAGCGTCGCGCTTCAACATGGCCGGACGATTCGACGACATACGCTCCGGGTCTGTCATGTCTCGATTCAAGAACCTCAGACCTGTAACAGAATTCTTTGACATGAAGCGATTATCCAAGCCGCAGAACTTTGCTGAAGTGCAGACACGCGTCAACTACAACTTATCGTACTTCTCCAGCAACTATGCCGCGCTGTCTGCCATGCTCGCCATCTATACCTTGATCACGAATCAGCTACTCTTGTTCTGCATCATCCTTGTCATTGGTGGGACGTGGGGAATTCGCAAGCTAGATGGTCGTGATCTCGAGGTTGGCACTTTCCGTGCCACTCCTTCGCAGCTCTACACTGCACTACTTGTCATATCTGTCCCACTGTTCTTCCTTTCGAATCCTTGGGGCTCCGCATTCTGGCTTGTTGGTGCCACTGGTGTTACCGTTCTCGGCCACGCATCGTTCATGGACAAACCTATCGAGTCGGCTTTTTCCGAGGAGGCGGTCTAGACGGTCGGCCGCGAACTCCTCGCTTCATGCCCCCATGGGGAAGACCATCGGCGGGTTCGACAGAGAGGAGAAGGAGAGAACGAGATACGCATGCGCAAAGAGAATGGCAAGACCAATACAGATTTGAAGAGCTTGAAGGCACGAGTGATGAGGGTGAATATGAGTCTCTGGCTCCAGGAGAGATCATAGGGGATAGCTTGCATTTCACTGGCCTCGACATGGCTACAGGTAGACGGCATAGGCGTGATCGATCTCAGGGAGGTCCAGTTGATGGTGATAAACAATATCAAATAAATTTGCTAGACATGGAAGACGAGCTCGTGGAGCAGGCGCTGCGGCGGATAAGGAGGGCAAGACTTCGAGGCGAGCCAGATGTCAACCTCTCCAGAGAGGAGCTGGATGCATTGGAAAGAAGTCAGATGATACCTCGTGCCGCACTCTCGAGACATGTGGACGGACCTCCGCCTCGTGCAGTATCCGGCAGTGACCGTGAAAACATCGACAGACAAAAAGTATCTTCTCCAGCAAAGTTCAGACCTAGGCAGTCACTACCATCTTCTGAACGATCATCTCCACATCGGCGGTCGCATAATAGCAGTCCGCAGCATCTGGGGCAGATTTCTCGTCCCCAGAGTCGTACCACGCAGAGACATGCCGGTCCGCCTCCAGCAGGCTTCATGGATCCTAGAGTCTATGATCAGGCTGTAGCTATGGGCTATCGACCTCGGTCTTCGTCACGTTCTTCACAACGTTCTCTTCCTGATGACCCAGACTGGGTTCCGCTGGCAAGATCTCGGGGTGCTACTTCGAGCGGCTTAGCTGCTCCTGCTTCTGAATTTCTCATACAAAGAAGGAACGTCTCTGGGCCAGCAGGAGTCTCTTATGCTGCCACGCAAAAGCGGCCATCGCCTCTACCTTCCTCCGTGCCTGGTGGTGGGCTGAACCGTCTTCGAGGTTCTGAAGATGATGCTGCCAGACAGAGGACTGCCAGTGGTCTGAAGCAAGAGATCATCGAGATCAGTAGTGACAACGACAGTGAGGACAGTGAAGATGATCCCGAGCAGGCTTTTGACGACGAAGAGGAAGAGCCGGAGGTACAGAGCAGGTTTGCAAGACCAAAACCACAAAACGGAACTCGAAGGCGACAATAGCGTTTCCGATCACGCATTGCGGCAGTATAGCGTAGATTAATTACAGTGATAAACTCTGCTTGGCCAGATTTGCGGTCTATATTTCATCTTGCACTGTGTACCAGATTCAGCCTTTCTCTACTTGAAGGCCTCACTATCGGGTCGATCTGACCCGAAGTGAGGTTTTGCTTGTAAAAGAAGACGTCACCACCAGGATCATTTCGACCTTGGATCTGTATTTCTTTCCATACACCTTCTTAGACTTGTACATTATCTCACACACCCTCAACACGCACTATACAATGGAAACGAACGACTTCCACTCAGCTTCCCGCCGCCGTCTTCGCCTTACACCCCTCCCACTTTCCGAACTCCCCGGCCACCCGCTCCTAGCCAGCCAGCAATCGACCGCCTCCCCCTCTCTCCGCAGCTTCATAACCGAAGTCCTCTCCGAAGCTATCGCCTTCAGCGACACCATCGTACCGACCCAATTCAAGCGCAAAGGCTCTCCCAAATCCTCCTCACCCTCCGCCGCGCCAGTCCAACTCCTGACCTGCGACGACCTCAAGCTCGTGGGCTCCAGCAAGGGAAGCGATACTAGCAAGACGGAAGCGTGGTTTGCGAGACAGAGCACGCATGTTGATAAGGCGGAGGCGGGCACGGCGAGTTGGGAGGAGTTTGTGGATGGATTGATGAGGGATCATAGTACGCATGAGATGGAGTATACGCCGGATGTGTATGATGCGCATAGGGTGCTGGATTGGCGGGAGGAGGTGGCGGTGTTGGAGCGGGAGGGTTGGGAGATGGGGTGGAGGGAGGTTGCTATGGAAGGTATGTCAGCTATGTTCAACTTGATGTGCTATCGAGGTATCACTGGCTCTCGACGTAGGCTAACATGATGGACACTATAGTCTACGAAATGGCCCACAGCATTCCCCTCCTCGATAATCGCGTCTTTGGCGTCCTGGTCGTCCGCGCATTGACGCCCTCCTCCTCCACGACTACCGCCACATCAGACACAGCGTTTGCCTCCCAGTCCTCCACATCCTCCTTCGTCGTCGCACAACTCCCTCTCGTCCTCTCCTCCATTTCCAGCGCCCCCTACGCCTCCGGATCCCACCGTAACACAGGCTCTACTTCTCAGCAACGCAGCGCCATCACTCTTGGACAATATGTGAGCATTGAGCGTGTCAAACGACTTGAAGACGGGAAGATATGGTGGGAAATGGCGACGGCAAGTGATGCGAAGGGGAATCTGCCGATGGCTGTGCAGAAGATGGGAGTCCCTGGGGCGGTTGTGAAGGATGTTGGGTTCTTCATGAAGTGGGTAGGAGAGAGGAGGAGAGGAGGGAGGTGATAGTACGAGTACGCATATTGCTTGATTCCTTCACTTCTTGCTTCAAAGTTGGGCAAAGCGAGTGGTCTTAAGCAAGAGTACGGCACGGGTTGTGTGACATAGGAGATGTGCAACTTTGGACTATTGCATGCTGGCAACCACTTTTAAGTGCATTGCACTGCGTCGCACACAGGCTTGTGGCTGCAGTGTTGGACTACATCCAGCATAGCCAAGCCGGCGGGCAAGCCGTCCCCAGGTTTGACTTGGGTGTCTCAGCTCATCCACGCTTCTCAGCAGCAACGCCGAGAACAGCTGGACTATGTGATGTACTACGTGCTGTACGAGCCGTACGATGAGGGATATGAAGAAGCGCAAGCATCTAGGATAAAGACTGTTTCAGCTTTTGGCGCGGCTGACCTGGCTGTCGCCGAGACCATCTTAGGCTAAGCACGCACTCATGGCACGTTTGACAAATTAAGTAGGTCGGAGGAAGCACAAGGTCTCGACCCGAGGGGACGCACAGATCAGCTGTACTTCACTACTCGTACTACCGCACGCTCACAAAGATTAAGTAAGACAGAGTAAGACAGAGGATGCCAGGATCCATTACGAAGTTATTGCAGCCAGTCGATTTGCGCTAGTTCGCAAGTAGAGGTAGCGTGGGTGACGCCTTCAATACTCTGATGAAACATGACCCCCACCATCTTGACACAGGCACGAGCTGGATATCCTTGTCTTGTATCCTTGTCTTGTATCCTTGTCTAGTAATAATGACCCCGCAATGCTGCGTTTATCGCCTGTAGCTTTTCGTCTATCCTGTTCGAGCACAGTATACGAGCACAGTATATAGGTATATGACGATCACAACGCATACATCATGCATCATGCATCATGGACGATCTTGTATAGCATGCTATTGCCACTCTCTTGTGTATGTAGATGAGTACATCAGCGTAAAAACGGTATCCAATGAGCACGAAAGTCAGCAGGACACGAGACTTGATTTGAGTTTTGATCGTTGCATAGGTGGCACTTGGGAGGAACGTGCAACATGCCAACGTGATGAGACTCCAAGTACAGAGTGCCAGTATTCGGCACGATAGAACAAAACATTGGTTAGAGTTAGACAGTGTGCGGCCGAATGCATGCAGCGCATGCCGCTGAAAAGGCCACAGTTTGTCAGACAAGCTTATTGTAGTTAGAGCACGAACGCCTCGTGCAAGCTTGGTGATTGAATTGGGGGAGCATGGTGGGACAGGCACCACGATTGCCACCACCCACTTGATGGATCGAACAAATCGAGAAGAGGGCGACTGACCCGTGAACTCCCGCGTACCCAGATGCAGACATCTCTCAAAACGCCCCATTTTCAAACGCCATTTCTGCAGTCTGCACGCTGCCCCAGCGCTCAGGGCAAATCATCACGCACTATCGACCACTCGTTCGACCATTTCCGGTCATCTACCTTTTGATACCTTTTGCACTTGGATCACACCACATCCAATCGAGAAGCCCAGCCGCGGTGTACCCCCTCCATCTGACCTAATCTTGGGGGTTTTGCAAATCATCTTCGTCATTCAGCTGCGGCACGAGCATGACAGAACCAGCACCGATCTGGTCATACATGCTGGCTGGGTCACATTCTTATATGTCATGGTCATGCCTAGCACAAACGCCACGTCTGCTCCTGGACACTGGAGCTAGTCTTGGGCTGTGGGCAGCTTTCTATTGTTTCAGAGCTGACTAAGTAGTGCATCCACCACCACTCGTTTGCAGGACCTGTGCGAGTACCTATATACACGACTGACTCCCCACGCAAACCGGCATAGGCTAGCAGGCATTAAATCATCTGCCACATAATCATCGAAGCTGCGTTTACAGCAAAGCGCTTCGAGCCTCGACATCTCTCCATCGCAGGGCCTCGACCGGAACAGCACGAGCTCGGAAAGTCCAAGTTCAGGTTCAGACTTAGGTTCACAGCTCAGCGGCTACCATACGCAGCTTGTCGACTATTGGTGCTGCATCAGCTTTCATTGCTCTCCAGTTGGTTGTACGTGTAGCACTGTGGAGAACCCTGGGAAATGCTCAGCACAGCACACCGATACTGGTAATCATCAACAGAGGTAAATCAAAGCTCTCTCGTATTTACCCCATCCATCACCTGTCGTCGCGTCTCCTCTCTTGCATGCACGTCGCATTTTATACTCTCCGGCAAACGGACACAGCATCATCCCATGTCCATGATTATGCGACGAAGCGCGTTCACGCTGGAGTATTGATCAGATTGGGCCGGACTGATCGACGCTTAAGTACAGTGCAGATGCCACTTCCACATCCAGATGCGACATGAAACAAGGCCAAGGTTTGTAGTTCGTCACGCGCAGGCTGCTCCATTTCATTCCGTCACGTCACACTACTTGCGACTTCATTCATATTCCTCTTCTGCTCCTCGTCAGATGCCAGCACACGCGACACTGATCAACCACTCATGACGATGCTGACACTTGCCCCACCACAGCATCAAACTGAATACTACCATCCTCTTCGAAGGCATGTGCACAGCGACCCTACAGTACCCAGGTCCATATCGAAATCGTCAATCAGCTTGTCAGATGGAGGCATCCGTGCTGTGAACAACCAAGGAATGACAACATCTCATCGCGGTCTACCGCTACCACCTCCTCTCCCAGAGTCATTCAGACCACAGCCACCCACATCGCACCCTCATACTGCTGCGCATGGTTATGCTCCGATCCCACCTCAACCTGCATACCCTACCGCACGGATAGAGGAAGAGACGAGGAATGATGGTCATGGCTACTACATTGCGAAGGCGGAGGAGCATAAGATGCACCAAGAGGAGGAAAGGACGCGACAGCAACAACTACGGCTAGAGCAAAAGAAGGTCGAACATGACATGCTGCGCGAAGCCATTCGAGGCGGAATACCTCCACATCTTGTGCCGAACCTGTTCGCTTCTCTTGGCGGCACTGGCAAAATCCCAGACATCAGTCCTATCCAGCACTACCAAGCCACAATGCCCACAGCAGCACAGCAAGACCTCTCCCAACCAGGCTTCCCCGGCCGCTCGCCACCAGACCTCCGCCGCGAAACAAGAGCAATACCTCCACAATCCCACCAACCATACTACCCCGCCGCAGGATCAGCTATAGCCCCAGGACAGCAGTTCCCCCACCAACCACCTCCCACCTTCAACGCCAGCACAGTCTACCCGTCCCCGGCCACACACTCCCCACGCGGTCACCGCTCCGCCACCATTTCCGGCGGTACCACAGCGAAACATCTCATCAACTCCTCCCTTCCCCGCCTCACCACAAACGAAGCTCAAGTCCAGCAACCCACCTCCGGTCCTACGGTCTACGGCACCGACCGCGCTTCGCCCTCCCCAAGCATCAGCTTCCACCACTGGCAACCACCCTCCACCACCTCCGTCGGCCCACGCGGCGCCGATAAGACATCTCCACGTCAACCTACCACGCTGTCAAGCGGTGAAAGCGTGGCGATCAGCAGTCCCAGGAAGAGAAAAGACATGCGGCCGCATCAACCTGCGCCACCGCCTAGCTATGCGCCGAGAGAGCGGACGCCGTTGTCTGAGAGGGATAGACCGAGGAGTGCGCAGGCTCAGACGAGAGGACATGCGAGACATCAGAGCGCGAGTCAATTGAGGAGAGCGCCGTATGATCCTATCGGGAGGCCGGCGAAGGAGGTGGGGCTGGGGA
>Ga0058698_10000121_pt1 | contig 43373 bp, 22 predicted proteins | sample AgamicAsSfe_FD_67288 | JGI IMG/M metagenome (GOLD analysis project Ga0058698, IMG submission 67288) | Agave microbial communities from Guanajuato, Mexico - As.Sf.e | ecosystem: Host-associated > Plants > Phyllosphere > Phylloplane/Leaf | place: Guanajuato, Mexico | collected 2012-05-30
ATTTCCTTTGCTCTCATCGCCTGTGCAGCCCTTCCTCCTTCTTGCTGTTCCGCAACCTCGGCTAGACCGGGCGGTAGCTTGAGCATGTCACTCGCCTCGTCCCTCAGCCTGCGGTCTCGATTATGGGGTAACCTGTTTGTCGCGTGTCGCAGGGGCCTGTGACTGCTGTGCGTATCTGAAGTGCGACCTGAGAAAATCGATCTGGCGGGTCTTGAAGATTTGCCAGAAAGCCGCCGCTTAGGTGAGCCTGAGCGTGGGTCTACAGAACGAGTAGAGCGAGCTCTCGATGCGCTGCGCCCTAGACGCCGTCGTCTAGGCTCTTCAGACAGCAGTTGTAGTGTTGTAGTGACTCGCTGCATGCGGGGCACGTCGGGTCCGTCTGGGCCGTCGGCGTCGGATTTCGACTTTGTCTTTTTAGGTATGATGAAACCGTATCGGTCGACCTCTCCACCGTCAAGATCCGCCCAGTCCTCGAGTCCACCGGCTGCCTCTGTAGGTTCTTTGACTATCACACTCCCGTGTCGTGAGCTTATGAGTGAACTTGTGTCCTCGTTGCCTTCCACGAGCACCGACGAACCATTAGCTGGGGTGTTGGTAACAGCGCTGCTCCCCAGGTAGCTGTTCTGAACACTGCTTGTCTCCTCCTCGGGTGTATCCCAATTGACAGCACTCTCGTTGCCATGCATGTACATGCAGCGAACTTTGCGCGACAGTGTCATCTCATCGGCTGATAGTACTCGGTGGTTCGTTGATCGTGCGCGGGTCGAGTAACGTGAGGTGGATCGCGGTGAGAGGTGCTTCGTCGCGGGTGTGGGTGAGGGTGAAGGGTCCTGCTTGGGTGATTCATTTGGTTGCGCCTGCTCCTTCTGTCGCGGTGGTGTGCTTGGTGCGGGCGCGGCTTCCACAAGGAGGTCCATTTGTTTGCTTCGCCTGTTTACCTTCTTGCCACCCAACATCATGCTGCCTCGCTTGGAGAAAGATATCTGCGCGTCCGAAGAGAAGTCGTCGAAGCTGCCTGTAGGAATGTACGTGTCTAGGCCAGGGAATTCGGCCTCTTGCTCGCGTGTGGCATCGTCTAGTGAGCAACGTCGTTGTGACGCATGGCTCTTGGGACCTGAGGAGCGTTCATCCTGCACTACAATAGCAGGCAGACTCGGCGTCTTGCGCAGGCTAGTAGGTGAGGGCGGTTCGTTGGTGGTAGTGCCATTGGAGGGTGCTAAGGCCGAATCTCTGCGGTCGTCGTCCTCGTTCAGTAGCGTCCGCTTCAAGGAGAAAGCTCGAGGTCCGGGTGAAGTGCGTGGTCGGCGGACATTGGTGAGCCACGATCGTGATGCGGGGCCCTTGGTCGACGAGATGCTGTGTGCATTCGAGGGAACCGGCGACAACTGATTCGAGGCCTCGGACGTCTCCACCGCGGCGTGACCAGCGGAGTTTCCAGCCTCATCTCTCATCATGTGAGGCGCAGGCAGGTCCTGGTCATAGAGTCGGTCCCTGGAGAGAATAGCGGCTGGCAAAGCGAAATGAAGGGAAATGAAAGGGTGTGGGCGAGACGGCAACCTGCGACTCTGATTTCCAAAGTGCAGCGGCGAAGGTATGCCGGGCTATGTTTGCACAGAGTAACAACGTCAATGCTATGGACAAATGGTGCAATTGAAAAGCAAAGACCTATGCGACGACTATGGGATCAAAAAAGATCCCGGCATGGCTTGACTTGACTGGGGAAAAGGGGCGTCGCTATCAATCGGGTCGTGGGTCGCATGCCTTCTCCAGACTTGTTGCCGGCCGGAGATTGCCCAGATGCTCAACGCGCCCCGTAGAAGGGTGACGCCTGCTCACTTGACCGGCCCGTACTTGCCTCAACCACGACATCCCATATTTCTTTGTCCCTCACCGCATCGCGCCCTCACACCTCTTGGGTTTTGCACTCTGCGCGCTTTCTGGGGACATGATGCGTAGACACCTCTGTTCCTGCAATCACGCTCAATATGCCCCGCTGAAGCGTCGCGACACCCCACAAAAGCCAAACCCCCGGCGACGATCGCTGTTCCACGCGTCAATAAACTTTCCGGTCATGGCTCCTCAAAGCGGATGCCGACTAACAAATCCCAACGTCATATTCTAGCTGAGCTGCTATCGTATCAGTTGTCATACGACGCAGACTCAAACAGAGCAAGAGCTGGATAGACAACACGCCCTTTACTCGGGTGGCACAGGCAATCACAGCGTTCTCGTGCTTACCACGCTGACATCCACGCAATCTGTACTCTAGCCCAACACACCAAGGGCTGTCCTCGTTATGGTCGCCTTAAGGGGAAGGTGCTCTCTAGTTTCCCTCCCTTGCATACTGCCACTCAAACCCTCACCAGTACGCTCGGCCAGTGTACCAGTCTCACAAAATGCTGCGCATATTTGTACCCCAACAGTACGTCTTCTGGTCGAAACAAGAGAAAGCACAAAGTATTTCGCCAGGTATACACATATCATGTTGAACTGAGCAGTCGTACTGAGCCCTGAGAGCAATGAGCGTTTTTCGCGGAGGCTCGGAGAGCCTCGTAGCTATGATAGAACTCATACGAAACCCGCCAATATGCGAGTTTTACTTCTGGCTACACCTCGCTTATGTTCGCATATTGCAGCAAACCTCTGCTGGGTCTGATTCCTGACGATCAAGACATGCAGAAAGACCATCAGAAATCGAAGAGAATCTTGTTTCACCCTGAATATCTCCGTAAAGCCCTTCTCACTCGACCGTCAGGCTCGATGCAAGCACACATGCCTCCACTGATGCTGATGCTGGGTTAAATTGTGCTATCGCCATCTGGATGACTGACTCAGACTGATAGCGCCTTTTTCCGACTAACGTAAGCAGTGGGCGGTCCTGTTGGTCGCGTTATGATATCACTCGTCTGCATCGGTCATCGTAGCCTGGCTCTAATACGAACATGTCGTTCTCAACTTCGACCAACCAAGTCCATTCTCACTTCCAGATTTATCCAACGGATAACCGGTGCCGCAAAAGAAGCCCCACTCTAGAACTGTGAGTCGTGGGGCGTGCAAGTAGCTACCCCTCATCGCTTTTCAGCGTGTCGTCAGTGTGTGGCTATGTGTCGATATCTAACTGCGGGGAACATGCGACAAGCGTCACACGACTGGCAGTCAGCGAACCTTGTGTAAAAAACATTGGCGCGAGAGCACATAAACCTAGAGTGAATGCCTCACCTGGACGTGTCTGGACAAAGGGCTACCCGTGATGGCATCCTTAGATTTGATCAATCAGGCTCCTGTGGTATGCGACTAAAGCTTCTTGGGACAGAGAACACAACTAATGACCACATCCAGGGAACTAAACTCTGGGTATGACTCTTGGCGGCATCCTCACCAACTACACTCACCCTAACACTACTGTCTTTAGATCCTCCATCTTGGTATACTCGAATGTGATGATGGCTGGTTCATCCGTGCAGCAAACGCCTCCTCCCTATCTAACCCCAATCCCGTACACAAGCGCCGCAGACTTGTCATGCTCGGTATCCTTATCGAACATCCGACTGAAGGCCTCATCCTATACGAAACTGGCGGTGGAGAAGACTACCCCAATCTCGCGGGTACACACGTTCAAGACGTCTTCTCACGAGTCGACTACGACAAGTCTATGAATCTTGACGAACAAATCGCCTTGACCGGCCACAAGATTGAAGACGTCAAGATGGTCATCATAGGGCACTTGCACCTCGATCATTCTGGCGGCCTAGACCATTTTAGAGGCAAAAACATACCCGTTCACGTTCATGAGCTCGAACTCAAACACGCCTTCTATAGCGTCGCTACCAAGACCGATCTTGGCGTTTACCTCCCTCATTACCTTACTTTCGATATCAACTGGGTTCCCTTCCATGGCGCATACTATGAGATTGCTCCTGGCATCAACTTGCACCATGCACCTGGACACACACCCGGACTAACGATCATGCAGGTGAATTTGAAGGAAAGCGGGACCTGGATCTTCACGAGTGATCAGTATCACGTCAAGGAGAACTTTCAGGACAGTATACCACAAGGCTGGTTAGCAAGAGATCACGATGCGTGGGTTAGGAGTCATCAGATGATCAAGGGGTTGCAGAAGAGAACGAATGCGAAGGTCTTGCTGGGTCATTGTTTGGACACGATTAAAGAATTGGGTGTTGAATTTGCCCCTACGACTTACAAGTGAGGTTGTGAATGGGGTAAGTTCAGCGAAAGGCGTTGGCAAGGTACGACCAGACTGCTTACCACATCGTGCTGTTGATTACATTCAAATTTCAGACCTTGTACCATTTTCCGAAAAATTCTCTCATATCCCTCACCATCTCCTCCGGACACTCCATGCATGCAAAATGTCCTCCATGGTCATGATCTGTAAAGCCCGTTAGCATATCCCAACTTTCCATCATCCCTCATCAAATCTCATCCTATCTCATTTGATTCCACACGAAACACGTTGGGGATGCCGATCGCACACATGACATACCTCTGAAAAACTTCAGATCCGTACATGTAGTCTCGACACCACTTTTGGGCGCAGGAAAAGCATCGTAGGGAAACGTGCTCACGCCCAGAGGCACGCGGATCAGGTTTTCTTCTTTGGCGTCGAATTTGGTGTACATTTCGTGACGCACATTGTTGTAATAGGATAACATACCTGTGGTATGCTTGTTAGCACGGCGCATGTGGCGAGGAAGGAAGCAGAAAAGAAGATAAACGTACTCGTCATGACACTTGGCGGCGTGAAGAAATACAACGAAAGCGTCGTGCAAAGATCATGTAGCCACTGCTCGTTAACGAGTGTCGCTGTGCCTAAACTTGGATCAGCAAGTTCATTGTATTTTTCACCAAAGAACATCATGATCCCGACGGGATTATCTGTCGTGTTTCTTGTGTTAGCCTGCGATTACTCAAACACCATGGTCGCTGGCGTACCGTTGAAGGCCACGCCAATAGTCTGCGGTCGTGTTCTCATCTCAATCGCATACCCCATATGCGTCTCATTTAGCGGCTTCCCTAGAAACCACTCCGCTCTCGCTATCCCCTTCTTTTCTTTCTCCGTTAGGCTAGTGCCTTCTGGGGGTGCGCCAGGACACATGTTCGTGTGCACTGCTTTGCAGTTGGGATACCGACCAGAGCCAAGTTCGCGGACGACCCAGTGACCCCAATCTCCGGCTTGGGCGGCGTAGGACGTGTACTGTTGGAGGTGGTGTTCGTCAATGGAAGAACTCATAGTAGGAGTGCGGTTGTATGGCATAGACAGTGAGGAAAACGTACACCAAGTCTCTTCATCAACTCATCGAACAACCTCGCAGTATCCTGCAAGGTATGTCCCCTCGGTGGACCTTGCGACCAGCAATACCCTGGTAGCGACGGGACAACGAGATCGAAAGCTGGTTGTGTATCGTTTTCAGGATTCAATAGGGGTTGCATTACGTTCTGGAACCTACACTCTTCTTGTTAGTCCACAGGACAGATCTCTCAAGTATCCTCAAAGACAATACCATGAGATAACATCAGCAGTAGGGCCGGTAATCAAAGAGAGGAAGTAATGACATACTCAAACCATGTTCCTGGCCACCCATGAACCAACAACAACGGCACCGCATCCCTTCTCTCCGCCTTCTGATGTATAAAATGTATCTTTAACTCCTCGATCTCAGTCGTAAAATGGTTCCACTCATTAATCTGCTTTTGTGCTCTCCCCCAATCAAACTTGTTGAGCCAGTGATTGTACAATGTCTGTACCCACTCGAGTGATGGTCCATAGTCCTCGCCGGCATCAGGTACAATGGGTTGGGTAGGCAATCTTGTATCGGCTAGCTTGCGAAAGAGGCGATCGACTTCTGTTTGGGGGATAGTGGAGTCGAAAGGTTTGATTTCAGAGGGCATCGTGTGATATTTTGTTACTGCGCTTGTGTGGTAAGAGTGAATGACTGGTGTAGCGAATTGGATATGGATTGTATTTACGTCAGAAGTATAAGCGGTAACCCCGCATGTCGATCCGTACGATGCTTTCGATGGTATTGACATAGCTTGGTTCAGATTACTTAGCACGATGTCATGGCGTCACTTGGTTGTCATATGCAGGGACTAGTGGTGCTAGCCTAATGCGAAATGACCATCGTGAGTTCTACTGAGTGGTGATGGGATGGTATGCTCGAACTAGGTACTACTGATAAGTATACCAATCTCGGCAGAAAAAGATGGATATAGTGAAATTCAACAGACTGTGGTTCGATTCGTCGACTGTATAGCAGATGATGTGGCCTGGATGTCGACAATAGTTTCAAGTCTCCAGCAAAATTCATGATACCACGACGATTTCCAGCCCCATCTAAAAGCTCCACGTCTGACCTCTACTTCTTCTTCGAGCCTCTGCCGCCTCTCGCACTCTTCTTCTTTCCCTTCGCAATATCGGCACCCCGGCGGCCACCGGCAATCATGACTCGTACCTTGCTAACAGGCACGACGCCCACGACCTCTGTCTCTTTCCACCCTCGGATCAGCTCAATCTCCTTGGGCCAGATACGCTCGACGTCCTGACTGTTCTTGTCGATTATCTTTGCGTCCTTTCCGGCATGATCCCAGATAGAGAGGACCTCTTTGACGGCTTTACCTCGTTTGGTGGAGCCAGGCTGGATCTTGGCTTTGTATTTGTAGGTGGAAAGAGCAGACCAGGGAGCACATACGGGAATGGCGGTGAGCAATTCGTCATTTGGTAATGGTCGGCCTGTGAATGCGTCGAGGTTCTGCAAGTTCGTCTTGAGGACTTCATCGCCCTCGTCGTCTTCTTCGGCGTTCTCCAAGGCGCGTAGACGAGCTTCTTCAGCAGCCTTGCCTGCGGCTTGCGCACGTAAATGTTGGTCTCGACGGCGTTGCTTGTCAGCCAGCGCCTGCTCTTCTTTCTGACGCTTTTCTTGAGCGGCAGCCTCCGCAGCCTGCTGCCCAGACTTGGAACCCAAGAGACGCATTGCTAACTCACGGTCCTCCTCGTCCTGTGCAGCGTACTTTGCGGCCTGCTTCTTTGCTTTCGCACGTTTGCCTCGGGGCAAGGGAGCATTCTTTGGTTTCGTACTCTGCGTTGTTACGGTACCGGGTGCCTTCGGAGGGCTCTTTGCGTTGCCCTCTTCATCTGAAGAATCCTCTTCTTGACCAGCACCGTCAGCTGTAGGCCCAGCGTCAGACGGAACTTGGGGTAAGTCTTGGAGTTGACCTTTCCTTGCTAGGCGACGTTCTCGTGCAGATAGTTGTCGCTTTCCAGTAGATTTCACAGTCTGTTCGGTATCTGCTACCGAGCCTGCGTCTTCTTGGGGTTCTTCATTCACAGCAGAACCATTTTTGCCGCCAGACATGGCATACTCGTCGCCATCCTTGGTGGTGGCTAGCTCATCTTCCTCGTCTGAGTCGTCTCTCGCATCTGCAGTCCTAGACTGGAGAGGATTGCTCCTAGGCGCTGCGGCTTCAGATTCAGCGTCGCTCTCTTCAGTCTGTTCCATCTTTGCATCAGGGAAGTCGTCTTCCGAATCTGAGTTAATCTTTGCGTCTGGAAAATCATCCTCGTCATCACTGTTGTCAGTCTTGGACGCGTCTGCAGCTTTCGAGTCATTCGCGGGCTCGTCGACCATCTCCGCGGCAGAAACTGCTGTCTCTTGCACGCGATGTTTGTGGTGGTTGGCCTTGCTGGAATCGCTGATCTCGAACATGACAGCAAGACCTACGACCAGCTGAGCTGGTGGTAGGAATTCCTTCTTGCCCTTGACGTTGAACATACCGGCCGGGAGGAACTCGCCCGTCTGTCCAGTCTTGCTGACCTGATCGCTACGAACCCACCAAGCTGACATGACAGCCTTTGAGTCCCATGCGTCAGATGTACAAATGCAGAGGTTGCCGGCTTGCGATAGTGTCGAAGGAGGGATGGGGGCATCTGGAGTATCTGGCTTGTTCTTGATGATCATTGGCATCGCTCCTTTGATATCTGCATGAACGTATACATCTCCTTTTCGTAAGAAGCGTCGGTAGATAATTTCGTTCTGCTGAGCATCCTTTCCTCCGAGGACCAAGTAGCCATCCGAAGAGATGAAGTATATGTATTTCTCGAACCACTGCTGCTTGCGCACTGGTCTTAGTACCTCTTTCTCTTGTTTCAAACCCTTCTTCAGGTCCTCTGCAACTTTCTTCTCATGGCTCTTCAACGCTCTGGTCGATGCTTGCAGGGTGCGATCTTCTTTGTCGGCAGCTGTCTTCTTCTGATCAAAGTATTCGGTCGAGTTCGCCCATGCACTCAGAGCTAGGTCGATATCGATAGCCAGTTGAGGCCGAGTGGACACGGCCGGGGTAGGAGCCTTTTTCTTAGGCTTATCATCCTCGTCTTCTGTATCCTCACTGACAGAGCTTGTCTCGTTACCCTCGTCTTCATCGTCTTGACCCTCCTCCCAGTTAGTCTCGTCGAGTAGCAGCGTGACAGTGTTCTCGTGCAACTTGAGCGGTAACTTGATGAGTTGCGCGACCGCATTTCCAGAGTTTTGTTCACGCTCAATCAAGCGCGCAATATCGACCCAATCCATGCCTTGTCTGATCAATCCGTTGACAGCCTCAGTAGCTTCGGTAACACGATGCACGTTTGCCAATATCGCTTCTGCCTTCCGGAAGTTGAGATCCTGCACTTGCTGCAATCCACCGATTCGATCTTCATGCTCCTTGCGCGCCTTCTCTAGCTTCTTCTTGGCCTGTTGTTCGCGTTCTGTCAACTTGGACTCGAGCTTTTGTCCTTCTATCGAGGAGAAAAACTCGTCTACCGCCTTGTTGAAACCATCAAACTCCAAGAATGTATAGTCGGAGTTTTCAAATTGGTGCGGACGGAAGGGATGGAAATCGTCGTAGAGAAGTTTGGACTTTTCAGAAGCCTCGTCATCGGCCGTAGATGCGGATGGGTTTGGCTTGGCTAGAATGTAGCCCTTGATCTGATCTGGCGTCGAGACCTCGTCGGTGATGTTCCTTGCATTCTGTAGGATCTCTACGAGACTGCCTAGGAGATTGTCATCAGCGAGTACCTCCTCAGGCTTGAGAGTCGAATCGAAGTTTGCGATATGCAGCGCATGGTCTACTAGCAAAGGGGGACATTCGGTAATGGAAACGGCCAGCGCCTTCCTCAAAGAGTCCTTGCCTGCTTTTTTCGCCTTCTTCCCTGTCGCTGCAGGCTGATCCTGTTGTTTATCAACCGCCTTCTGCAACCCTTGGCGCACGCGCTCCTTTGTAAGCTCCGGGGCACCGCCGTAGTTCTGCCGTAGGGTCAAGTTGTACTTTAGACCGACCCTCAGTCTCTCATGTTCCTCGCCTTCGTCTACGTTCCGCAAAAGAGACAAGACGTTCAAGTCGGCATCTGTCAGCACGATGTTGCCGCCAGCGTAGAACTCCAAGTACAGCCTGTATAAGCCATCGGAGAATTGGAACTCGAGAATGCGGTCGGTACCAATCTGGCTGATTGAGGTGATCCGCCTTGTTTTCAGGTATTTGCGCAGCTTTGCGACAAAGCTGGAAGGCGCGGCGGCTGTAGTTCGCGCATATTCGGTCAAGTGGCAGCGAAAGCCAGAATCGATAAGTAGCTGTTCGCGGTGGTCGGGCTTGTGGAATTTGATGAGGAAGATTCTCTGTTTGAGTGTCAGTAAGAGGGCTAGGCTGCATGGATAGTAAGTAGTTGGATGCATACAGAGCTTAGGTCATAGACGTTGGTGACTCGCAACGAGGTGAGTTTTGCGGATAGCTCATGGGCTATGACCTGTTCAATTGTTAGCAAGTTGTCATTTGGCCGACAGCATGAAGTTACCCACCTTGACGTCCAAGCTGGAAAACCTCTGCTTCATGGTGATGTCGTGTGCAGAGTCTGTGGTTAGTGGGGTTGGCGACTGTTGGTGGGCTGCGGCGATGACGAAGGTGCGCAAGTAGCGCGATTGCAAGGGTCATGGAAAATGGACGTGGTTCCTGGCCTAACGCTTACTAACCGCCTTGTTCACACGTACGTAGCAGACATGACAGGCGTCTGTTGAAGGCGTCAGTAGAAGCAGGATATATTCATCGGATCTTTATCTTGTGCAGCGCGCTACCAACTCTACCATGCGCCGCGTCCCGGGCCATACCAGTCGCAATGCCAGATGCATCTTATCCCAAACTCCAACAACGCCATGCCCAGCAAACAGAATGCGCTTAGAGACCCTGCCGTATCCTCTCCGCAAGCTGTCTCTTGCCAAACTCCCATGCGTTCAGGAATCCTTGTTCCGAGAGGTCGATGTTCTTCATCGAGGTCATGTCTTGAGCTGGGGGCTTGCTGACGCGCGAGGCAACAATGACCGGGTCCGTTTCGAGGATAATACCGTCGTCTACGAGCTCATCAACAGCGAGTGACTGCGCGTGTTAGTCAAAGCAAGCTAGGAAAGTTGCGACGGTGGGTACATACCACAAGGTCGTAGTTCTCGATGACGGTGCGCTTGTCGACCGAATTCCTGCTATGCATTAGACGAGTTGGCGAGCCGTGCGTGACAAACTTACTTTAGGAGGATGTTGAGCGAGTCTCTCAATGCCAGGACGACACTAGACATGTGTTAGCTCGAGGTCGAGTACCCCAGGCTGCGCTGTGCCCGTACCTGTATAGCAGAACCTCGTTCTCTTCGGCGCTTCCAACCACGTAGAGCATCACGTCCGACTCCATCTTGAAGACAATGACCTTGCCATCATACAATATAATGTCCGTCGTCTGCTTGGCCGTCTTCTCTGTGCAACGTGTCAGACGAATGGGCGGGTAGCTTTATATGGAGGCGGTCTACACACCCAACAGTCCCTTCTCAAAAGCCTTCTGGTCCTTGACCGTCTTGTATGCAATCTGGCCAGGGTAGTCATTCTGGTGCCCGGCCGGCGGGTGCGGGTTCGAGTAGTACTTGGTGAGGATGCGGGAGCCGTCGTCGATGGCGAGGACCAGGATCGCCTGGACGCTGAAGAGGGAAAGAGGGCGCGACATGGTGGAGCACGTGTATAATCGTCTATGCAGGCGTCAATGGGGTCAGCTCTGGTGTCGACGCGGTGGGGGGTTTTGGTTGATAGGTGTCTGCTTGCGGAGAAGCGGCCAATCACGGAGGTCGTGCGCCCTGGGCTTTAGCGCGCCGTCTGAACTTTTGAGAAGATGCGACGACCATAGGCGGGCGCATCACATCCGTCCAAGTCAGTACACCGCGAACATGCACAAAGTATCGCGAACCTCACTCGCTTCCCTGGTCTGTCCATCGGCCCCGTTTCTTGCGCCTCGTCTTCTTCGCACTGCGGCACCCGCTGCTGTGACATTGGCACAATGCCCGCCATCTGCACGCCCTCAGAGGGCGACGTACGCAACAGCAAGGGAGGGGAAAGGCAGCGCGGGAAAGACAGGCCCCAAGGAGGGTAAAGGACTCATCAGAAAGATTGATCCCAAGAAGGGAAAATCGAAGTCTTTTCCTCTTCGTTCTCCTCGTCTGGACCCGGAAGAATATGAAGTAAGACCGACCATCTCTTTCACGGACTGTGCTCACAACACCAGACAGTCCGCCTAGTCAAGAAGTTCCGAGAAGCCTGCGATGTCCGAAATGTCCAGCTTGTCATGGAACTCTACCCCACGCTACTCGCGGCAAAAGTCTTGAATAGCTACGACACGCGACGCATCACCCAAGTCCTTCACGTGCGCATACGCAACGAGCACAGTCCGAGCAAGCGAGACGAACTCTTTCCTTTCGTCCAGCAGTTGGTGAGCCATCTACGTCAAGGAACAGTCGAGCCGCACCCCTTCGCATTCGTCCATCTGTTCGGTATCTACAAGGACGCCAAGCGCTTCGATGAGGGGTATGCACTTTGGGAATGGCTGGTCCAACAAGACGAGCGCTACGTGTCGCAGGCTGTCTATGGCGCTGCAATCGAACTCATGGCATATGGAAGACTCAAGCCTCTGCCCTTATTGGAGGATCTGTACAACGACGGACTGAAGCGCTTCCCAGGCACCTTTGCTGAGTATCATCTCTCGCCTGACGCCATCGTGCCCGACCGCACCCAGCTTACTACAATCTCCGGTATTCCTACGCTCCTTCTCCAGGGCATACTCACCGCTCGCATACTGGCTCGTGATTGGAAACGGGCTTATCTGGCGCTGGACACTGCACTCCGTATCTATCCCACACAGACCCCACCCCGCTATTTTGAGCTCTTCATGACCGAGAGGCCTATATCTGAAGGATACACGGCCTTTATGCTAGCTTGCCGTGCTGGTGTCGCTATGAGGCCAACTCACGTTACTGCGCTTATTACCAAGCTGCGAGCTGCCATGGGAGCGTCACAATCTATAGCTGATCGTGTCATGCTGCTCCGAGCCATTGCGAACGCCATGTATGGCTACTTGGAGGCTGGGGAAACTCTCGAAGGCATTCACGTCGGGTCATTCCTCCGTGCTTTTGAACTGTTGCTACCAGAACCCATCGGTGGCGAAGATTATGTTGGGGAAGCAGCAGAGATGCGCGACATCCTGGCAGTTACAGCACATGAGATTATGTCGAATTTGATTCAAGCTGGCATGCCACCCGAGCTTCGATCATTACAGGCTCTCATCTCGATATCGGGTAAACTACGCCTTCCAAGTCTACTGAGTGCCACCCTTCAAGACATTGAAGCGGCAGGTTTTGAGCTTGGGCCTATCGAGAGACGAACGATCATAACATCGGCCGGGTTACTCAAGGACAAAAAGTTACTTGAGCAGTATTGGTTGCTTGTTGTGTCAGATGCAGAGGCGAACAGTGCACAGATACCATTTGAAGATTGGATTACTTTCACCAAGGCATGTAGACGAGCCGATCATAGTGATTACTTCCGAAGTCAGCTTTTGAAGTTGCCGTATGCCATCGACAACAACACTGAGCGCCACATCATTCAACAAATCGACATGCCAGAGACGTCCGCACTCAACCACAGATACCAATACATGAGCGTCAAGGAATTGACAACGGAGCTGGATGCACTCAAGACTCAGATGAAGGACATTGAAACCGTTGTCATGTCCGGACAACCACTCAATCTCCATGCATCCCCATTATACATGCATTTGGACCCCCAACACCCTTCTCTGGGTCGTGAAGAGGATCTACGATCGGTATACAACGAGCTCACTACTGATCCACACCAACCGCCTCCACCACCAGCCACACCTGATTCACCTATTCAGCCCGCAGTGAGTCCAACCGGCATACCCCTGGATGACCTCCGATTTCAGAATTGGGTCACCGTCCACGAAATGATGGACACAGCTGCCGACTACGAGTCTGATCTCCGTTATGCCGTTGACACCGCCATCAAGGCTGGCACCCCGCTAAAAGGCACCCCAGAACTTTTGCGTTTGCGTAAAGAAGCCTCGACACCGCGATCTCGCACCGATCTGAGCATGATAATAAAAGAGCTCAGAGCGAGTCGCCGCGAAGACTTGAAAATGTTCAGAAACGTTGCGTCAGATGACCTTTACAAGACGAAAATCACTAAACACATTGCCAAAGATGAGGGAGAGACCGCCGTAGCGGGCGAAAAGGGAGCGCAAAAGATCAGAAAGTATGTTGGCCTGGAGTCGTATCATGACGCCCCTGCTAGTTTGATACGTCAGGTAAAAGTATCAGACAGGAAGGCCTAGGAAATACTCGAAGAGGTCGGTGCTGCTGAGGATAGTCTGGCCCCCAGTGAAAGAGACATAATCCGACCTTTCAAAAGCGATTTTTTCTTCAAACATAATCATTGATCGTTTAAGTAGACATCTGTAAGGTGTATGTGTTTGCCTTGAGCTGGAAGTCTGCATACACCGTGACTAGATTTCTGTTGTCCGTATAGGAGATCATCTGTGATTATATGTGTATTTATACATTATCCAGTACCCTTTACTAGATCTTGAAGACAAGACACATCGCTATCCACTTCGTACATATTGATGGCAGCAGATCATGCCGCCGAGAATTGTGCCGAAGGTCTCCTATCGCAACTATCTCCATGTTGGTCTGACGTTTACTCATCATCACTCAAGTCTCATTACGTTGCATTCTTTCTTTCATCGGATACAAGGACAATCGAGACGTAAAGGAATAATCATCTTACTGCACCGTGGATCCAGCATTTGCACACTGCGTCTCACCTCATGTCGCCTCACCTTTCTCGGAACGTTTCCACCGGCGGATTTTTCCGCTCGGTATCCGAAGGAACATTTGGTCCGAGGATGGTTGTGCGGCCGTATGACATTGGCTTTGTGTTTGGATGACGGCAGACTAGGCCAACTTTTGAGTCATGTTCGCTGACCGGACTATGTTGGCTGATGACGTGGGAGTGGGATGCAAGTACATGATAGCGTGGAGGTACTCAGTGTGGTGAGTGGAGTTAGTACGCTTGACCAAAGTCGCGGTGTGTAGACCACGTGGAGTTGTTTTATCGCCGTCATAGGCAGTTTCACCACTTGCAGAATGAGCAGATGTGTAAGTATGAAGATGAGTGGTTGATGCATATCTCATTACCGAATACCAGGACATTGCAAGCCTCGCGGCCATAAAGCCGTCTGCCCAAGAAAATTCCAAATCTAAATCCAAAAAATGTAATACAGTCAAGTCAACTTAAAGTTGACGGGGAATACGAAGCCAAAAAAATAAATAAGACAATGATGTCAAGAAGTGAAGAATGGAGGCACGCAGCGGTCAACGCGCAAAGCAAGAAGCCATGACAATGTACAACCCTGAAAATCTCCAACGCCACATCAAGTAACCAAACCCGCTAAGTGCAAACAAAGTAACGAGAAGAGAAGGCGTCTCTAGTTCGAGCCAGAGCTACCCCTCCGGCTGTCGGCTGGTGTGATGGGAAAGCAGAAGTCGACTGGCGATGGTGGTGGAGCTGGGGTTTCGTTGGCGTCTGAGGAGCGCGAGGTCAAGCCTGAGGATGCTTTGAATGCCGCGCTGACATCGTGGCCAAGTGTTGAGTTGGTGAAGATGGAGAGACGCTGACGAGGGTTGAAAGCGGAGGCTGCGGAGGCGGGCATGTTGATGGTTTTTGTGTGTGGTGATTGTACTTGACAGTGTGTACTTAATACGTAGTTGACGATGAGTCTCGTAGGTATGAGGAGACTATCTGAAAATGCGGAGAGTATCCGGGATAGTTGACTAGATAGTTGCAACGGAAGCCGAAGAAATTGTACGGGCCGGAGTTATTGATGCGCTGGTGCGATGCAGGGTAATTCTGATTCTCGGGGAAAGGTGCGTAAGATATGTGATGTGCTGTCTCGGACTGTGACAACAACTAAAACTCGGGCTGACTCGGTAACAAGGCTGAAGTGTGTGTCTAGGGAAGGGGTGAGTCAGATTTAATATCAAGGAAGAATGCGCTGGGGTTGTTGGAACAGGGCTTAGGTGCGGTCGTGCGTTGGCATACAGGGCTACCAGAATTGGCGGAACCCCGGACTTGATGCGCTCGGGTATGGGGAAGAAGGTTGCGTAAGGGGCTGACTTACTTTTGGGATGTGGGTGCCAACGAGCGAGGCGTGTTACACAAGTGTGGTATTGCGAGAGGCTTGTGTGTAAGCTGGACCAAGGTATGCTTCAGTGCAAATGGTATGTTTGAAGAAAGCAAAGAGGCTCAAGGTAGAAGTGATTTTTTAATGTCAAGTAGATGAGGACGTGTGTAAGGAATAAGTATTGAGCGTAAAGCTAGGTCGTACTTTGCGATGCGTGGTAAATGGCGATACCGCGTCGAAGGGGGCGCTTCTCTTATACCACAGTACAAGTGCAGAGTACCGATACGATCGCTATTCACCGCCGAAGAGATAACCCTGACTCGCATCATTAACCAGGGTTGTAACGGAATCTCGGAAGGGCCATACGTTTTGAGCTAAAAGCAAAAGTATAATCAGCAATCAAATGTGCGCGGCCACACGGGGAAGCGGACGGTTGCAACTCCTTGTTGCGCGACCATCGTTGCACCTGGAAGGTGCAAAGTCCACCCCACGCCCTGATCCTGTTCCAGGGTCGCAGAATCAAGGCTGTTCTGGGGCGTCCTGTCATCATTGACGTGTCTGAGATGGTTTTCTTGAAGCGAGGATGCATGCGACAAACAAGGCACACAAGCCTGTCAGGCCCTTCCGCAGCGTCCCACGCATCCTCTCTACCAGAAGCCTGCTCGTGAGAAAGGATGATACCTATCGCAGACGGCCCGAAGAAGCAAACCAATACAGTACAGTACACCGCGGCGGTCCGCGGGTAGAAGCCGACAAGCGGATGACGTGGGCGAGCAAGACACCACAGTGTCCTTTGGGTGGCTGTCGCAAGCAAGGCATCATCGAAGCCGGACCGACCAAGTCAATTCTCTGACCGCTTCTCCGATGTGCATAGGTATGCATATCCCACGCGAGGCTTGCGGCAGAGCAAGATGGGGTAAGTGGAGCTCCGGGCTGCATTCCCCGGATACCAGCGGGCTGGGATTTGCCCACTCAAAAAAGGAAGACGAGGCGTCTGGAACTTTGCCTAAGAAGTTGGCTCCACCTTGATCATCAGCATTCGTGCTACTCCCTTGATGCCCATCCAGGTACCGCCGCATCACTTTTGCAACGGCTTTTTACACTGCCTGTCATCGACTCATACACCTTGCAGTGCGGACAAACCCGGATAGGCAACCCGCGTTGGGTTGCGACACGGGAATAATTCCTGCGACGTTTGCCCAGGCTGGAATGAGACTTCCTGCAATAAGGCTTCGAGAACACTGCTGGAAGGGCGCTCGAGCCGACCTGTGTCACGGCCAAGGCATTACTGACGTTGGTGTCATCGTTCCGCCCCTTTTCTACCGGTTGAAATTACGGCAGAAGAGTGACATCTCAGACCTCCTTCCGTCCTGCGTTTTGGCCGCTCTGGCATGGCTGATCCAAGTTGTTCTCGCCATCGTCGAGCAAGCGCAGATCGAAGCGTTCGGCGCCGCAAACACACTTGTTACAGCATTATGCCGGTCGCGATCAGATCTCGATGCGCGACGCAGGCAGCAAAATTCTTCACCTCCGCGCCATCCGAACGATAATTCCATGTTGTCCTTGAAGATAGCGAACGAATTCTGTTACCGGTCGACTACTCGTGGCGCAAACCTTCCTCTGGTTACTTTTGTTAAGCGATAGCCTGAGCCAAGCTCACCTGTCATCACATCATCTCATCGAGACGTCGAATGGGAAGCTATGGGGTCGCACGTTAGACGCGAGCTAAACGTAACCTCAACGTCGTTTCATCTTTGGTAAGGCGACGTAGCCTTCTACCTAGTAAACTCCGACGCCTTTCTCCCAAGCCTTATCCACGCAACCCGCTTTCCCCGGCCTGGCGTATAGCCTGATCCCCGCCCTTGCGTTAGGGTTGCTGTCGGAACAAACATCCCCCCAACCATAACGTGTAACGTTCCTCACCTCTACCGCGGGGCGTAAGTTGTATGATGTGGCGCGGTGGTCCGCCTTCGTAAATTCGTGTCGCATCGGAATCCGGGTTGTGCCGTTAGCGAGACGGTGATTTCTAGGCGCTGGTGTCGCTTTCCGATCGTCTGCGGCCTTCCGACGACAATCTGCGCGTTATCTGACCGACTCTTGACAGGCTTTCACCGCAACTTGGCGACGTAGCGAAGAAAAATTGAGTATAAGCGGGGAAGGTTGCAGTAAGGCTTTGAGGAGAAAGAGGGAGAGCTTCGCGTCTCTGGGCGTGCCTGCTTCGTGTGGGTTATGGCAACTGTAAAAAGCGACAACTACTACTACCACCATGTGTGACCTCCTAGACGCACTGAGACATCAATTGCAAAACACTGAAAGTGAACGGCTGTCATTCTTTTGTCTCGACAGAAGACATCAGGTAAGCATATGTTGCTTTGCGCGATTGGCTTAGCAATATTTTCTCCGTTGCTGATACAAGCCCATACATTTTTGTATAGTGATGGACTTCGTGACGTTGTCTGCAGCGGCATGAGGGCGCTCCCCTGACGCCTGTTTGCTGTCGCAGGCTGCGAGAATTTCCTCTCACCAGCGATCCATCATGAAATCCCACCACTGCAGCCTACAGACATTCTCCCTTGGTGGTGCATACAGTTACGCAATGTTTCCTCAACACCCCTAACCTTCTGCCCCTCATTGTCCCAAACATTGTGTTGTTATCGCCAACCGACACATGCATGGAATCGGTCGATCAGCAGTGGCAATGGCTAGAATCACTCAAATCACTACCCGTGCCCAAGTAGCCGAGTCATTGCACCAGGCATTGCTTAGAAGAACAAGATTCGGAGGCCTTACGTTCACACGAGCAGGCATCTTTGACTACTTCGAGCACGTACACCATTACTTCGGCTGCCCTGAAGACGACTCAGCTTAGCCAACGCTTACTATTAGCCATCGTCCGGATGTCGACCAGTCCATTCTCAATGCTTGTCTGCATCAGAGGTACTCTCATGGCCTTGCGCAATACGCTATTCCCCATTTCAATCTCAAAGATCTAACCACGTCCAAATCTACTACTCATTTTTCTGAATGCTCGTGTTCAACATTCAACAAGTAAATTAGCTTTTCTCGACTACGAGTTGGCGCCCTTGATACACCTGCGACCAGCGATCATCAAGCATACGGAACACGCTATGGGCCTCGTCAGTGAAAAGTATGGTCAGATATTAGAGTGGGACACGGAAGAACAAACTGTGCCGAGCATCTCCGAGCTAAATAGGCTCTCTTTGCTGTATAAGACCAATCTAGATTCGGTAAGTTGGGCACTAAAGAAGTGCTCCCGATGAACTTCTTCGAGTCGCTTGTTGAGACATGATCCTTCCTAAATTCTTCCAGTTGGATATCATGCAAGAGCTAAAGCCAGTCCGGTCTTCATCGCTAGGCATCTGTGCCTGCTTCACTCAAGAGTGCGATCGCAGTGTCGAGGACGATGTGGCCGGCATCAAGTTTAATGGTAAGCGTGATCGCAAGCGGGATAAAGAACTGGAGCATGTCATCACTCTATTCAGATATCTCTAGGAACTACCTGTCAGGTAGACGATAAAGACACACACATTGGTGGAGACACCTGACAATCTACTACAGACCAACGAACGAGCAAGCATCTTAAGTTTCCCATTCGCGGCCTCACTTCTTTCGAAATCGTCCATAGTGTCGGAAAGTCTTCGCTAACTCAGCTTCTTCCTACCCTAGGCAAAACGAGTCCAGTACTAAGTCAAGCACCGACAGGCAGAGCTGATCACAAGCTATGCTATCAATCTCTCGCAATGTAACTCGACTGCTAACACAGCTCTCGAGAGCACCAACCTCACTGATCTGGGGAAACCAGACGCGAAGTTTCGCTGTCCAGTCAACAAGCATCGAAGCCCGAAAAATCTCGAAATTCTCAGAAACGTAGAAGCCGCTTCAGGTGCATCCTGGTATGCCGTAGATGGCCGCTTAAGAGACTGCACTGGTACTACACCCCACGATATCGTCTGCGGTATCATCAAGGACGTACACTACAGCGTGAACCACTTTGGGCCGAGCTTGATAAGGCTTCTGAATGCTATACTCCAGTCGATTTCATTTACGTCACTATCCCCACTGACCTCCATGACCCTACGAAGCAGATCACTGGTAAATCCAATAGAATCAACTTGAGTGGTACCAAGAAAGCTGGTTCTCACGATATCGCAGCTCTGCATGACAACGATGATCAGGACAACGATGCTGATGAACAGCGTACTACTACCTTCCGTATGGGTTCGGCGCTTCAGTCGGCACCTCGCAAGGACGTATGGCTGGCAGGACGAGGTGTTCCAGCTCACCTAAAGCCGTCTTGTGTATGGCAGTCTTGAGACGTTCGCTATGTACACTCATCCTGGCATAACATTGTCCATGTAAGGTGTTTGGGTGTTTGTCAAGATTAATTTGGTCTTTTAGAGGATTCAGTCTACAGTGATTGATGAGCCAGCCCATCGGCGGCCCAGAAGTATGAGGTTGGCGTCATACTAGAGGTCATTCAGTTATTGATGCTCATGTATCAATACTGAACCTAAGTAGTCCAGTTTCCTGTAAGAGGAACTTTATTTCTCTCGTGGTTTGGTCCTTCTTCTACAACCACACAGTTTGCGCATACTGTGATCGATGTGGGAGCGCCAACAACCATGGTCTTGCTCTCGCAAAGCACATATAGTGGCCACAGTACTATAAGAAATACTTGACTTTTTTTTGTGATTCTTTTTCGTGAGGTTGAAGTACGTGTCGGATGCATTTATCACCTGCTTCTATGTAACATCTCGTTGCTCCCTTTCAAGGACTTTTCGTGTTACGGTCGTATCTCACAATCGTTGGTCGACCACCTGTCCCCACGCGAAGCGCCTTCCGGTTTGGGCACTAGCGTTGACACCGACTTCGGGATTTGTACATTGCGGCCTAGATGTCATCATACATCAACGAAAGCTGCATTGTCACCGGATTTTTGTACCCAGTGCCAGGCCCTTGTGATAACATCAGTTGGGCTTATGTTAGCTAGTGGACGTTATATTTCTATGAGGGACTGTCGGGCGTAACCAGGCTGTGCATGCTGACCGTAATCGTTGCGTGGCCAGCAACCAGTATGGTGCCCAGCCTTACAACACTAGAGCTGCTTGCCTGAAACCGGTGAGCCTCCTGTTCTGTCTATTTCAGCATTCATCTACCACCGGTAAGATCTAGCCAGACCACCTCAAGAGTTGCCTGGGAGCCGCGTCCTGCGATTAATTGTGCGGACAACATGTCGCGACCAAATACTAATTCGTCACCAGAGCCGCATGAACGTTATTCGTAGATATCGCTTCCTGATAGCGAATACTTTGACGATGACACGCGACATGAGCAAAGTGTGCAAAGCAGCACCGTTGGCAGCGTGTCCAGGCCTGAGTCACGAATACTGGGGCAGTATGAGCCCGTATCGCGAATCGACACCCCTCCTCATGCTATACACGAGCAAGAAACACTCTTGGACACCAGCTATGATTGCGCAGGTCTACCAGTCACTCCACTGAATGCAGTAGATGAATGCGACTCGCTGGATCAGCAGTGCATAAGAACTCCGGACAACACCCAAAAGCGCGAACCTTGTGCGAAACACTTCTATCTACTAAGCTAGACATCGGCTGATGATCTAATAGCAGATTACCAGGACCAAAATCTACAGAAATCTACCGAATGGCTACCCTACACCCTGCGGCGCCCTTACCTGATCGCCCTAGGTGCAGTGTCACTCGTACTGTCTATCGTCTTGGCAACACTTTGCTGGCAGTCCTATAAGAATCATGGACTTGGAGATGAAGTTGGGTCCACGGGACTGTTCTTTGGGTGGAGATACACGCCCACCATCGTTGCAGTCTTCTTCACACAGGCTATTGTCCAGATTGCCGAGGACGTAAAAAGAACAGAAGCGTACGCGCGCATGGCGAGCCCGGAGACCGTCAAAGCAAAGTTCACCCTATTCTACTCGCCCAGGGTGTGGTGGAAAAGCATCTTCATAGGTTTTTCTCGAAAGCGGAGTGGCGGATACAGAGGATGGGCCCTAACCTTATCTTCGCTTGCAGCTGGCGTCAGCATACTCGGCATCTCAGCCTTCTCGTCGTCCCTGTTAGTTGCAAAGGATGTTTTGACAAAGGAGAGTGTGCAACTACAACGATACGCAGCTGGTCAGACAACGGGGAAAGAGTTATTACCTATTCAACTTGTACCCCGAAGAGATACTTACTCCCGCACTATCAGTGGATATCTTTTCAACGTCTCCACATCGATGTGGATGTTCGACTCATATCTCATTGTGCCCTTCGGCGCATCTAACAGCGGCATCGATCGCGTATCACTCGAGAACGGTATCTGGCAAGCAGAGACTGAGGTGTTCCATTTAGACTATCATTGTACACCAATGGTTCTATCTGATAAGAGCATTCTAGATATCAGTTACACAGCCGCGAACGTCTCACAGTCAAACGATGCGTGCCCGAACGATGTTTGTACCGTCAAGTCCAAAGGATTGCAGATTCGATCGCAGGACGGTTGTGAGGTTCGGATTCAAGGACCCATCGATGTCTGGGATGGGCTATTGGTGATGACGGGTGAGTTCTTTCAGAGCGATACCTTTTCAACGGATGGTGGCCTACTCTGGACAAATATGTCCTCTGACTACGTGTCGTGGCAAACTCTTGTTGATGAGTACGGCCAGACGCCGGAAATTCTCGCTAGTGGGAACATGGTCCTCGAACAATGGTCTCGCACTTTCATACATAGCTTGTCTGAGCAATGTGTGGGGCGTGATCTGCTTCTTGTATCGCCGCCATGGATCGACTATACCGAAGGTGAACTAGCCTCATGGGAAAATCTCACGGTACGATCTGCTGTATGCACTCCGCAATACAACGCAGCTGCCATGCCAGTCACCGTATCGACTGGCGGAGCCGGAACGTCCATCTCCTTTGACGTTTCTGAGCTCGAGCGACGTAGCCAGTCCGTACCGAAAAAAGCTATTGATTTTGCCTTATTGGACGATATTTCCTTTCACAACAGCAATTGGGCCAAGTACATTACCATACCGCTTACTGTCCATGGCGATTTTGAGGGGATATCCACACTTCTTGTAGACAAGTTCGGCCAGAACGTTTCCAGCATGCTGGAGAGTGACACACTAGAGATGGAAGCTAGCATGCTTCGAACGCGTTTCGCGAAGGAGCTCTTGCTATCGTCTATCACAGAATCAGACGTCCTAGAGCTAGAGAGTGCACCTGGTAGTGTTACACACGTGAGGGGAAGGATTTTGGTTATTACTGAGATTGGGATAACGCTATCCGTGCTCTTCCTGCTCTTGGCATGCTATCTAACAAGCATGATATTTAGCGTATCGGTCAGACGACGACCGCTAGGCCTCAGATCGGATCCTGCGGCTATTATTGGGACAGCTTCACTCCTCAAAATCGATTCACCTCCTATGGCTACATTACAAACACTAGCTGGACATAGCCGACCACACATACAAGAGACGATTGAATCACGAACTTACAATTTGCGAGGAAGCATTCTTTCGGAGGGTACATCGAAATGTGAGGCAGTCAAAGCTGAAGGGTCAGACTTACTTGCTAGGAAGAAGGAACTGTCCCCAGGCTCTCCAAAATCTAAAGCCAGCATTGGAAACGACTGGAGGCCCTCAATGCTCCACAAAAGGTGGCTCTTCGCATTGTTAGCTTATCTCTTTGCTACTACAGTAGCCATTTTGATTCTTCGCGGATATGCACGAGAGAAAAAGCTCTCCCGTACTGCATTCACCTACGAAGTCGATGTGGGCCTTTTCAACACAACTTTCTCGCCTCACTCCCTTATAGCTACACTGATCGCAGTGGGAATTGGTCTGAGCTGGGATGGCGTTGACAAGCCTATGCGGGGTTTGCAGCCATATCTCTCTATGTCGCGAAACCCAGTGGCTCCCAAACGGGGAGCATCTTTGACGTACCAATCTTCGTACTGGGTGTGGGCTGCTGTGAAAGCAGCGCTACGCAAACATTGGATCCTATGTCTTGTTGCTGCCGGAACAACTCTGTCACAAATTCGTAAGTAATTTCTTGCTCCAATAAAGACATGTAGCTGATTGAACAGTCATTATATCTATGGCTGCTGTCTTTGAGAGGCAGGCAGTCACACAAGAGCAGCCAATAATAGATGCAGATAACACCATCACAGCACCGTTTTCGCTACGGCAAGAACCTTTAAACTTTTATCAAAGCGACGATGGCACACGTGAACGTCATTTCGAGATAACTGAATCCTTGTTGGAAGCGTCAAAGATTCAGTGGTTATATAATGCGCTAGACGAGATCATTCTCGACCCACCACAACTACCATGCACGAAAGATGAATGGGTTTTCACTCCCCTCGATATAGATCCGTTACCAAACGTCACAATGTCTTCGAAGGCGACCTCTGAAGATGAGAACCATTCGAATTCAGATCCCCTGAGTTCACCCGCCAACATCTCTTCTATTACATCTGCACTTCGAAGTCGGTTGGAATGTTCTCCGATCGTCGTGCCAAACTCCAGCTGGCTCAACCGAGCCGCAGACGTTTACCCAGACCGGAAGAACGAGACTTTACCAGGGTTTGCTCTACCGACTACCCTTTTCAACGGCGAGTTGTACAATACATCTGTCTTTTCAATTCCAAGACGATTGTCATGCTGTGCGAATGGCACAGATCCGGGTGGGCAAGCTGTTGTTGCATACTGGACTAGCAACAGCTCAATGCTTGAACCAGAAGACCCTGCTGATTTGTCTCAGAATTGCACTACAACTGTGACTGAAAACACGACTGAAACTCGCTGTGAATCTTTCTCACGTCCCAGTAGCGGACCTGAGAACGTAGTTGTCCATGGTTCTTGGTATCGTAATTTTACCATAAAATGGATTGTTGGACCGGGAGCGACGGCAGAAATCTCTGGAGCCGAACTCAACACAACTTACCAGAATAATGGCGACACTTTTGGAAATGCAAGTGAGGAGCTTCTCTACTTCACAGAGGAACCTACGATGTCTATAATGAACTGTGCGCCGATCATCGAGGTCGCGAATGCTAGCGTTATCGTAGCCAGGAGCTCCGGAAACGTCCTGGACTTCGTCTTGTTATCTGATACTCAGCCTGATCAGAATGCATGGGAGTACGCCTGGGATATTGTGTATCCTGAACCAACACGAAACGATGCTGATGGAAATGTTAGGTGAGCACTTTAGCTTTTGGTTTACCACATCGCGCTCATGAGTTATGCATGGAAAGCTGACCATTTCCTTTACCAGTTACGGTCATTTGTTCATGACCCAGCTTCTCACAGCTCCGTATGTCATCGCTCCAAGAAGGGCACACTCTTGGCTCTCATACAACAAGAGCATTGAGGAAACAGAAAGCGAGCGCTTCAACATCCGCGACCGCGACCGCGGTCTCAATGTCGACTTCATGTCCTACGCAAACTGGCACCTTACCAACAAGAACTCAGATGCACTGCTAAACACAACCACACTATTCTGGCACTCCGAAAAGACCTTGCAGACCTTCTTCAAGCACTTTGCTCACTCTGGATCATCGCAACTTGGTGGTTACCGTTCAGCTGATGATTCTGGGAGAGCGGTTTATAAGAATGCCCTTGACTGGCAAGATGGTGTTATTAACGCAACGTTCACGGAACGTTTCGAAGTCCTGGTCATGAATGAGGTTGCTACCTGGATCTCTCTGACCATTCTCATTTTGCTCATAATCATCCTGATTGTTCTCATCGTGAGCTTGCAGATCGTGTATCCAAGCTCATCTCTGCAGCACCCTATAGAGTGCTTGGCAGACGTACTTACCATGGTTGCTGGGAGCGATGGTCTAATTAGTCTAATCGAAGAGCAGGGCGTTGAAGGTTTCGCCAACAGTGACAAAATGACGAGATTAGGTTGGTTCAAGGATCGGAAGGGAGATGTCAGATGGGGTGTTGAGCTCGTAGATGCGGAGGGTATCGAATGGGTTGATGGGCCTGAGGCAGCTAGGCCGGATGAAGTTGGTGACGAAGAGTCATCGGTCGGAAGCAGAGGAGTGGCTGATACGAACAGCTCACTTCTGGAAGGTGAGCGGAGGCCGCTTTCTCCGCAATATTCCGCTCAAGAGCAAGAAGCAGAATCGATGTTGGAACAGCAGAGCCACTCAACGTAGTGATGGTACCCCGGGTTTTGAAGAGAGAAGACCGTCAGGCATATGTCACTGACATGTCATCGGATAAATTCAATGGTTGCTTCACTTTTTACTTTCCTACTAAGCTGGCCATGTACATCTCATTTCAAATCTCGACACGTAGGCAACCCACCATGCATTCACTCGCCCAACACAAGCAAGGCAAGTGAGGCGGGTATATCATACCTATGTAAATATGACTAGTAATGCCGGAAATCTCCGTCCAAACAGACACCACCAATACGTCTAGTACCGGCACTTCCCCGTTTCTTACAGTACCGAAACAATGGTCTGGAACACTGGGAAAAAGAACAACGTGTGGGACATGTCGGAGCATTGTGGGCCGAATTGGGATGGGGTGAGCGTGGGCTGGTTGCATATGCGGTATGAAAAAGCAGATACGCAAGCTGAGGTCAGTGGCATCATTACGCATCACATTTGCGGTGAACCAACACAGGGTACACTGATTACTAGAGGGTGGAAGAGATGTGATTGTAATCCCAAGTGATGCTTACAGGCTAGCTGCAGTATCCTCTAGATCAGTTCTATCCATCAATCCCACTCAGCTATGTAAAGAAAGAAATGGAAAACATTCAAAGCGCTGCGTAGTTCATGATCCATACAACCATCATCATAAGCGTCGTAGCCGTTGCCAACACATCGACCTTTGCTTACTTTTTGCGACAAGCGAAAAAAAGAAATCCCACACATTTCTGCTGCCACGTAGATCCAGCCACAACAAGTGATAGAGAAAAAAGGGTATTACATCCGCCAAACAAAAAGGTCCGAAAAGCCTCCGTGAGGAGCTGGTATAGTGCAGGGAAAGAAAAAGGAAGGGGGGTGGTGTGGGGAACGCTCAAAAAAGGCGCGACGAAAGGTAGGAAGAAGATAACCGTACAATCTGTGATCGATCCAAAGGTCCAGATGGCGCGACCGCCCTTACGCATTATATGTTGGTGTGCGTGAGCGTTCCAGTCTAGCAAACAATAACAATGTAACCTGCACTGTCGCAAGGAACACAGCAAACATACAAACATGCAGCGCGAGTGGGTAACCGTACCAAAATCGAAAGCGCGATGAAGAAACCGATCCGAACTTTTTTGTTGAGCAGGTCTGCCGCAGAAGGCTGTCCACGCTCGTGAAAAGCTTTTGGTCTGAAAATCATCCACCCAACGAAGGAAATAAGATCGAATGAAAATTGCCGGTCAGACAAGGATAAGGTTCGGAACAGGCGTGTAACGTGTGGAGGAAAGGTCGAAGTCGGTCTACGCATCTTTGTGGTGTGGGCGAATGCCAGAGGTTCGAAGATTCTCAGTTAACGTAATGGGAATTGGCGCGGCGACGCAGTGGTCGCTGCACCTCAATCCTATCGTCTTGAGAATCTCGTACTACTCGGCTTTCGCGTCTACTACGGTGGCTGCGTATACTGCCTTCGTTCATCTCCTCTGCTTGTCTCCGCGTGACCAATGCCTTCCTGTCACCTGCATTGCTGCCTTTCTCGCTGCCACCGTCAGGATTTCCGCTAATGACGAGTTCTGCCATGCCGTCCTCGCCTGGGATGAGTCGCATAGTGCGACCCTCCATGTCGCCGTTGAACTGCAGGCTGAGTGGGGCATTCGCGTCTACTCTGAGGCGAATCTCGTTGTTGCCGTTGCTGGTGACGGCCGTGTGCCTGTCACTTCCAGAGGAGCCAGAATGAGAGGGAATTGACGGTACCCTAGAAGCTCTCTTTGCGGCACTGTGGATGTGGTCGATCAACGGAGCATCAGTACCGCGTTGATGGTTGATGTATTCCAACGCTTTCATCTCATCTCGCCTGGCCTTCGGTGGAGCACGCTCTTTGACCTTGCGGCCTTCCGCATCAGTAGGACGGCGGCGGCGAGGAGGAGCTGGAGCTTCGGGGATGGGAGCCTCGACTTCGGACTCATACTCGTCGCTACTGTCGAACGCGGCGGGAGGTTGGTAATAGACCTTTGAATTACGTTTTTCACGTTTGCGCTCCTGCTCAGCCTGGTATCGCGCCTCGGCTTTCTCGGCCTCGCGTCTATCAGCCTCGCGTCTAGCCCTAGCATCAGCTTTAGCGTTGGCTTCAGCTTCGAGGCGTTCATATTCCCTGGCCTCAGCATGTCTGTCGTTATAAGACTTCCCGTAATGAGCTGATCGACGCCGCTCAGCCTTAGTGCTGTCGTGCACATAGACCTGACCACCTCTGGCGGGATATTCGGTTTGAATTTCACGCGGTGGAGGAGGAGGTCGGCTGACTGACTGTCGGCGAGACGGTTCGTTTGTGCTCTTGGTTGTACGGTGACGGCTGGTAGGGTGGTCGTGGTTGACAACGACAGGCTGGGACTTGCGGCGGTCAGCGCGAACTTGCTCGACCTCCGAGGTGGTGTAGGCGTGGGAGATGGATGGACGCTGCAGTTTCTTGCTCTTGCTCTTGGGCTTCGCTTTGGACTTGGTCCGCTCAAGCTTTTGGGGAGGAGGCGGCATGAGCGCACGCTGGGCATAGCGATCGTCGGGATGGGGCTCGGCTTCATAGTCGTCGTCTTCGTCAGACGATGCACTCTCAGATTCGCTGTAGCTCTCGTAGGCCTCGCCCTGGAGCTGCTTCTGGGGTGGAAACCTGGGCTGTGTAGCGCTCTGAGGCTGGCCGCGCCTTGCCGAATACTGATCACGCGGAGCTTGGTCGATGACAAGGGGTGGTGCAGGTCCATTGCGTGCAATATTGGTCGAGTTGCGGTGTGTCATGCCTGGCCTTTGCATGCCGTCGTAAGACGGGGCCATCCCGTAGCCGTACTGAGGGTGGTATACAGGTGCCGCTCCATATGGTCCGGGTGGGGGGCCCATCTGGCCTGAATAGCTTTGACGGTAAAGCGCAGACTGGGAGAGGGGCGGGCCATGATCTTGCGGGTGGCCTGCATATCCTCCAGGCGCTCCCTGAGTCCAGTGGTACTGGGGTCCAGGCTCACCGCTGTAGCTGACGGGTCGAGACACAGAGGGACGACGGGGACGTGTCGTGGCTGGCTGGATAACGGCACCAGCGTGTGAGTAGTAGGACTGGCGCTGGTCCGGGTAGTACGGGGAGGGGGTGGGATCAGAACGCATTGAGCGGGTGTCTTCTTGGGAAGGGCGATTCACGTCGCGAGCGGATTGAGATGGGTGAATCTCAGGGCGGATGTTATGACGACGGGGAGCTGGGGCAGGCGCGTTGGGGTCGTACTTGGTGCGCCTGGGGTCGGCACATTCCGGTTCGACTCTGCTATCACGACGATCTCTGTGGTCCGGGCGAGGATCCTGGGTAACGGTCGGCCGGCGTTCACGTTGCTGGATGATGGCTGGGGGTTTGGACGAGGTCGAGGCAGTGCGGGAGATTGACTTGGGTCGGGACGAAGCCTTGGAGGAGGGCTTGGTCGACTCTGAGACGGTAGGGCGTCGGCGGATCTTGGGAGCCTCTTGCTGAGGAGGGACTGGGGCAGCAGGCACCTGGGGCGGGCTGCGCTGGGGAGGAGCACTTTGAGCGGAATTAGTGCTGCTGACGGTGGCGGTGGTGTAGCTGCTGTACCCTGAGTCGGAGCGAAGGTCGATGTTGGTCGGCGCCCTCTCCTGAGCGGGCGGCATTTCTTTATCCAAGTCGGATGGGTGCGAGCGCTTGGTGGAGACGTTAGCGGCATTGGGCGAGCGCCGGCCCTGGAAAGGAATAGAGCCGCCTTCGCTGTCATCGGAGAAGCAGTCCTCGACAGTAGGCTGCATCTCCTGTGGGCTCGCCATGTTGGCAGCGGCGTTTGTTCTGTGGGAGAGTAGCGGGCTTCACAGGCGCGCAGAGGGCAGGAGTCGGCAAAATATCTAGCGGCTCTATCGATAATAAAAGCGTCGCGGGGCGATCCTTGACAATCAGGCGAGACGTCGAGAGCGCATTATTAGCACGGGCGTCTTTGGGGGTGCTACCGTCTCATGAAGACGGTGTGGGTGAAGGGGGGGAAAAGAAGATCAGAGCAAAGGGGACGAGGGAAGCAGGAGGATATGCGAGGCAGATGCAGAGTATGACGGGCGAGTTCGTGTGCAGCAGGCTGGCAGGCAGGCATGCAGGCGTTATTCGGGCTTCGACACACGAAACTTTTCCCCCGCCCGTAAAATTCAAAACGGCGTGGTACTATAAACTGCCTTATAGCGGGCTAGCTCTTTCATGCAATGCGTCTAATCGTTGGGCGCGCACCGCATCCGTCGCTGCCCAGTCAACCTCCAACACCTAGTGGTTGGAGGAGGGGCTGTCTCTGCCGCCCTCTACGGCCCTTTCAGTCATGGCATGTCTGCACCAGGCTGCGCAGTACCGCTACGAGTGACGCAGCCAGCCTCCACACCATTTCTTGGTTGAGTGTGCATGCAGACGCCCTCGTTGCCAGCCGCAACAGCTGCCCTCAGTTGAATTGCCATGTCGACTGCTCACTCCACTCTGCCGCCCGTGTAGGGGAGGCCTGCCCTCCGAGGCCGAGTCTGCAACAGTTTCGCCATGCACCCACACTGCTTCACCCTGTCCACCCTGCCCACCCGGCCACCCTGATGCTGATCATAGGTGTCTTGGTCGTAATAATAGCCAGTCGCGTGGCCATTGGCTGCCTCAGATGCGCAACATCCATCGGTTTGAGTGGTCGTGCATCGTCTCCGTTGGAACGACGTGAAACCGGGATTGCCCGGCCCTCGTTGATGCGAGCCGTTCGCCTGTCTGTGAGGGCTGAAGGCGAGGGCGGACTGCACCTCGATGCACCACTTCACCGCCCTCGCAAGAGCCACGACCAGCACCCTCGCTCGTCAGAACCACGGCTTCAACGCCCGCGACGCTCGATGCAGCCGTCACCAAAGCTTGTCGCCCGCCTGCTAGACTCGAACGGCGTCCTCGGCTGCTGATCACACCTCGCCTTGGCGTTATCTATCGTGTATTACCACAACGCCCGCGATTCTCTGCAGCATCACACGGTGAACGGTCGTAGGGCAGGCAGACCTTCCTAGCTCCATCGAACTTTTCCTTGCCTTTCTTCACGGTTCACGTCATGGAGCCTCAGCACTGCATCGTTTATTAACAGCTAACTCGTTTCCTCCTGGCTCGGCCACGTCAATCGCGCTTACCATGCAGGAACAACAGAGCACTTTCACCATCGTTACCTTCATTAATCTCCACGACGCGAAGCATAACATGTGTCCTTTCGCCACTGCGAGCTCTCGTTGTTCGGTCTCGAGTCTGACTGGCGCTACGTTGCCAGAACCACGCAAATCACATCTTGTTAGCACTTGCCCTGCCCGGCACTAACGCACTCACACGCAAGACAGCGTATCGGTGTAACAACCCCATCGAATCGCCTCGGACGCAGCTCTAATCACGCGGCCCGTCAAGCGTTGCTTACTCGCCTAGTCGTCTACACTACCCCACCAAACTTTCCGGTGAAGAGACGCACCACATCGAGCAGCGCAATACTCTCAACAAGTCTGGCCAGAACCAGAGCAAATGATGTGCATCTGAATGCGACCAATGCCCCAACCTGCACCTTCCACGGCACCTCGATCGCGAACGTCACACGCACGATGACCGTTATCGTATCCGAGGTGGCCGCTGCCGCGCTCCTCTCATCATGTCGTGATCGACCGTCGTCATGGCACGGACTCTATACACAAAGTACAGCGTCTTGAATTTTCGTCGTTGCTAGATCAAGCTCCACGCAGTCGTGGTAAAACACACCACCACCACCATCAAAACTCCCATGTAGTGCATCCTGCTCACCTTTGTCATTCGCTGGTGCCATTGCTGTAAGACGAAATGGTGCAGTGGTCCCTCTCTGAAAAGGTGACCGCTCGTCCAATGCACCTACACCACCACACATGACGTTGACTCTTGTACTACTGTGGCCCCCTCTCAACCCACGTCTGCGCCATGGATATGCCGTGATGCTTGACGATTGCCACTCAGAACACATTCGCTTCGGCTCAGTTGCAGCACTCTGCGCGACCCAGTCAGTGCCGAACACCAGGTTATGAACAGCGCTCGTCGCACACGTCAAATGCTCAGCTAACCTTCGTTGTGACATCAATTCAGTTCCGCCGCGGGGTAGCGGACAAATACGGGTTGCCGACTTGCTCCAAAGGGCCTCCGTATACAAACTTCTTCCACTGACGTCTGATTAGACTCTTCGTGCAACCGGCAAAGAATCATGGCTGAATCATTTCGGCACATCGCAGACACCGTGCAGATATCAAAATCTTTGGCTTGAAGCCTGTGTCAGATTGATGCGATATCGGCAGCCATTGTACCACGGTACACAGTCATGTACCTGCAACTTGGAAAACACCATCGCAAATATGGGAGAGAATCTGCACCAGACATATCGCGAAAACCTGCAGGATGCCACGATGCCTAAAAACGATGAGTATTTGGTTCCACAATCGACAAGTTGTTGGGCATGGTACTGAGATCGTAGGTAGCACAATCATATGCACGATGACCTACTGCACGTCAACTCCCAGAAGCCCTTGTCCCAGCCTTTTGAACTGCTTCTTAGGCTTCGCTCCTTTTATATCAAGACTCCGGTCGCGCTCTTCTATCTGATGTCGTCTTCGCCGTTGGGCTAGCGCTGGTTGGGTGGAGGAACGCGTGGGACACTCGCTAAGCGCAGCCCTGGAGCCCACCACAAATCCACCATCTCGTCGGAACCCGAGCGAAATTGAAAGATGGGATTGTGAACGCTTTCATTTCACCGCACTATCCAGCTTCAGTTCGTTCGCGCAAACCATTCCACTCTATAGCCTAGAGAATGCGCTCCGTTCCTATCATGGCGTGTGACTCACATTTGGCATGTCACTCCGTCTCATTGTTGAATCCTTCGCTGCCCAAAAGGTCCCCAATTGGGTCCCGAACACATGGTCTTGCGGCTCATCGCTGCCCTATGGACCCACTTCCAGCCTTGACGCCATGGATATGTTGACTCAGGATGCCCAAAAGACCCACCCGGCGGTTATTGTGGGCAAAAATTCCTATCCTCCGCCAGCGACTACAGGTACCACGCGACAACATAAGGGAAAAGCAATAGCTACGATTTCGAGCTTGTCCAGTACCTTCTGCGAATGAGAGCTCTGTAATGAGTACTGCTGATCTGGAAGTGTCTCAGTTGTCTAGTTGTCGGGTCAAATCTTGTTGTACACGTGGTACGTCTGCTCTTCGTTCGGGATTCAACGATTCAACCCCAGTCTTGTCAGGTAGAAGTCACCCGATACCCAGCCCGTTCTCCAGGTACTCCAGGTTTTCCCTACGTGTGGATGCTTAGACATTTGCCTTCGTACCGCCCCAGGATATGGGTGGTTTCATCCCGGCATGTGGGCAACAGCCCTACAATGACTCCACTACTGATTATTGTACACGCTAGCATTTTCGCCACTAACCGCAACCACCTTCTAACGCGCAACCTTCATAATAAATCGCGCTCTGGGCATCGCTCAAGGTTGAGATTTGGCGCTTTAGCATAGAAATTGAAAGAAGGCTAAGCGCTTCTGTTGCTCCATGAGAAGCTCCCAAACAAACCAATCGTCTGAGAAACCAAGAGGAAGCCACAACTGATATAGCATGGACGGCGGCACAACATACTACAGTGAACTTCAGGAGACGCAAAGATCCTTACCTAGGATGGTCGCGAACAAACATCACTTCACCACGACCTTCGATTTCCCTGATCGCAATTTTCTTAACTCTGGAAACTCGATAGAAATAGGTCTAGGAACGGATAGATCGAACCAGTGAGACTTTCAAAAGTATAGACTTCTTGTCACTCTGATTTTCAAAAGGTCGGTGTTTTCAGACGGGAAGAGTCAAGGTAGCATGTTGAAAGTTGTACATCATATGATGTGATAGACTGACTCAAGCCCGCAGGTCACGTGACATCTTCTCGACTCAAAGGCAGATCGGCATAGTTTGTTGATCACTGATCAACGACGCCATTGCAACACATCCTCGGATATGACTACCTAACTCTCGGTAATCTGAACTACATAGATCTTCAAAGGTAGCGCTTGTTTCTTCGTCGGTCCCTGCCATCTTGTCAACCTACATATTCTGTTTCAGCTGACAACACAACGCGTCTTTTACCTCGGCACTGCCTTGGACACAATTCGACTAGAGATTACACACTTGTTGAGCCTCTGGTAGCGACAAACTAAAGCAACACGATGACCGCCATATTCTGACCAGCCGACACACTCGTGGTTGCGTTTCTCACGGTCGTCCGAAAACGATATTGCGCCATTCGAATTGGCAAGCTTGAAGTCCAATAACATTGCTGGAATGACACCTCGGCATGACAATTTCAAGACTCCCTCAACCCTACTCCAATCCGAGAGCGACAGGACTGTCGGTAACATCACTAGCACTTGGGACGTTCACAAGATTCTCCAAGCACACAAACAGGGCATGTTCCGTCGGAGTACCCGCTGGTTCGAAGATACTTTCAGGCATACGTCGACTAAAGTCGTATCGGAAGCTTCATCCTTTGCAGCGTGACAGTTGCGTCGCGGAAGAAGGGCCGGTTAGGCAAATGTCCAAAGTGCGATCATGGAACTTTCCGCACTCTGCGCACCTCAAACTCATTAAACCAACATAACAGGACCTGGACGCCCAAGACATCTAGAACTCGAATTCCTGGATGTACCTATACGCAAAACTGACCATAACTTGTGTGCAGTTGGGCACAATAAGGGCTCATGCAATGATTGTTGATCTTGAACTGAGTTGCGTCGAACCGCATGTATTGTGGAACCTTTCCGCACATGATACATCAATATCTCGATATTCGCACCTTGGACCAGCGGAAGATGCCCTGCCAATTCCAGATGGCACTGGATTTCGGCAAGTTGCTCAGCTGCAGGCCTTGGTTTGAGAGTCTGGGCCCACGCCACGTGCTCGTAGCGCACAGCGGACTTCCCGCTAAGTGTTTGCCCAGGCCCCAAAACTTCACTACGTATCCAATGCATCACAGCCACCTCCAGATTCCTACCATATTGATGGCTATGCACGCGGGGTATAGGCTCGGCGTGACTGTCGACAACGTGTTGACATGCGCCATCACGCTCTACCGGAGTGAACGCCGCCATACTGTCGGGCCCAGACAGCACTATCGCGGGTGTTTTTCTGCTTGAGGCTGCTTGAGGCTCCTTGGTATTCATACTGCTAACCGCTGTGGTAGGTCGTCTCCGGAGCTATGGGCTCAAGACTCCGTACCATGGTGAAATCGATAGGTAGTAGGCGAGATAGCTTAGAGAGCTTGTCAGTATCGGATGCAGACTGCTAAGGTTTGACGAGTCTGGGGTATGGTGAAGGCGACGCCGCAAGAATCTGGGGAAGGCGAGCCTATTAGTCTGGGGAAGCAGAAGTGTATATGAAGTCGAGTATCCGGCAGCTGCAAGTAGGTCCTCCTTCATCCTTCTCAATCAGAAAGTCATCTCTCTACCTCTTTTCTTTTTTCCACCTCGTGGGTTCCATCATCCCTCAATTGAGGTCCACATCTAGCCCCCTTTACCGGGTCTCAGAGGACTCCAACATCAGCCATGGCGTCTTTCGCTGAAGAGAAGGGTAACGTCACCACCTTGGAACGCATTGAGTCCGACACAACCGCCAGCGATGCCGCCATTACTCGCTTTACACCTGAGGAGCAGAAGAAGATCGTCCGCAAGGTTGATCTACGACTCATCCCAACACTCGGATGCATGTACTGTGTCTCGCTCATGGATCGGACCAACCTTGGTGTCGCCATGGTCGCAGGCATGGGTGTCGATTTGAAGCTTACTGGCGAGAGATACAGCATCATCGTCTTGCTCTTCTTCATCACTTACGTCGCACTCCAGCCACCGGCTACAGTTGTGCTAAGGAAGTTGGGTCCAAGACTCTTCCTCCCTGCTATCGTCATCATCTGGGGAGCAGTAATGATCGGCTTTGGTTTCGTCAAGGAATGGCACACACTGATCCCTCTTCGCCTCCTTCTCGGTATCTTTGAAGCCGGTTTTTTCCCAGGTTCTGCATACCTCCTCTCATGCTGGTACAAGCGATTCGAGCTCCAGAAGCGCAACACTGTCTTCTTCCTCATTGGCATGCTGTCTTCTGCCTTCTCAGGTATTCTCGGCTACCTCTTCTCTCTGCTCAGCGGCCACGGCGTCCAAGCAGCATACTGGCTTGGTCCGCACTACGGACCCACCAAGAAGGCACCCCTTACACCTGTCAGCTACGGACCAGGTCTCTCCGGATGGCGATGGATCTTCATTATGCAGGGCGTCATCACTGTATTGATTGGCATTGTAGGATGGTACTTCATCGTCGACTTCCCCGAACTGGCTGCCAAGCCCAGCAAGACCCAGAAGAAGTTCCTTAACCAGGATGAGGTTGACTTCATCGTTGCACGCATCGAAGAAGACCGCCACGACGTCGTCGCTGAGGCGTTCAACCTCAAGAGCTATCTTGCTGGAGCCATGGATCTCAAGGTCTGGGGCTTCGCATTCATCTTCATGTTCACGACGACTATCACCTACGCCATCGCCTACTTCCTTCCCATCATCCTGAAAGACGGTATGGGTTTCAGTCCCGCTGCCGCTAACTGTCTTATCGCACCACCTTACGTCTTCGCCGGTTTTGTCATGCTTGGTTTCGCCTGGGCAGGAGACAAGTACCACATTCGCAGTCCATGGGTCATCGCCAACGGTGTCCTCGCTCTCATCGGCCTACCCATGATCGGTTTCAGTACCAATGTAGGCGTCCGATACTTCGGTAAGTTCACCTCCCCCCAACAGTCCTTCTCGTTCACATCCATTAACATCTCTGATCAGGTGTCTTCCTCGCTACCGCCGCTGCAAACGCAAACGTTCCCTGCATCCTCACCTGGCAAGCAAACAACATCCGTGGACAATGGAAGCGTGCTCTCTGCAGCGCTACTCTGGTCGGTGCAGGAGGCGTTGGTGGTATCATTGGCGGCACTGTCTTCAGGACTCAAGACGCACCGTCCTATGTACCTGGTATTGTTGCGTGCATGATTGCTTCGGGCATGATTATCATCATCTCGCTGTTGCTGAACTTGAAGTTCTGGATGGCCAACAAGCGGGCTGCGAACGGCGGCAAGATTATCGAGGGGCTTGAGGGATTCAGATATACCTTGTAGACGGGTGTCTACTGATGATGAGAATGAGTAATGAATAATTATGTGCTTACTTCACCTTGATCTTTTTGACCACCTCATTCGGGAGAATCCACAGCGATGAACAACAAATGTCAGATGAAACCGTCGCTGACGAATCTAGGTATCGGGATAAAGTTTATGGCGCTCCGAGGAGATGACGCGTTGAGACGTTTGACGCGCTCGCAACACTGAGAAAAACTTCATCTTTCTTTTCCCTAGGTCGAGACAGCACTATGTCTGCCCCGCGGAACAATCCCCATCATGAGATGCCCCTGAGCCAAGTAAATTGTCTCCAAGTTGAAACCCAATGTTCTGGGTCTTGGGTGAGCGATCCACATATACGTTGCATGGAAGCCTTGCCCACCCACGCGCACATCAGCGCGCGTCACGACCACTGTTCGTCCGCGAAGTGTACCCGACGGTCTTCGGCCCTACGTCTTGAAATCTCAGCCGCACATACCAGATGAGGACTGTATATCTTATCGCGACAAAGCAAACTCGCTATCCTGACTCCCATCCCGAAAGCCACACCCAGACTCATTGGAGGAACAATTCTTTGCCCTTGTCCGGACGAGTGCGAGAGCGAGCTGAATAACCGCCAACCGCCCCTGGAGTTGTTATCACATCTACCGAAAGCCAGGAACTGAGTTACCAAGCTTTTGGCGCGCCACTTTTTCGCCGCTAATCGTAGAGCTTAGCCCACTTGGTCCCTGATCCGACGCCCAGAACACTGGATGGACCGACCCAACCCCAAAACGCTGGTTCTTCGCGCTTATCTAGGAAATGCTGGATCATTTTACGATGACCTCGTGGTCTGGCATGGGTACTTGGCTACTTCTCCAGAAAGATTTTCATATCCACGGCACCCTGGTTCTTAGAGCTCCAGAGGCCGATGCTGGAGTGGGTCGTACAACACACCACCTACACAATCGACGCTAGGATGACACCTGCACTCCCGACACCAATCCTGTCTGCTCTTGAGCACCGCCTCGGCTCATCTCTTGAGTCTCGCCTTCAACATCGTCAGATGTGCGGCCCTGTCAGCATGGTGAAATTGGCCGAACCGTCACCGAACGCAAGCCACTTCGCGCTAGCACGCGTGGAAATTCGTTAAGCAACGGGCGACACTTCTAAGATTATTCCTGAACGCCATGCAGGAACGCGCCTAGCCTACCACAGTTGAAATGCCATCCTGCTTTCGTTCCTGCATTCTATACCCGTTAGCAGACGCCGTTCCAATCTAAAGTCGGCATCATCAATATTTACACAGCAACTAGGCTTCAATCTTCGGAAAATTAGCAGCGATGGTCTGTCGATCGACACGGCTTGCCACCGTGAGCATCTCATACTGCAGTGGATATCGATTGTGGCTTTCCTCCCTGGTATCTTTGGAGAGACCCACCGGCTATCTACCCTGTCCGATATACGACTCGGGCGACAAGCGTAGAAAACGGATTTACCGAAGTGTCAGAATGTAAACGGGATCCAGACCACGTTGTCGTGGTATACCCGATTTGGAGTCAGCCCCGTGAACCCATGGTGAGGATCTTGAGCTTAAGTATCGTCAACTACCATGCACTTCCAATCTTCATCGATCGCTTCCCGTCTTCGTCGGTTGATCGTCATTCGCTATGCGTTCATTCGCTGTTGCTGCCCTGTTTGGGTTTGCAGCTGCTCAGAGTAGTGCCTTGAATGCCACTTTGAGTACCACGCGTCTTTCTTCTGCGTCTTCAACCCCCCTCACGACTACATCGGCTACTGCTTCAGGTTCGAAATCATGCATCACTGTCGCTACGGATGGATCTGGAGATTATACCGCCATCAATGTAGCTGTTAAAGCAGCTCAGGACAGCGGCATCGCCACCGTCTCCGTTCTGCCCGGTACCTACTCCGAGGCCGTCACTGTTCAAGGGCAAGCTACTGTAACGATCGCCGGGCCCACACCCACAGGTGCTGATGATTGGTCTGAGAACAAGGTTACTATCGCTGCCACTGACACTCCTTTCAAGATCGGCACCGACAAGATCAAAGGCGTCACTGTCCGTAACATCAACATCGTTAACTCTGCCGCGGTATCTGCAGGAACCAATGCAGTTGTTCTCAACCTCAGGGGAGGCAATGTCGCTTTCTACGGTTGCTCAGTCGTTTCGCCTGGTGGCACTGCCATCTCTGCCTCCTATGGAACCGCCTTCTTCGCCAATTCATACATTGAGGGCTCGAACTATCTCTTCTACAACTACCCAACCATCTACGTCTACAAATCTACAGTCGTGCCACTTAGTTCGAGTGCCCTCATCGTATACAACAAGGGTGGACAGCCTACTGGTGGCGACTTCGCCAACTCTACGGTTGTCTTCGATTCGAGCTCCATCCAGCAGAAATCTGGATACACCAACAACAATGTGTGGCTCGCAGCTCCTAACGGTCCCGGTGCTGTGACGATTTACAGAAACACCGCTATAGGAAGCTTGGTCGCTCCTGCTGGTATTCACCCCTCGGCAGCTACTACTCCATCCTTCTTCGGCGAATTTGCTACAACTGGTGCGGGGTCTTACAGCAAGAATGCTGCTTCTCGTCCAAACTACGATGTTCCCCTCTCGGCTGAACAGGTCTCTCAGTTCACCATCGACAAGGTCTTTGGTAGCGCATTCTACCCTTACGCTAGCTCTTCGCTCACATGGATTGACCAAGATGTTGTGGCATCCTTGAAAGCATCAGACGATGCCCAGCTTGCATCCGCTTCGTCTGTGGCGTCGGTCGCTTCGTCTACCGTGTCCTCATCAGCATCATCGTCGGCGTCGTTGTCCATCTCCGCCATCTCCAGCCTCCTTTCGAACGCTACTGCTACCGCATCAATGACATCTAGCGCAACTCCAGCAGCATCGACTTGCTCCATCACAGCAGCGTCTCCGACACTTGTAGTTTCTAAGACGCCAGGACCCTGCGAGTTCTCGAACGTTACATCTGCTGTCAATGCTTTGCCTAATGACGGTAATCCATACACCATTAAGATTGGTGCGGGTACATACGTCGAGCAGCTTTCGATCACCCGCAAGGGAAAGGTCACCCTCCGAGGCTTCACCGATTTCACGAACGATTATACACAGAACAAGGTTCGCATTGAGTTTTCCCGTGGTGAACTCACCAGTGCTGGAAAGAACGAGCAAACACCTGTCATATTTTCCAAGCCTAGTGGCGATTCTGGCATGGCTCTCTACAACATCGATTTTGTCAACACGTACCCGCAGACCACCAACACCGCTGCGCTAGCTGCGGACTTCTACGGCGCTAATATCGCCGCGTATGGCTGTTCATTCGTCGGTTTCCAGGATACGCTACTCGCCAACAAGGGTACCCAAGTTTTCAGCAACTGCTACGTTGAGGGAAGTGTCGATTTCATCTGGGGGTTTTCTACTGCGTACTTCCATCAGTGCATGATCGTCAGTAACACACCTGGTGCTTACGTTGCTGCAAACTCCAGGGCTACTGCAGATGCTCCTGGTGGCTACGTGTTCGATTCCTCTGTCATCACCTACAGTTCTACCTATGGCAACAACTTTGGATTGTCCTATCTCGGCAGACCCTACAGCCAGTTTTCCATCGCCGTCTACATGAACTCGTACATTGATAAGCACATATCCGCCGCTGGATGGGCCGTATGGCAGACAAACAACCCTCAGACTTCTGGAGTCACATTCGGCGAATACAACAACACTGGACCTGGTAGTTGGTCGGATACTACTCAGCGCGCCAGCTTTGCGACCAAGTTGACAGCATCTCAAGCGGCAAAGTACGAGCTTGCTGCATGGATCGGTAGCACGGCGTGGCTGGATATGGATGCGTACAATGCGATCCCTTCGTACAGCCTTACGGGTCCTACGGCTACCTCGCCATCGCCATCTCCGTCACCCTCGGCTAATGGTACCGTATCCGGGCCAACAACTACTGCCACCATCAATGCTCATCCTGACAGCGGTACCCTGCCACCACTGGGTGCTGTGATCGTCTCTAAAGATGGTAGTAATAACGCTGCGTACACGAACATCACTGCAGCTCTTGCCTCGCTCCCTCAAGATAAGACCAATCAGACCATCTTCATATACCCTGGTACCTACAACGAGCAGATCCCGTCTGTCAACCGCCCTGGTGCTGTTAGGATCATTGGATATACTACTGGCAATCCTGGCCAAGCTTACAAGGACAATCAAGTTACGATCTCTTTTGCTCGTGGTCTTTCTGTGTCGCCGCTACCTGTAGGCCACTCCAACGCGGAGACTGCTGTATTTGCCACAGCGTCAAGCCGGATCAGCATGTACAACGTCAACATGATCAACACGGATAACCTTGATGGCTCCGAGCCTTCATACGTCACGCTCGCGGGCTCGATCTACGGAAACGACATCGCCTTCTACGCCTGTTCATTTGATGGCTGGCAAGACACTCTCCTGAACGGTGCGACAGCTGGCTACCAGTACTACGAGTCGTGCTATATTGGTGGTGCCATTGACTTCATCTGGGGCTACTCTAAAGCATACTTCAAGGGATGCACGATTGGAGCTAAGCGCAAATCGTCGGCGATTACGGCGCATAGCAGGAAATCGAGCACCGAAATAGGTGGCTACATCTTTGACCAATGCTTGTTCACTGCAGCTCCCAACGCAGTTGACGACCTTACGAACAAGGTCTACCTCGGCCGACCTTACTCCGCGTACGCTCTTGTTGTTGTCAAGAATTCCTACATCGACGCTACCATCATTCCTGCCGCATGGAAGATCTGGTCTGCAACCGACCCACGTACCGATCACATCACCTTCGCCGAATTCAACAACTCTGGTCCCTCAAACTGGGAGCAAAATGCTGCTGCTCGTGAGTCGTTTGGTTACGCTACGTTGCTTACTTCAGACACCTACTCCTTGTCATCGGTGATGGACTCAACCGAATGGATCGACATGACTTACTTCAACTCCATTGTCACCCCGCAGCCTTCAGCGCCCGTTGTCATTCCTCCAGGACCCATCAATGTCAACGGCACCTCGGTTTTCAATGGCACGACCCCGCCAGCTGACGCCCTTATCGTTTCTAAGACGCCTATTGATGGTGTTGTTACCTACGACACTATTCAGGGTGCTCTCAACGCAGCGCCGACCACGAGCAAGACGAATGCTACCATCTTCATCTACCCCGGTGTTTACGAGGAGCAGCTTATCATTGCAAAGTCTGGTCATACCATCTTCCGCGGATACTCGGATGCGACCGATGACTACTCCAAGAATCAGGTCACTATCCAGTTCAGCCGCGGCATCGATACACAAGGTACTTCTGGTAGCAACACTGACGGAGCGACTGTCTACGCCAAGGGCAACTACTTCCATGGTTTCAACATCAACTTCCGTAACAACAATGGCACGCAGCAGAACATTGCCTCGCTTGGTTTTGCTGTCCAAAGTAGCAAGTTTGCTGCGCTGTATGGATGTCAGATCTACGGTAACCAAGACACCCTCAGTGTCTCTGGTAACCTCTTCACATTCAAGACGTACATTGAGGGTAACGTCGACTTCATCTATGGCTCTGGATCCGCGTACTTCTTGGACTCAACCATCGCCTCTAACGAGGATGGGATCAGCATCACGGCCCACAAGCGTACCACCAACACGACGGCTGCTGGTTTCGTGTTTGATCAATCGAGGATTGTACCAGCTCCTGGTTCTGGGTCTTTCAGCAGCGTCAGCCTCGGCCGCCCATGGAATAGCTTTTCGCGCGTTGCTTATGTCGCATGTTACCTTGACGCCATGATCAGCCCTGCTGGGTGGGCGCAATGGTCAAAGAGCAACCCCCAGACGGACGGCGTCACTTACGGAGAATACCATAACACCGGTCCCGGTTCCGCAATCTGTAAGCGTGCCAGCTTCAGCCAGCAGCTTTCAGACACCGATGTCGCTCAGTTTCAACTTGCGTCGTTCTTCCCATCGACTGCCTTCATCGATTTCCGATACGTTGATACCCAGCCTTTCACGGTTGGAATGGGCTCGCCGCAAGTCTGTAGCACTGCATCTTCGTCTCTCGTCTCTTCTTCTACCGCATCTTCTACTGCGTCGCTGTCGACTATCAGTCTCACATCTTCAAGTAGCTTACCGATCGTCACTGCGTACACCACAACTACGGTGATCGCAAAGCTCACCGCAAGCGCGGTTGTTACCGCCCCTGAGGTCACCTCGACTACTGTCGTGAAGAGCACAGAAACTCTCTCGATCAGTGCTATCGATGTGCTGAAGACTAGCACGTTGAAGGTGACTGCCACTACTTCCATCGTGTCTCCTGACGTTACCTCTACTTCTACATCGGTAGTAACTGAAGACGTTGGTCTAACAATCACACCGGAGCCTGTCACCAAGACTAGTGTT
>Ga0058698_10000122_pt1 | contig 43051 bp, 52 predicted proteins | sample AgamicAsSfe_FD_67288 | JGI IMG/M metagenome (GOLD analysis project Ga0058698, IMG submission 67288) | Agave microbial communities from Guanajuato, Mexico - As.Sf.e | ecosystem: Host-associated > Plants > Phyllosphere > Phylloplane/Leaf | place: Guanajuato, Mexico | collected 2012-05-30
AAGATCCACGGTTCGATTCCGTGAGCGGGCAAACGTCGATGTTTTTGAAGTTTGCAACGTTTTATTTTGCTCGAAATCCTTTTTTTTTTTGGGTGACAGAGAGAGGCTAGGCGATACGAGTCAAGTCGGAAGGCGCTAACTCTAACAAAATGGGATGCATGTAGTGACTAGTGCGCTGCCTCAGAGTAACATACAGTCGCGTATTCTCACATTTAGATCTCTGAGAAACATCATCATGTACACTTTACAGGTTCTTCTCCAAGGGCAAGGTCCTTCTTAGCTGACTCGTCTTGTCCGCATGTAAGGAGGGTAGATTATGCACTCGCTTTCTTCGTAAGCGCGTTGGCAGATTGGTACTGACAATCTGATAATGGCATGTGCTTCCACCAAATACACAAATCAACTAGATGCACTAACGTGGAAGCATTGCATGTGCCATCAGCGGAATGGCTTCTTGACTGATATTCACAACGCAAAGACAGGCTGGATCCTTGCTGTCTACGTTTTCTTTCGTGCGAGTTACTCTTGAGTGGTTTCCCGTTTAGACCAGGAACAAGCTGACCAGCATTGGAGATGGGGGTTCATCGAGCACGAGTTTACAGTACTCTACGCTCTTCGCGCATCGTCGACAATTTCCCAGTTGCGAGTCTTTGACTAGTATTGATCATACTAGGATTGGACCGTCCATCACAAATACTGTTTAGCGTTGTCTTACAAAGGCGGAGGTGCGAGCCAGTAGCGTGCGCTCAAACTTGGGTTCGAGTTGAAAGCAGATAGACTTCCTGACTTCCCGATCTGTCAGCCGGAAACCTGAAGCCTCTTCATGGCGTCTCGCATCTTCATTGGCAAATGCCTCCTGTGGATTTTTGTCCCGCTGATGCGATTATGATTGAGCTGCTCTAGGTGTGCGCTCTTCGTACGATTGCTGCGTCATATAGATACCGCTGAGACTTACGTGAGTGTTGAAATATCGGTAGATGTGTATGTGTTGGTAACCAATAGTTGTGGAAATGGTGCTTAGTGATGCACGTAGTAGCGCAGCTATCTGCTTAGAAACATGGCCTGGACCCGAATTGATATCCGGACAGACCGTCGACTGGAAAGAATCCATAGCAGGAGTCGGAATGCAATGGAGAATGCATATCATTTTTGGATTGAAGAAATGCTTTCGTCGGCGGCAGACGTGGCCAGTTGCGGGTTGAGCGATTTGATGGCTTAGAGAGTATCCTACTAGAGATTCGCTTGCGTGATTTTACTTGGAGACGGGGGCTGGTCGCTCGCTTGAAGATCCTCACTTGGTTGTTAGAATATGCCGCAATCTGATGAAATACCTAAAGCGGTAACGCTATGGCGAAGACTGGTACCGACGTTAGACTGAACGTGGTGAAGAGGACGTGAGGTGGGCGGAGCAAACGCTGACCCACTCGCCGCATGCCAGCAAAGAAGCGATGCGCGTGCGGCGGGCACAATAGCGCATCTCGGTGTAGAGCTGTTGACGCGGGGTTCTGGTGTTCGTAAACATGTGGTGGCTCAGGCTTCCAAGGACCGCATCGTGCACTTGGCATAGTCGACTCATACTTGGTCAGAAAGCGACGTGAAGTCGCATCGCAGCATTGCGTTGCTATGGTGCCGCAGCATGCATATATGCGAGTTCTTGGATTTGGCGGTTAGCGGTCTCCTGATCAGCCTCGTACAGCTTCAGCGGTGAAGTCAGGCCAACGGATACGTGTCGAAGCGAGTCGTACGGTTAGACTGGACCCATGCGAGCCGCACTACTCAATGGTACAAAAGGGCTGTGCGCATGGAGATGAGAGACTCGGTAATCGCAATCCGGTATACGAAGCGACGGCTGAAAGCGCCACAAGCTGTGCTTTCCTCTTTCGGGATCGTTCGTCCTGGAAGCACGCCCTCGCCGGAGCCGGTGTAGTGGGAAAGGGCGGAGCGGAGACGGATGGTACGGACGCACTGTTCACCGTTTTTTGTTTGTGCCTGACACTTGACGCACAGATGCCAAAAGCTCAGGACATTGGACAGTCGGGCTGTAGAAGCGCAAAAGTAATGAATTGAAGACGATGACGAGTGCGCAAATAGCCTAATCGCAGGCTGTCTGCTACTGAGCACGCGATTGCGAAGAAAGCGCATGATCGTGTCATCAAATTACACTGGTTCATGCAGGGTCGTTAGCGGGTTTGTCAGAAGGTATTTTTCAGCATCAATGACAAAGCCAGCCCGCGTACCAATGGCAGCCGGGGTGCAGACGGGAGTTAGTAATTCTGTAATTGTGAGGTCGGGACAAATGACAGTGTCGGAGCCCAGGCGTGATTGGTGCCTTGTCTTTGATGATGATGTGCTTGGGCGCGGGGGTGAGAGTGAGTGGCAGGTCCGCGTGGCCTAGATGGTGGCTTTTGACGATGCGGACGAAAGACGTGAGGATAGCCAAACGCCGATGTGCTAGGCAGCCGCGAAACCAAGGTTGCAGCACATCGGCCGAGGCGAGGACTATGTAGGAAAACGCAAACAATTCGCAGTAAGCCTAACGGTGATTTTGTCGCGCGGAGGGATTGTGCAGCGTCGGGCCCGACAGGGTTGCGCGCGCTGTCAAGGTGCAACAGAGGCGCCTTGGGCGAGAGGGTGACGGGGCCACGTTTGACAGCCACAGATTCAGGGCTGACCGCTCTGCTTGTACAGAGGTCCGTGGCTTAGCCCTTACGACAGCGCATCCTAGCAGCGCAGGCAGCCAGGCAGGCAGCCAGACAGGCTCAAGCAGCCCAAGCAGTCAGTGCAAAGAAAAAAGGAAAACCCTGATGGCGCGATGTGGGAGCGACATGTGTGATGCAATTCATCGTGAGTTAGTAAACGCCGACAAACAGCGAGACGCCGATTAGGCTAGCCATGTGCAGAGCATGTGCTGGGCAGACTGTATATCCGCGCAACGTCCGGTGTCCGCTTCGTAACGCCCGTATGTGCATGCGGGCGAAAGTCTCTACGACCGACCGGGCTGTCTCGTAAGCCGCGCTAGCACCCCTGCAGTCGTGTGAATCATAGTGTGTTAGCTCACCGCATCCGTCCCTGCTCGGCCAAGAGCGGTGGAAACATGCCAATAATTCCGAGAACCCGTTATCCATCCTCTATGCGTCAGGGAAACATAAGAAACACGCGTGCCCTCGCTTCAGATTCCATCACCAGCTCAAACACCAGTCCACAACACCACAGCGAATAACAGACTACCCCAGACTCCGACTTGCCCATCATCGCCGCTACCACAAACCATCAATTACATCACACCTTCCCGGCTTCTACCCACGCTCGGATCACCTTCCCTCGATTGGCCGCTGCTTTAAGGTAGGTTTGCACCCGGGTCTCTCCAAGTCATAAACCAAACTGACTCACATTTTTTAGCCTCTCACCATAGACTACTGCCTTATACATAACAAACATCATGCCTTCCTCATCGCATCTCCGCATACAAACCTCCTTCGAGCCCTTCACCGCCGAGACCACCCGCTCCCACTTTGTCTCTTCACCACCGCAAAAGAAGCAGAAGATGTCTCTCACCCAAACCTACTACATTGCTGCCTCCGCCCGCTCCAAGCTCGGCAAAGAGGCATGCAGGGCCGACCACGACCTCCGCCTTCTCGTTGGACACGCAAACCTCCTCGACAGCCTCATGGTCGAGCTCCAAGACGCCGAACGCCAGCAAGAACAATGGTTCAACCAGACCATGGCCAAGGCCTCCAAGTCCGAAGAGCCCCGCCACATTCAATGGGCCGACAGCATTGCTGAGGAGGAAGACGACGACGACGAGTCCGACTCGGACTCTGAGAACGAAGACGACTTTGACATGATCCCCCTGCCTCGCCGCATCGCTCAGTCACCAGTTCAGATCAGCACAATGGAGGTCGACGACGACGAGGATGAGGACGAATTCTACGACGACATGGAGGACGACTCGGAGCTCGCTCTTACTCGAGTGCCATCGCAACTACAATCACCACCCGAGCTCACCTACGAAGAAGAGTCCGATGACGAGTCACCACCTACATCGCCCCCACAAGCGTCTTTCAACTTCTCCGACAAGGAGGCCATGCTTACAACAACCTTCTACGACGCAAAACCAGCCTCGCAAGACATCGAGGACCATCCGCTGTTCATGGATACCACCGCTCCGCTCATCTCAAGTTATTAGGCCAGCACATCAACGTGTTCTGACCTTTTGATTTTTGATCTAGCATTTTCAGCGAGCGTGTCCTTTACAGCATAGCGTGGCATTTGAGCATTATATCCTTTGGTTTTATTTTATTGGCATATACCGCAGGGGCGGTTGGGATCTTCACGAAGATATCAGGAAGCTACTCTACTCTGAAATGTTGCATGGATATGGGATAGGAGGATTTGGGACATTGGTCGCGAGCGGTTCGAAGTCTCCCGAAGGCGATGGTCGAGACTCCCGCCTATAGCTAGATTTTCAATGATGATCATTACACCCACAAAAAACAATCTCCACACTCTCTTCAGGTGATGCTCTACTATCGCTGCACTCTGCATGCTAATCACATCCTATCGGGTCACAGGCACACTTGCCATGCATGACTGATGAACTGTCACCAGCACATAGTACAAAAACCCCACGCATTACAGTTGTCTGCCAATTTGCGCAGTCACACATGTGTTACTGGGAAATTCTAGGGTTGACCGACTTTTGGCCAGTGCGTCAGACCCTGGCCCTCGCATGCCTCCCGCATAGGGCGGGCACCTCGCGTCGCGGCCACGGCTGCTTTTCGCCGAGCGAGCCTCTCGCATGGCGGAGCGACGCTTTCGCATCGCCTTCGCAACGCCTGCCTGATGAAAGTACACTTCCGGTCAATCAACTTCGTATCCCCGCATACAGAAAGAAGGCGATGCGAACTTGATTGCGTACACTGACCACACTGCCCCACGCACCGTCAATCCTCCAAGAACTTCTGCCTTGGAAGAAACGGCCTATGCAAAGCATGCCACACACGCAGCCGGCTCAACTCGGCCTTTGTTCGTGTCCTTGTCCGAAAAGTATGCGTATACGTATGCGGGTGGGAGGTTCGGAGTTTGAACGTGCCCGATCGGACACAACAGGAGCTCGCAGTACGGACGGTCACGTTTTGTTCCGCTCGGTCGAAACGCGGGCATGTGAGCCAGACCATGGAGCGGATCATCAGGGAGCCATGATCCGTCTCACGCGGATACGCATTATCCACTCACACTCTCATTTCGATGCACTTGACAGTTGTCTTGATGAGCGGACCATGGCATCCCGTCGCAGAACCCACTTGTCGAGACCTTCTGGACCCTCGCAAGATTTGATCTGAGCATGGTCTCCCGTCTCCACACTGTCACAAGTTGTAGGCGGAAGTTACAGCGCTGATCTCTCCTTTTCCCCACGCTCCACCCACCGTGTCGCGGCGATACTGGGGCTGACCGGTCGTCTCGAAACATCAGCATGGCATTTGAAATGATCAAATCTCAGGTCAAAGTCGGTACCAAATATCGACACCAAACATGTCTATGCGCAACATCTTCGAGTTTCATCATGTTTCGATTTGTTTGGTCAACGAAACGATTCAGATGCAGAGTATTCGTACAACCATCGACGATTTGCTTTTGCTACACACGTCCGTTGGCGGCCTCAGTTTAGTCCGGCATGCAACGCTGCGCTGTGGTTCGCGAGTCTTGGTGAGACATGTACGAATCTAACTCGCGCGTAGCTCGCTCTAAGCAATCCGCTCACAGGAAGCAAGACCCTGCTTCTCAAGTTTGGAGCATGTTGCCATAACGTGTCATGGTCATTATTGCTGAGCTGGCATGCCAACTCAGCTGCTTGTTTATTTCTGTGCCGCGTCTTCCCTGGCAACGCCTTATGTCTGTTTGTTCCTGATCCTTTATTGCCAATCAAGGAATTTGGTGCTCAAACAGGGAAACAGGGCGCGCCTCAGGCAGCCCCGATCTGACGATCAGATCATCTACGCCAACATGATCCGCGCATGCACGTCCTGGGTGCTGCTCGATAAACACCACATTGTCACTCAAACTTACCCAAACACATGTAATCAATGCCTATTGCTGATGTCATTCGTCTGTAATCAGATTCCGCGATAAACACTTCTCACTCAGCTCACGCCGATACAAGTATGGGTCGCCTAGGAAGCTGGCCTACGAGAACACAGAATGATCGTCGATACCTTGCCAATAAGAACGGACTATGATTTGTTGTTGATCATCTGGGGCGGAGCGGACATAGTAGACGGTGATAAGATAAGCATAATCGAGCCACATCATCAGCCACGTGCATACAGTAGTTGTGACCAGCCATGGTCATCTCCTCATTTCCCCCTCCCCCTAAAGCTTGCGATAACCGTTCCTTCCCCTCCGAGGTCGTTTGCATCATCAGCAATGTTCACTGATCGAGGTCTGGACTTGCCAGCTTCGATAAGCTGGTTCCCATGATGATGCCGTCAACGGTCAGGGCGGGAACCAGGGTCTATGACATGTTCGCTGTCAAGCCGGATTCCTCGGACTCGGACACGCCCTCCTCGCGCGCCGGGAGCGGAATCTTGTCCTTCCAGTCCAGAAGATCTACGACCTTACCAAGATCGGTAGGTTTCATGTCGATCGCTTGGTCAACGGCTTCCGCGGATTGCCAAGCACTCCCTTTTCACTATACGGTGTTCCGTATCATTGATTCAAGTTGCCAGCTTCCTTCGACACAACAACGAGATCTCGAAACCCGATACGCAACCGTCAGGTTGTTGTGTCGGCCGACGCCTCCAAAAGCAGCAAGCTCAAAACTGATTGTGCATACGGATCCGCTCAGAACCTCGCGCCGACCCGCACCGAGGCAGCACATGTTGTGCAGGAAACTTCTAGCACGGAAGAAAGGAGCCCTGAAGTCGTTCGAGCAAAGCAGCGAAAATTTGACGGAAGAGAACTTCTAGAGCGTACCATCTGCACCAGCTGGGTAGATCCTAGTCCGACGTATCTCCTTACACAACCACGTTTTCTGTCAGTTTTCCTACGGAGAATTTTCCGCCTAGTATGCCCGGCCCACCAACAGCCAGGAAGTTTGTACACAAAAACATGGAGAAAAAGTTTTTTCCGTTTACTAGCAGGAATTTCGCATTTGGCGCAGGTATCACACCATGGTCAGGACTAGCGTGCGTGGCTGGGGGCGGCAGTACCTGTCGATGAGACCTCGGGAAGCTGGTCCCTCGTATCAGCTTCGCCCGAGCCTCGGGTGTTATAAACCGCGCTATCGTGAGCTTTCTGTGTTGGTGTTGAGGCGCGTGCATGCCATGATGTGGAGTCTGCGGTAACATGTGTCCGCAAAGTAGTCTGCGCACACACCGCTTGGTAAGATTTCGATATGCAGCCAAATCTTCCTTTGTTGCTGTAAAGCGGCGTGATAGCATGGGCCCCACTGAAGATTCCTTCCAGTCGCTTATTCACCCATTCGTATCCTTCTCGAATAGTCGGTAGTACACAAGGCTTCGGCTTTCCCCGAAGACTACCTACTGCTGCGCCTAGACCAGGTCAAGGTAAGGCGTTGGTCATGGCAGAGGAGTGACCGCCCATGTACGGTAAACACCGTTTTCAGGAGACATGCCCGAGCTGAAAAGCAAGCATGGGTGTTGTCTGCTTAGAGGGCAGTCAATCAAGCAGCTTTTGGAGTAAAAGACGCCAAAAGTCATTCTTTTCATCTTTAATTGAGGCCGATCGTGTAGACCTAGAAAGGTGTCCAGTATCGAAGACGCCATGAGGAAGGGCCAAAGAAAGCTGCACAAAGAAACCCAACTTCGGCCTATTCTAACACCTCTCCCAATCCGATAGCTGCAAGACGGAGCCTCGTTATTAGACTTTGCCCCAAGACTCTCTGTTCCAAACAGTCTATTGGCGTCTTTTGAAGCTACTGCAAACGATTCACCAGTGATCTCAGCACCTGATCAGCCAGCACACCGGATTGTCAGACGTACTGAGTATCTTGGGCATCACTCTAGCAAGTACTAGCAATGACTCAAGAGCAGACCGACACCCATATAAGATAGGCTTAGGTCGACTCATTGCTAGTAAGGGATCGTTCTCTTTATGAGAGTTTGTAAAATGCGTGCCAACAACGCGATCGTTCCAACTTTGCATGTCATCCGACACGGGATCAAGATCGAACCAGCACTTCTTAAAACTAGAGCATACCACTCTCTTAAACAGCGTCTCTTTGTCTTGGATTTATGTGTGAATGGCATCGCTTCAAGTTAACTAACCATCTGCGTAACTACTACTCTGCTCCAGCTCTGAATCACGGCCGTCTTTATTTATTTTGCCCAAATTTTTGCTCAAGATTCTCGACACCTTACTACCAACCCTTTCTGGGTTACCTTCATCCTCTTCCTCTTCCTCTTCCTCTTGGTCTTCCCAGGCTCACCGGTATTTTCATCGTCATAGTATTGATCATCATTTCTTCGCGGGCAAGAAACCAACCATCTCCCTTCTTTCTCGGTAAGGGGTTCTGTATCCCACTCGGACCTCGCATATCCGTTGCCCAAGAACCGTAGGTCTATCTCACAGGTCTTCTACTCCAACAGTATGACAACAACTACATTGTAGGCTTGCGTAATGTGACCTCATGAAGGCGTCATGGGAGTCACTTTCCGTCAAAACACTTCTTGTTCAGCCTCACCAGCCACAAGTTAGAACCGGGTCAATAGACGTCCGCAACCTTTGTACCCAACCACGTGGGCGGTATCGAACGACTCAGTCACAGGAACATCGGAAATCTTGTTGGACAATGGTTTCGTGCGCTTCTTCGTCGTTGCCCTAGGTTCTATCTTATTATTTAGGTATCCTGTTACGAGTTTCTCTCTCTCTTACTTACCAGCGTACTTCCTTGCTTTCTTTCTTCTATATAAACAAGAGGTCTTTCCTTGTACATGGAACATAAATAAATTAACACTTCTTTCTGTTCTATACATCTCTTGCATGCCTTTCCGCTCGACACGAGAACTAGGATGTTATGCAACTTTGAACCGTACTTGAGGTGCCTGTGGCCGACGTAGGGGCCTGTATTTGTGTGTATTGAGGACTTCATATTCTGAAATTTCAATCAGAAGCGTACGGACCAGACATAAATTAAATAGCAGCAACATTCATAGAAAAGTTACATGTACTAAACAAAAGTCGATTTTGGCAACACGTTCCTAGGGTCTACTAATGACATCATAATCTCCCCTGTAGCAATACAGATAAACTCACTGCTCAGCCCCATCTTCCTTAAAACGTGATTTAACCAGCAAATGTTTGTGAGAAACCCTCACCCTCTTTTTGCGTAGTGGTCTCACTAGTCTTCCTCTCCTCAGTGGGAGCACTGATGGGCTTGTCTTCCGTCTGCTTCTGATCCAAAGAGGCATCCTTGACGTTGTCCTCGTTGTTTATATTTGAACCGGATTCAGGGAATGCGCCAGGGGCATCTGAGGAACCGGGTACAGTCTCAGCTACCAAGGGTTCTTCTGGTTGAAGTGCAGATGAAATCTTAGAAGTAACGGATGACAGAGTTTCCGACACTTGAGAAGCCGCCTGTTCAAGGGTTGATGGCGCCTTCTCGACTGTTTCAAGCTCAGGGCCAGGTTCGCTACCATCTTTTGATGTACTCTGTGTGAGCTGTGGTTCTTCCGACTCCGCTGAAACGGGTTGGTCCACTTCACCCTCAGTAATTGCTGGTTCATCCGTCTTGGTCGAAGCACTGAGTGACTGCTGTATCTGAGCCGCCATTTTTGCAGCGGGCACATCGAGACTACCATCTTCTTTGAACGTCCAAATAGCGGTAACAGGACCGAAGCTAAGCGACTGCCTCGGGACAGCGACTTCAGCAGTAATGGTAGCAGCTGCAGCTGGTGACGGAGATGCAGCAGGTTTCCTTCTTTGCGGGCCCTTAGCTCTACCCTTGCGAGCATCCGGAAGTGGTGCCGTCTCCTTCTCTGCTTCTTCTTCCTCTTCGGGTTCCTTGACCTTAGGTGGTGCGTGAGGACCGAGACCAAGTTTGCTGTTGAGGTCCTTCAGGAAGCCAGCCTGGAGAGCTGCAATCTTTGAGCCAGCGGGCCGGGCGGGGACGGGAGGCTTCGCCTTCGGCTGAGAAGCATTGTTATCGCCTGCCTGTGACTCAACAGTTGGTACTTTCTCCGAAGAGCCGGTAGATGGCTTGCCTGGGCGAGCAGGAATTTGCGGCTTCGGACGGTCTGGAATGATGGGCGCTTTCTTGTCGTCACCAGAAGCCTCTCTCTTAGCTGGTCGGGCTGGAACACTAGGACGAGCCGGCACCTGTGGCTTTTGGTCAATTGGCGAGTCTTCAGCATACTCATTCGAATCCTCCATCTGTGGTGTGCTGACTGTAGTTTCAAGATAGTTGTGAGACGGCGCATCTTCCCAGATGTCTTGGCTTGGGAAGCGCTGCTGCATTCCAGGGCGACCAGGCGTATCGTCTCGAACCTTCCCAAGGAGCTTGTTCTCTGCCGCAAATTGTCTAGTGTGTTCGGGGAGAAATGATGTCTGGTCTTCCTTGTTGATCTGGTTCTTGCGCTGTTCTTCTATGTTCGGGTCTTCAAAGACCTTTGCAGGACTCACATTGTCGTTGGCACCAGCAGTCCTTGGCTCTTCCGCCTCTTGAGGAGTGTCTACGGTAGTTTCGAGTTGCAGACTACCAGGCGTGTCTTCCCAGACATCTTGACTTGGGAAATGGTGGCGAGCAACGCTTGGACGCTTGAGCTTGTCGACCTGAGACTTGGGTTTTTTGTTGTCTTCCTCATCCTCTGGGAACAAGGGTTCATACTCCTTGTGAGACTCTAGTGGGGTACCCCCGCGATCAAATTGTGCTGGGCTAGAGATGACGCGTTGCTGCTGCGTGCTATTGTTCCGGCTTGAGCTCCTGCTGTGCGTGCGCTGCTTTGTGACATATTGCGGGTTTCCGTCCTCGTTAAGCGTGTACTCATTGCCGTGACGCTCTAGCTCAGGTGATACAGCAGGCTGTCTCCACTCGGCGTCTGGGTGTTTCTTCAGCTCATCCGAAGCTAGGATGGGAGTGCCGTATCCACGCTCAGTAACCCATCCGCCTTTCTCAGACGTGTTGCCACCTTCAGGACCAAGATCTTCAGTTGGCGGATCATAGCCTCCACCGTGAACCTTGCTAGCGCGGTGCGCAGGGGGATCGATATGAATGACTTCGCCTTTGTCGTTGACCTCTTGGCCTGCTTCGTTACGAAGCGGTGAGTCGACGTAACCACCCTTAATTGAGGCAGGGCGACCCGACGACTGCGGCCTGGGAGAGGCCATTCGCGAAGCATACTCCTCAGTAGCCCTGTAGCCGATCTGTTCGTCGGGTGTACTGACTGCATCTCGGCTGGTGCCTGAAAAAACCAGTTAGGAACAATTGTTTGACACAGAAGCTGCTGCCAACTTACCCATTCCAACGTCTTGAGACCTGGTGTGCACTAGCTTCTCAAGGTTGTCCGCACGCCAATGATAATCCTTCCTATTTTCTTGAATGTGAGGGCCATACTCGCCGGCCTTCTCGCGCTTGAGATCCTCGGGATGCTTTTCATACCACTTCTGCTCAAAATCGTCTGTTGAAATCTTGCCATGACCGTGCATACCGTAGCTGCCAGGAGGACCATGGAAGATTTCACGACCGCTCTTGGTGCGGCCGTGATGACGACCTCCGGCTTTCTGGTGGAAACCTACTCCTTGGGTGCCGGGCTGTTGCGCATAGGGCGAAGGACTGGGAGCCTGGACATCTCCGGCGTTGCGGAACATGGGTACCTGCACACCGATCTCGGGAATGCCGTGTTCATCCTTGTCGTTGTAGAGAGAGCTGGGGCGTGAGCCAGCGGAAGATCCTGAGCGACCGGACTTGGCCTGAGAGACCTTGTCGTCAACGGACAGCTGCGAGCCAAAGCCAGCGGCAGCAGCTGTCTGCGAGTCGGTCCGCGTCACGGCCTGGATCCTACTTTTCGCGGTTGAGCTGGGGACTGAGGCAGTTGGAGCATGCAAAGGCAAGTCTCCTGCCACGTTCTTCATATGTTGTGGTGAGCCGCCCTGGTTCTCGCTTGTGAGGGTCTTTGACAGATCTTCGAAACTGGCGTATTCGTTGCCTTCTTCTCCGAGCGAGGGCATGGAGACGCTCGGTGGACGCGAGGGCAGATCGGTGCTAAGACGACCGCCCTCCCTGGGCGGTCCGCCATGTACGTAGGTTGGGTCGTTGAGAGGGGAGCGGGCATATCGGTCCCCAGCTGGAGAGACGGAGCGTTCGACGCCACGCTTCGGGCGTGGAGGAATCTTGGGGACGTCCATGTGGGTGCCCGGCGCAGGAGAAGAGCTGTTCTGGGCCCGCGCAGGGCGTGGAGGTATCGTTGGTGGAGCACTCATTGTTTCTGAGTCTGTTGCTCGGGTGGGTAGGTGAGGGGTGGGTGTTGGGGAAACTACACGACGTTGAATGTCAGTGACAGAGCCGGAACATTGAATGCTTGAATTGAGCAGGGTGTAAGGAGCAGCCCGGTCAGTCGAGCAGAGGAAACGGGCAGCTGTAGAAAACTGCTCAGCTCTGGCTCGGGCAGTTTCCTGCAGGCCAGGCCAATAAGCGCGGCTAGGACTTGAAGACCCAACGATGCTGGACAAAGCGGATACACTGGGTACTCACCTCGAATACGCAATTGGACTGGAGACTACAAATGAGGCTGGCAAGAGGGGCAGATAGCCAAAATGGCGCAAATGGATCGGTTTTGTGAAGCTGGGGCGGTGCACTTATGTAGCAGAGAGCTTGCGACCCGCATTTGCATCATGCCTGGGTATGGCGTATGGGCCCTGGTCTTCTGCACGCGGCTACCATCGTCACCCTCCAAAACCTGCATACCCATCACCCATGATTTGACTCGGTCAATTGCATGGTTTGGTTACTGTTGCCACATGGCAGTGTCGTGGAGAAGATGCTGTCTTGCTCGACACGTCAATGTCACTGTTGGCGGATGGAATGGAGCACTTGAGCGTCACACATCCATGGATGCTCGCCAGACGCTATTCTACATTGGGGACTATGCGACTGCAACAACCGCATGCTCATGTTTCGCAGCCTGCGAGGCTCCAACTTGGATCGAGACTTGTGCGGATTACACTGCAAAGCTCACCATACGATATGTATCTTTGTTTGACCTACATCCATCAGCTGCGGTGAGTGTGGCAGGATCTTCAACGCCCGCGCAAGCTCCGGCACCGCTAGACCGCTAGCGTTCCCCGCGCCGAACAAGTGTGGTTCCTGGCGAGATTGTAGCAGCCAGTCACCGTCATCCCAAAGGCGAGCAGATGCCAGTCTATCTATGGTGGGTTTCCGCAGTCGTTGGTCTGACACTGCGCGTGCTTGTCGGCGCCTTTCTAGCATGAGCGTCGAATTGACCTTGACAAACTGTTTCGTAGATGCATCTTGACTATTCAAAACCAGAGAGGCTGAAGCGATGTTAATCCATGACGAGCTTCTAGAACATCGTCATAGGGACTCGTGTGGGCCCTGCACTCGTCCCCATACATCAATACCTGTGTATAATTACGTAGGTGCCCCCACACAGCGAGAAGATATGCTTCACAGACAAATACTCAATTGTCATGGGAACATGATGAGTACCGGAGAAAAAAATGTGTCGCATTTTGGCCGCCTAGCAGGTTGACCAAGCATTTCCAAATCCAAGGGATTTTCATACAAGATATAGCCCCCAGAACGCCCAGCTGCCGAATGCTGCTACAAAGGAGTTACACCACACCCTATAACCGCTTGCCAACAGGCCAAGCTCATCATCTTGGTCCTAGAGACTTCAGTTGCTTCGTCGATCCTTGCGTTCTCTATATAAACAACGTGTCGTTCGTCCAGATTCGTCGCCCATGCCTACTGCTTCTTTGTCCAGTTCCACCTCCGCCTTATATAATCATTTGTGCGACTCCTTGTCCTCCCAGTGTCTTGCTGCCCTGGAACTGCTGGCCTTTGAAGCCAGCAAGCGCGTAAAAGACGGCTGCGAGCAGTAGGAAGACGGCCGCAACAATCAAGCTAGTAGCCCGGGCGGCAATACTGGCCCATTGTATGGCGCTCATCGCCGCGTAGATGGCCGCGCGCATGTAGTTGGAGCTGAATTTACGGATGAAGGTATCGAACTTGGGTGACGTTGGGCAAATGCGGAGGAGCAGCGGTATTTCGATGAAGATGATGATGAACGAACATACTCTGCGAGCTGGTTAGATGTGGTTTTGTCTGGGAGAAGGCCACGGGAAACGTACAAACACACAATGCTAAACGCGATGACCCAGTTGGCGTTGAAGATGTTGGCTATGCCCAGCGCAAAGCAAAGGACTATACACAACACTCCGGTCCTGCGGATGAGTTAGTATGGCATGCTGCAAGCAGTGGATATGTGCATAGCAACTGGTGTGACTGACCATTGACCATAGATACCTGTGGAGATGCCATGTCAGCAACAAATAACAGGTTGGGCACTCGGCGTCTTACTGAAATTCCTTGACTTGAACTCTTCTGCGAGCGTCATCTTTGCGGTGCAACTACCTGTCGAATAACTCTAGCTGTGCTGGGCGATGCGCAAGGTGGTGTGTTGCAGATGTCTGGGTTGCGGTTCCGGTAGCTTTGTTGCTGGCGCAAGCTGAATGAAGCTCTTGGAAGATGTCTCACGCGAGGTTTGATATGCTTTGTTGAAATATCGTGCGCCGCGTTGGTGTACGTTGCGCTGCGTAATGTGATTGTGGCTGTGCAGTGAATAGGCTTGGACAGAGTGAATGTTGGTCGATGCCTGGCGTTGCGATGGCAATGGCTGTGTGCTTCTCTTGGTAGCTTAGCCCTCGGTCGGATCGCGGCTTCCACGTCCACGTAAACTAGGCGCTAGTGCTTGCCGAAACCGTCTTGGGCCGGCACTCAGCGCCTGAGAACTCGGACCTGCACCTTCTGTTTCAGAACATTCTGTATGGTCGCAACTGCCTCACCTTGGAATGACTGCAATCTGGCAAGCGAAGGAATCATGGAAGGCTCTCGTGCTCGCGTCTGCCGCTCTTGGCCTGACGCTTTACTATCTACATGCACAGCAAACACCGACTTCGAAATCTGCGAATACTTCTCGGGTGCATACAGAACAGTGCCAAGACAACGAAGCGATTCACGTACCAGACGCCATGGATCCGGAGGAGAGAGCGTATCATGAAGGCTTCATGCGGGAGGCTATCGCTATGGTGAATCACGCCCTTCGCTTTACAACATTTCACCTTTATCCTAAGCCTCCATTACCGTGTTTGGATCCAATGCTGACTCATCACCGCTACAGGCTGAACTTGCACTGAAGAGTGATGAGACGCCCGTTGGCTGTGTCTTTGTCAAAGATGGCGAGGTCATTGGACGAGGCATGAACGAGACAAACCGAACTCTGAACGGTACCAGACACGCAGAGTTCGTCGCCATCGCTGGCATCTTGTCAAAGCACCCCATCAGCATCCTCAACGAGACAGACCTCTATGTCACTGTCGAGCCATGCGTCATGTGTGCATCCATGCTGCGCCAGTACGGCATTCGAGCAGTCTACTTCGGATGCTGGAACGAGCGGTTCGGCGGTACTGGAGGAGTGCTGAACATCCACTCTGAGTATGTGACCCTCGTTCTATACAGACACATCAATTGTCCGTACTGACTCCTGTAGCCCCAGCGTTGACAAGCCCTATCCAGTCACCGGCGGCATCTTCCGAGAGGAAGCAATCATGCTGCTTCGGAAGTTCTATGTCCAGGAGAACGAGAAGGCCCCCGAGCCTAAGCAGAAGAAGACGAGGGAGCTCAAGACGGAGATCCTACCCATGGACGTCCACCAGCCCAAGTCAACGCCATCTCCTGCTATCCGTACCCCAGTCAATGCGACCTCGACTGGATCCATCCCAACACTGTCTTCTCTGGCTACATCTGCAGCTGCTGCAGCTGTCGCAGTCCCCAAGACTGTGTTCCCCCCACCTGCCCAATCTCGTCCTACTTCTGCTAGCACAGCTCTCGCCTAAGAGCGCTTACGATGAATGTATGATTACCCCAGATCATAGACGTTAAGACGAAGGAACGAAACGGAATATATGATAGTTTATGCCCTTTACCTTTGATAGAACACTTGTTGCTCACAATTACATGGAATCAATTTGAAAATATTGAGAATACCGTACCTGTAGCACCAGTCTCAAAGGAATCATGACTGGCAATGGAGATGAAAATGCATTTAGGATTGAACTGGGAATCAATGAGGGTCCAAATCGCCTTTGCCTTATTTCTCGCCTCCACCACCTGCAACCAATTGCACTACTAAGAAGAGAGCGAGAGCCCACCAGTACCTGTAAAAAAGTCAGCATAGCCTCCGAGAGCGAGGACTGTTGCACTACGCACTTTTGCAAGAACGTCTTCTCCGGCTCTTTACCATCAAGCTTCCCCTCGGCATTGAGCACGATAGGCTTGTTGAGGACCGGTTTTGGCCCAACATTCCTCTTCTTTATCTCCACCTCCACCTCGTCTCCGCTACCTTTCGCGCTCGTACCGAAGCCGATGTGGAAAGGTTCCCCCTTGTCATCGACATGGATGATAAACTTCTTGTGGTATCGGTCGGAGAAGCTAGCTGCTGATGTGACAATGCCCCGCCATGAGCCGGATTTTGGATCTGTAAGGCCGACGCGAAGAAGATGATCAGGCGAGTAGGAGCCTGTGGGTGGTGTGAAGGAAGCTAGACTGCCGACGGATTGGTCTGCATCGTATTCGATCTGCGCGAGCGGGATTGGGGAGGGAATTACAGCGCTGTCGGCTGAGGCTGGGACAGAGGAGACATAAAGTGTGACCGACGATGCGACCGCAAAGGGAAGCAGAAGAAGCCTTGACAATAACATCTTGGCGTGCTGGTGCGGTTGCTATCTGTATGCGCAACCGTGTTGGTTACGAGAGCTAGGGCTAGTTCAACTCAACGGCGAATCGTATCACCGACGGGCCATTCACTCAAGCGAGCCACGCTTCCGTGACCCCTCCTCCTCATCCCATATCTCCTGAGGTAAACAGTAAAATGATCCTGCACCTCCGCTTGATCCGAAATCGCACCGATGACCATGATCAGCCAGCATCCAAGACATGAACTTGCTTTGCGTGGCGTTCTTGACAGCCAACGCTGGCCCAACAGCATCCGGCATACCTCAAAAGGTGGACCCGACGCTCACGATGCCCACATTTCTCTGTCTGTCTGCGAGCAGATCGGCACTCAGGCCGACGATGACCCTGAGGACGAGTAGTCCGATTGCACAGAACGCTGGGGTTGTTGCCCCACCCCCACCGTACTAGAGCTCCCCCAGAGCTCTTATGAGCTCATCCCGCATTGACAGCTGTATTGTATCTCAACATTATTCTCAAGTCCTCGAGATTTCTGCTAGCTTTCCTCAATTCTAACACATCGCCCTTCTGACACTTCTTCATAATCGTTTGCAGCAATGGCAATTCCTTTCCGACAGTCCCAGCGCAAGCAGTCGCGTCAACTGTCGACGGACCCCCGCAATGAGCTCCACCCTCAAGTTGACCACTACATCGGTATCGACGTTGGTACTGGTAGTGCCAGAGCCTGCATCATGAATGATCAGGGAGACATCGTTGGACTGGCATCAGAGAACATTGGCCTCTGGCAACCACAAACTGGCTACTATGTACTTCATTCACATGTGACAGCTGTTGTGACCGAAAACTAAATGAATCAGGAACAATCCACAACGGATATCTGGCGGTGCATTTGCTCTTCAGTCCGCCGAGCAATGGATCAGCACAACATCGACCAGAGCACTATCCGCGGTATCGGCTTCGACGCCACCTGCTCGCTCGCAGTCTTCAGAGACGACACTGATGAGCCTGTTGCGGTCACCGGACCCAATTTCGATAACAAGGATGGTAACGATCGCAATGTCATCCTATGGCTCGATCATCGGCCTGTAGAGGAAACCAACAAGATCAACGCTACCGGGCATAATCTGCTCCGCTACGTTGGAGGCAAGATGTCTATTGAGATGGAGATTCCAAAGGTGCTGTGGCTGAAGAACAACATGCCAAAGGAGCTATTCGACCGCTGCAAGTTCTACGATCTGACTGATGCTCTTACGCATTTAGCTACTGGCAGTGAAAGCAGAAGCTACTGTAGTGTAGTCTGTAAGCAGGGCTTTGTACCGGTCGGAGTCGATGGGAGTGTCAAGGGCTGGCAGGAAGACTTCCTGAAGGAGATTGGACTTGAAGACCTATGCGAAGACAACTTCAAGCGCATGGGAGGTGTTGATAAAGTGGTTTGTCCTTCGCTACTAGCACCTGACGGTACCAGCTAACATGCATGCAGAACGGACGCTACCTCACTGCTGGTGAACTTGTCGGTACACTCAGCGAGAAGGCTGCACAGGAGATGGGCTTACAGCCTGGTATCGCAGTCGGCAGTGGAGTTATCGATGCCTACGCTGGCTGGATCGGTACAGTTGGTGCCAAAGTCAAGCTCGACGAAGATACTCTCGACATGGATCAACCCAAGAACGACGTCTCACAAGCTTTCACGCGCCTCGCAGCCGTTGCCGGAACATCGACCTGTCACCTTGCCATGTCCCGTAACCCGGTCTTCGTCGACGGTGTCTGGGGTCCATACCGAGACGTCCTACTACCAGACTACTGGATGGCAGAAGGAGGACAAAGTGCAACGGGTGAATTGCTCAAACATGTAATCGAGACACATCCAGCTTTCAACGAAGCCGTGTCTGTCGCAGAAACATACAACACCAACATCTACGACTACCTCAACGAACACCTACGCGAGATGGCAGACAAAGAAAATGCCCCACACATCGCCTGGCTTGGCCGCCACTTCTTCTTCTACGGTGATCTCTTCGGCAATCGCTCGCCCATCGCCGACCCTAACATGAAGGGCTCTGTAATTGGTCTGAGCTCCGACAAGAGTCTCGACAGTCTGGCGCTATACTACTACGCAACCATGGAGTTTATCGCTCTGCAGACACACCAGATTGTCTCTGCGATGAATGCCTCCGGCCACGTTATTTCCTCAATCTTCATGTCTGGTTCTCAGTGCCAGAACAGCCTGCTCATGCAACTCATGGCCACCGCATGCGACATGCCCGTTCTGATTCCACGCTATGTACATGCAGCTGTGGTGCACGGCGCGGCTATGCTGGGTGCAAAGGCAGCGAGCACCGACAAGGACGGAAACAGTGAACCGCTTTGGGACATCATGGACAGACTGAGCAAGCCTGGAAAAACTGTGAAGCCACTAGCCGACAAGACAGTCAAGAAGTTATTGGACGCTAAGTACAAGGTGTTCCTGGAGCTGTGTGAGGGACAACAAAGGTACAGGAACGAGGTCGATGCTGCTATTGCAGGTTGGTCCAGCAAGTAGTTCCCCCGAGGCGAAAACAGACAGGAATACGGCAAAGAGAGAGATGATATGCGTCCATAATTAAAGATGTATTCTAGATACCAGATCCTTTGCGAGGAAGTCGTTAGAGCATACGATGTCTATGTAACCTAACTCCCTGCTTATGTCTCCGAAACAAAAACCAATACTACACGGCTCATCTGCATGTCATTGATTTAGAGCCCCCGCCGAGTGGAGTCTGTTCATCGCTATCGTTGGTGAAAGGGTATCGTACAGGGGAAATCGAAGAAGATGTGCGCTGATGCTTAAGCTCTAGTATCGTCGGCGGGGACCGCGCGGTGGTTCCCTGCGACCAGCGTCGCTGAAGCCGAATCGGCCATCTTGGTAGCTACCGGTTTGTGCGCCCGCGTTGGTATCAACGTCCATGTCATCCATGGATTGTGTCAGGCGAGCGGGCGGTGCTCGGGGTTGCGCTACGTGGGTGCTCGCAGGAACATCCTTCATGTAGACGTAGAGTAGTCTTCCATCAGCCTGTTGTTCTGATTAGTCCAGCCCAGCAATATGCACGCCAGACGACTGACCTTCTGGTTGTTGAATGTTGCAATAACATTCTCGGCCCCGTCTCTGCTTGCAAACTGTAGTTCAACCATGACGGTCGGGTTGGAAGACAAAAGTCTGCAGCCCAGCGTCTCTCCGCCAATTGGGCTCATGACGGCTTCGATATCCGCGGCTGTGGTTCCAGGTGCAAAGTTGCTCGCGATGACGGTACACGGGCCTCCAGTCGCAACACCTCGAATGCTGAAGCCTGCTGCACCTTGACCGATAACGGGAGCAAATTTGCCGTACGTCCTACTGTTGCGCTCAACCTGCGATGCTGAAGCCGTCCGAGCGAGGGTGTTTCTGTTGTTGGCTGCGCCACGGGGATTGTTCAGCTTATGCAGATCATGCTGCCATTTCCCCTCGATGCTGCCCGCTGGTTTTGCGCTCGATGATCGCTTTTGGACGCCGGCACCCCCGTTTATCCGGCTGAGCAATGAAGGCTTCTCGGACTCGACGCGCGACCGTCCACCAGCGCCTGATGCGTTCGCTTTCCGTCCTCGGTTGGCTCCGCCTAGGAACTGCTGCGCGAGGGCTTCGTTCTTCTTCTTCTCCCTTGTCTGCTTGACAAAGTTCTCAAAAGATGCCGAGGTTGAGGCGACCATGTTGGGTGAGGGTGCAAATGGAGTTTCGTCGTGGTGGGTTGATGTAGAAAGGAAGCGCGTAGGTGCCGACCGAGGAACAACGGTGGAGCGCGTCCATGAGCAAGAGAGCCGCATGGATGAAAGCTTGGACCACGACCCGCTCGGCGAAACGAAACACCGCCGCGAAAAGTTCCCATACAAAAGTTGCGCTCGCTGCTTCCCTTCTCACTCCAACAACGCGCCCAACTATTGGTAAGTCATCATACCCTCCCTCTCTCTGTTTACTGTTGTTATCATGATGAACACTTGTGTCGCCCCTATCATACATTCTATGGTGATCCGACCACTCAAGCCAAACGAGAATACTGATCGTTCGCAACATCTACCAATTTGTTACTGCAACTTCTGCTGGGACCAACGCTAACAAATTATAAAGGGTCTCGCAGTTGTCCGTCGCAGTATGACTTCGCGACGATGATGCGCATTGCGAAGCGCCACCGCTCATGGCGGTCCGTAGCCCCACGAAGTCTTACGCCTGTCGCACATCCTCTATGGTCGTTGGTTACAAGCGATAGCAGACCTCGTCATAGCGTTGTCCAGACGGCAAAGGCTTCGTGGGCTGCGTTATGATCCAAAAGGTTAGACCACATCCCTCGCACCCCAGCATCCATCCTTAGATGATGAGCAACAAATGTATTATCAAATACCGACCACTTCGTGGGGAATAAACTAGTTCGATTACCTGAATCTCTTCCCATACCCGAGCTCTAGTCAAAACGTCTTCTGTCTGAATTGTTACTGACATTGCTCTAGGTAAATACAGTATTGAAGTAACTCATCATTCAGCTGTCAGCTGCGCAGTGCAAAGGTACATTACCCACGTCTTTTTTTCTTCTTCTTTTCCATGCTATGATGAACACCAATTCATGCTAACTCAGACGGGGCTCGCCTCACTGATTGAAAAAACATTCGAGACTTTTCATCTTTCGACTGATTGCTCTCTTCAACTGCTTTATTTGTTCAAATCAACGACGGACATTATATGCTGACTGTCAGTCGCAGGTGACGCTCGTATCGTGCATCGCCACTACTCATTCTTCCTTCCTTCTCAGCCGTTGTCACACGCCGATGGAATTGAACAAGGTGTGTACAGCAGGAGACGAAGTGAATTTAATAGAGGTGCCTGTCTGGAAGTACAGCGCGATTATGTAGTTTGTTATTTATAATGAAAATATTTAAACTACTACTGAACCTTGACTGTTCGCAAAAGTACATTGACAGTGAACATGGAACTCCTAGTACACACTGCATATACACAGAATCTATTCAAATAGACTCTTGATCGTGGTAAATGCATACTTGGATTAGGCTGCTACGGAGGAACTTGTCCTAGCTAAACATCATGTGCACGCTTTGTTATAGGCAAAGACCTTTTTGTTTTTACGAACATGGGGCGAACGTCACGCAGCTTTCCTGTCGAACAAATTCCGTACATAGAACTAATTGAGTTATACTGGCCATAAATCTGGAGCGGTGTGTGCAGCTGATGTACAATCGCATATCGATTTCAGACACGTGAGGACGCGCATCGCGGTTCCGGAGTTTAGGGATCGGCCTCCGCATTCCTGAAACAATTCTCCAAACACAACGTTGGCAGCCCGACTAGCACACGCCCATTTGCGAAGTAAAGAAAGATGGCAGCGAAGCCCGAGGACGCGAGTACGGCACCTACGGAGGGGGCCGGTCTCTTTAGCGGAGCGGGTCTGGAGAAACAGCCGGAGCCTGATCTTGTGGCTGGGTCTAACGACAAGAACGATGGAGGGGAGGCTATCGACAATGCCACCGCGGCAGTAGCCGATCTCTCTGTCGACGAAAAGAAAGAAGAGAACAAGGAAGCAGACGTCACTCCCCAAGCCAATGCCGTGGCGCCCGAAACCGCACACAGCGAAGCCAAACCTGTGGAACAGAAAGAACCCGAAGCCGACACCGTAGCGCCCACTCAGGGACCCTTCTGGCCAGAGACGGCGCCCGATCACCCACTCACCAAGTTCTACGATGCTTTCGAAGCCCTCGTTACCGAAGCCCAGCATGGAGAAGTCTATGGCATAGAGCTCAGCAAATCAAAACCCTTCCATACCAAGCTCATACTACAAAAGTTCCTCCGAGCCAACCAAAACGATCTGGAGAAAGCGAAGTCACAGCTACTGGATACGCTGAAGTGGAGAAAGGAGTTCGATCCGACCAAGGCGGCAGGGGAGACATTCGAGAAGAGCAAGTTCGATGGGCTAGGATACGTGCTGGAGGTCGAGGGCGTGCCGGAGAGTCCCAACAAGAAGGATATTGTTACTTTCAACATCTATGGAGCTGTGAAGGACAACAAGGCTACATTTGGTGATCTAGATGGGTATGTTCTTTCTGCTCCTAATGCCATAAGTGGAACCATTCTAACAGAAACATTACAGCTTCCTCCGCTGGCGTGTGGGCCTTATGGAAAAGTCCGTCCAAGCACTCAACCTCCCCGCCGCTACGACGCCCATCCCCAATTTCGGAGAAGGTCCAGACCCATACCAAGGATTTCAAATCCACGACTACCTTCAAGTCTCTTTCTTGCGCCGCGACCCCCTTGTCAAGACGGCAACCAACAAGACCATTGAAATACTAGGACGTCACTACCCTGAGACCTTGAGCAGGAAGTTCTTCGTCAACGTACCCGTGGTCATGGGTTGGCTGTTTAACGCAATGAAGTTGGTTGTGGCCAAGGAGACGAGCAAGAAGTTTGTGGTGCTGAGCTATGGAAATCAGCTTGCCGCCGAGCTGGGTAAGGGTGTACCGAAGAGTTATGGTGGTGAAAGGGCAGAGCTGGCCGAGAGCGCCGAGAGTATGAAGATGGCTTGATGTCACATGTGATATTACCACGAGGAGGGAAAGAAGGCGGTGGATGTAATGGTAGGAGATGGAAGAAGCGACTCAGTGTGTTTGTCTGGCTTCAAAAGCCTTGTTATACCCCACTCAAGATTGTTCAGTCCTTTTGGAGCGAATTTGTTATGACAGTCATTACTTGTATGCCAATTCAGCACGTTACATATATACCTTGAGATTCAAAATGCACCATCACCATGTTCAGTATTCAAAGTATTCGTACACAAAACAGCTGGATATCATTACTCCTGGTCAGCACCTTCTTTGCCCTTACCTTCAGTCGGCACCACTGCTCTGTCAACCCAGCCCTCACCCCTCAACACACCTAATCCCTTCCTCGCAACACCACTGTTAACCGCCCGTGGCGACACCTCATACAAAGCATTAACAGTTGCCAAACTAACAACAAAAAGCAGTACGTCTCCATTCTTCACGCCCTTCCACCATCTCCTCTTGACACCCACTTTCCATAGTGAATCAATCGACATTCTGGCTGTATATAGGAAATTACTCCGCCCACCTTTCCTCTCCAAGAAAGCCCATAGGCCACCGAGGAAACCACCTAGGAACCAGCGTTGGGTGGAGAGGAAAGTCCGGGGCAGAATGTTCTGGAAGAGGCAAATAGAGCCCCAACTCGTTCCTATAGCACCAGAGAGGAAGAGCGACATGCGCAGTACGCGTTTGGCGAGATTGTTTAATGAGGCGACGGGCGAGGAGAGGAAAGCTTTGTACTTTGTGATGCTCATAGCCGCGAAGAAGAGAGTGAAAAAACGGGCGATTTTGGGAAAGGCTTGGATCCAGTACTGGACGTAGGTTCGCAGACAGGAAGGATCTTGTGGGTGGAGTAAGGCGCACGACAAGGACTTGATGGCTGGATGTGCAGGAGAGGTTATGGGAGAGATGGACGACAGGCGTTTTGGTAGCGTTTCTGCATTGGGGAAGAGGATGGGTGATACGAAAGCTGGCCAGCGTTGCCGCGAGATGTCGGCTAGGTTGTCCACAATATCAAACGTGCCTGGCCACTGCGCCGTGCTTGGGTAGTCTTTCGGTCGTTTCTGTATGTACTCTGGTGAGTTCTTCAATATGTGATCGCCCATGCCAGAAGGGAAACAGTCACGGTCGAAGACGAATGCGTGCAGTAATTGTCCACATGCCACTGGCATTATCATCCAGGAACCAAGCCAGGTTGGTTTGTTCTTGAAGTATCCTAGTTCCTCCAAGTAATTGTAGCCAAACTCCAGAGCTCTTGTCATTATGTATATCGCAATTGTTACGCGCAGTTGGTCCCCGGGGTACACTGCGAGGAAGAACCCCGCCAAGCTGGATCCAATGGCCGGTGCCAACCTCGACGTCAAGGAACGAGATATGCGCGGGTTTCGTCGCCGGAACGACTTGCCTTCGTGGCTGAGTAGGCTTTCACGGATGCGCAGAAAGAAGCGACGTAGGAGGCGGTGGAATAGCAGTATGAGGGCGAGGGAGCTGCTGAGGCGCACGTTGGGTGACTTGAGGACCGATGTCCTAGGTTGACTCCTGCCACAGCATTAATGCGACTTGTTCAGATACAAAGCGGGACCGGACCTACCTCTTCGCTGTTCCCCGCGAAAGGAGCCTCGTGCTAATCACTTCCCATGCCTTCAGCCCCGAGAAGGTCACAACGCCCAACCGCAGTGCAGCGCGGAATGCGGCTACGTTGTAGTCATCCGGACCCTTGACAATCGCGTCGTATCGCTTAGGATGTATAGTGCGCTTCTTCACGACGGGTGCGCGCGAAAGGAGGTACTGGTGCAGCAACTGATACTCCTTGGCCGAGATGGTGTAGCGGAGCGCATTGCGCAATATTGGATCGACGCTTTGTGCTTTACTGGGCGGCGTGGGCTGCGATGCGCCAGACGACGACATACTGGGCGTCTTCGGTTGTATGTGTCAGGACCATAGTTTGAGGGGATGTTGTTGTCATTAGAGAGTCTGGGGAAGCTAGCCATATGACGATGATCCCTGAATGCTGCGCCTATGATCCGCGTAGCGGACCTCGGCACAGCCCTCTGCCCCATCTTATTCACATGCGAACCCATGCAGTGCCTTGTTGCCGTCAACTCCGAGCAACATGGACTTCAATCATAACGGAACTCAAGAATCGTGTGAAAGTCTGTAAATCACTCGTGGTATACTTTTCTATATACTCTATGGCTTAAAGGAAACGCTTGCATTACAGATTCGAGTCCTCGGATACGAATTGTGCATCATTTAAGGCACCAGTAGCTCGATACAAACAGCGAAACAAAAGAGATAAAGCTACACCATATTACAATGTATAGCATCTAAAAGGCGAGGAAGGCAAGAACAGCACCGAATAGAGCACCCTTGGGCACCACGGTGAAAGGCGAGGCAGCGCCAGTGAACTCAGCTGGCGAAGAAGGGCGGATGGCTCCAGTACCGGTGGCAGTACCGATAGGAACAGTGGCAGTGCCCATGGTGGAGGGGATGGGGTAAGGAGCACCACCAGCAGCGGGTGTGGTGGCAGCTGGGGTCTGAGCAGGCTCAGCAGTGCCAGGCACAAGGGCAACAGGCTCAGTTGGGTTGGCGCCGGCAGAGTTGGTCTGGGTGGTGAAGTGAACTTGTGGGACGGTAAGTGTGGTGGTACCGAAGGTGATGGTGGTGCATGGAGTCTCTGCAGCAGGAGTCTCAGGGGCAGGAGTGGTGGTGCCAACAACCTGAGTCATGGTTGCAGAGGAGACGACAGTGGTAATCGCAGGAGTTTCACCGGCAGGGACGGTCGTAGTACCCTGGGTAGGAACAGCAGGTGTCTCACCAGGGTAACCAGGGCCGTATGCACTGGATGTGTCCTGAGCAGGGGCAGAGGGAGCAGCAGAGCTCTCGCCACCAGCGGGAGGGGCAGCCATGGAGCTGCTCTCAGCGGCCTCTGGAACCTCGCTGCTGCTAGCAACACCAGTAGAAGCACCACCAGATGGGGCGGCAGGAGTAGGGTTCAAGGGAATGTACGAAGGGCAGTCATCGACGATGCTGGGGTTCTTGGGGACGTGTTCAGCGCAGATGCCGATGAAGTATTGAAGGGCCTTGCTGATTTCGTCATCGCTACCACAGCGAGCTGAGATACAGTCAATGACGTTCTTAGTGAATTCAGGCTTGACACAGTAGCAGTTGGAATCGGTGTTGTCCTTGCAATCTGGGGCCGAAATCTGGAGCCACGAGTTCATGCACTTAGGGACCGAGTCTGTGATGTCGACAGGAGGGTAACTAGGGCTGGAAGGCTGAGGAGCGGCGGAGCTGGTAGCAGGGAGGGGAGTTCCAGAGCTAGGGACAGCAGAAGTGACAACAGCAGATGAAACAACAGCCGACGACGCGGCCGTTGAGGATGCGACGATTGAAGACTGCTCGCAAGATTCTCCGTAACCGCAACCAGCAGCAACAGAGCTCTGAGATGTAGATGGTACCTCAGCGGTGGAAGACTCCGGTTGAGGAGTAGCAGTGCTAATGGAAGGGATCGATACAGGGGTGCTGGAGACCTCGACGACAGAGGAAGACTCAATCTCGACGGCTGAAGAAGCCGGAGGAGTGTAGGCGGGCATAGAGCTGTTGGCATAAGGAGCAGTGGAAGAGAGAGGTGTCTCAACAGGTGTGTTGCATGCCTCGCCATACTGTCCGCACTCGTTGGCAGAGGTTGCGGGTGTCTCAACGGCAGAAGACGATGCAGGAGTCTCGACCACAGAGGAAGCAGGGGTCTCGACAGCGGAGGAGATAACGCTGGAAGCTGGAGCAGTGGATGACTCGACGATGGTGGAAGATACAACTTCGCTTGAAGTAGAGGGAACCTCAGGTGGGGTGGGAGTAGTGTATGGTTTCTCAGCATTGCAGTCAAAACCAATGTTGTGGAAACCGATTTCGCAAGACTCCTTCTCGCCCTTGTAGTGGGAGCCAAGGTAGACCTCGACGGATTTGGCGCCACCGCACTGTGTGTTCTGCAACGTCGATCCACCGGCCGAGCAGCTGGTGTGTTGCTTGCAGAGAGATCCGTCCTCCATCTTGTAATGGAGTTCAATTTCAGCGTCGAACTCGGATGAAACATCCATGTGTGTGATCGAGAAACCACGCTGGGCACAGCCGAATGCGGCTGGCTTGTCCTTGCGAACGGTGTTCTTGATGCACTTGTTTCCAAACGTCCGCTTGCTCATGGAGTCCCGCTTGCCGAAGGAGTTGGAGCATTTCCATCCTCCAGAGAAGTCAAAATCACCATAGTTGCCGACGGACTGACCATCTGTAAGATCCGACCAGTCGAAGCCACCCTTCTGCTTGTCGTCGCAAACGTTCTTGCTGTAGTTGGGTGTGCCGTAGTTGTCGAAAAAGTTCCAGTGTGCTGCGGCCTGCTGGGCTGCGAGGCCAGTGACCAAAAGAGCGTATGTGGACTTCATGGTGAAATATGGAAGTCGAGTTCAAATTCAAAAGCTGCAATAAAGATAAAGTATGTTGTAGTTGGACCTTGAACGAATGACGGTCTGACAAGACGGCAAAGTCGAAAGAGTGTGACTTTGTTCGCCTTGGTAAGCGAAAGTAGCAGCAAATTCAATGCTGTAATTAAGAAGATAGAGTGTGTAGAAACACTAGGAGAAAGGACAATGGAGGAAGATATACTTCTACCACCACGCTCGTTCGAAACAAGCCAGCTCGAAACATTTCCAAAGGATTGGTCCGCCGACAGCCTCCGACTCGTCTGCTCAGCCACGATCAGAACGAGTCGCCCAAGGGGCCTCCATGTCCGTCTTTGTCGCGCGCTCTGCAGGTCCACATGGCAATAGTGTCGTCGGTTACAAGATGGCCTGGGTAGAGGTTGTGGAGCCTAGTCGAACGGCTTTGGCGTGAGCATGTTGTAAGCGAGGGCAACAGGGGCGCTTCCGAAACGCCCTAAATAGCAGGCTTGAGTAGACTGTCATGCAGGTACGAGCCAATGACGTGAAGAGGTTGTACATCGGCAAGCCAGCAGCGTCAAGTATATTGTTCAATACTCTCACGACTGGGTGAGGCCCGATGTCCACATTCTCGAACAAACGCAGAGCCGCAAACTGTCGACGAGTCGTCACATCTATGCTCTGTTGCCTCCCGGATCAACTTCAGTAGCGGTACCGCGGAGACACTAAGGGATCGATATATACGGGCATCTGGAGGGTTCCATATTTGCTTTCTTCGTGTGTCTGGCCCGCCAGTCCCTTGCCCTGCATCCGTCTAGATCCGTATTGCCTAGCCAAGCTATTCTCCGTCATCTGTATCTCCCGTTCGAGCCAATCCCGCCACTAACTATAGTCGTGAAGCTGTCGTTCTGAAGGAACATGCACGAGCGTGTTTCACGGCTGTTCCGCCATTGCGCCCTTGCAGTAGCCAACCAGCGTGAGGAACATCAAGCTTCGCGCGACATGGATCCTAGGTCCATCGAGAGCCCGCGTCTCGAAGGCTTGTTTGCAATATTAGAAGGACGGTAGCATGAAGAAGAGCGTTGAAAGCCACGATAGAGCTGCCAGCTTATCAAGCTCGGAGTACTGGCAGCGTTGTTCTTACTGAAGTTCGGGCGAGAAAGACCGAGGCATGGAGGGGCATGCGCGATTCATCACCCGCGCACCACTCACTATCCATCTGCAAATCAATATTGAACGTCCTTCGGAAGGTAATCTGGTTGCCAGATAGAGGTTGCATAGCTCTCAGAATATCGCATATGGTGCAGGGGTGGACTGACAAGCTTTGGAGACATGGCGCACGGGTACCTTGCAGCATGTGGAACAGGCCACAGAGATGTCGTGAACGCGGAAGTGGCGGTGTCAGCGTTCGGAACACTGACGCAGGACAATAGTTCCTGAACAAGAATGACGGCATCTTAAGGCTGCAATTTACCACAAGCCACGTTGTAAGAGGATGCGACATGAGAGGAGATTTTGTACACAACTGCAAGACGTTCGTTACATTGGCTCATGGATCATCCTCAAAGCTTTCAGATTATCATCAAGAAACACAGTACAGAGAACTCCGCCGAAGGCAGTTCCGATTGTACCTCGCTGCTTCGGTACATTGTCGGGTTGTACCTTCGGAGAGCCCTGACACGTTGCTATTCTTGTACTCCCCAAGTCCATGACAACCCAGTCGTTTCAAGAATTGAACTCCGCATGAAATACTGACATTATGCTAAGACTACCCCAGTCTCTTTAGTAACGCATCCGACGATGACAGCCACGGGAAAGTTATGCAAGAAGGAACCTGTCGTATTGCTATGTTCATGGAACGTAGACATTTGCAAATTTCTACCGTGATCTACACCGATGTAAATGCAGTGAACGCCAAACCCCCAATGCACAGCACTGATATCCGCACAATTCTGGTATCTTTGCCGTTGCTCCCAAAACGCCTTGAAGATGAATCGCGTTTCGCAGGACTAATTTATGCGCAAAAACGAGTGGGCGAGAACATAATACTCCAATCTATGGTTGCGCGTCTACGCGCTATGTTCGGAAAGTTGCTGCCTCCATAACTATTCGTCTTCGACCACAATGTGCACTACTTCACTCCGACGACGTTCCTTGGTAAGATAGTCGCTAGCTACGTTACGAACACGAGCGTGACACTCGTGCGCGGCGCGATTCAGGAATGGCACCTGGAGAGCTCCGCAGATTGCGACCAGGGCGGAACCCCACCAGGCCAAGGGTGTGAAGTGTAGCTCAATAGATAGACCGTAGAGTAAGCCAGCAATAGGGCTCGCCACTGTACGGCAGGCAGCACCTGTCGACGCTGCTAGTCCGTTGATTCTTCCGAGATGCGACCTGTCGGGCGTAGCTTCTTTGATCATGATCAGGAGAAGTGGGAAGGCCAGGATCGATGTCAGATTTCGCACGGTCAGGCAAGCGAACAGACCGGGGTAGAGCAAGTTTTCGGGTAGAAGCTGCAGGAAGGGAACAATAAAGTATGCAATCGGATGTGCGAGCGTAACCACGAGGAGCAGGCGCCATACACCAAAGCAATCCGCCAATAGAGGGAAGACGAAGCCCTGGATCGCGAGCTGAATGATGCCGTTAAGGGAAAGGATAATGCCCACGTTCTGAATAGGAATACCAAGGCCACCGCCCAAAGAAGAAGGCGAGATGTCCAATGCATTCATATCACTGTCAGCGCGTTTGTCCTGGAGGAAGATGGGAAGTAGGTGATCGTATGTCATCTAAATTCACATCAGCCGGTTGTTCATGTTGGGATATCTATTGGACTTACAGAATGGTACGTGAAGATTCCCAGTGCTACGACGAATAAGATGACTGGACGTGTGAAGACCTTCTCATCTGTTGGCGATTCTACCCAGTCTCCGTTAGAGCGCACACGCCAGATTTCGTCGTGTTCAACCTCTACGGCGTTGAAAGTGCCGTAAGAATCTGCTGTCAAGTTTGCGGCTGCATCAGCTGTCGCACCCTGGGCTGGGAGAAGCGGCGTCTCTGCAACGGCTGGGTCGTATTGTTCGAAATAACCTCGAGGCTGCTTGTCTGGGTGAGTCTCTTCTAGAAGGAAATATGCCATCAAGATAGAGAGTAGGAGTAGAGAGGCACAGATAATGTTTGGAAGTAGGTAAGGGAACTTGGCAAAAAGACCAGTGGGGCTGAAGACAGATGGAAAGTTTCGAGCGGGCTCAGCAAAATATCCGCCGATCGATGCTAGAGCAGTCAGTATAGGTGACTAGGGGACGATGGATGGGTGAGGTCTTACGGCCTATGATAGTACCAATGCTCCATACAAACGGCATGACCGCATACGCCTTTGCTATTTGCTAATTAGTAACATCTAACAGAAGCAGGCGTTGGAACTTACGTTCATGTTCGGGTCGCTTGACCAACTCTCCCACCATGGTCTGGATAACGCCGATGTTACCATTAAGCGCACCGCCGATGATCCGACCCAGAAGGGCGACCCAGAAATTAGGAGCTAAGCCAACAAGTAGCAAAGAAGACATTGTTCCTAGACACCCAAGTATAACAACGGGTTTTCTACCTATGCGATCGGAGACTGAGCCCCAGTACATGCCCGAGCATGCCTCAGCGAGCGAAAAGGCGGAGATGAGCAGACCGGCGAAGAACGGTGCATTCGCTTCGGAGCCAACCTGGAAGTTGGTGACGAGTTTCCATGCGTATGGAAGTATGGAAGTGAGAGCAATTGGTTCTGCGACTCGAACCAGTGCTGGAATGTACTGTCAGTGCGAGGCTCAGGCTAGTGACAACTAGTGTCAGTGACGTAGAAAGTCATACCTAGGAGACCGAGCTGAGCAGCGGGAAATTGATCTTCGCGGATTTCGGAGGCATCTTGGGGGGGACTTGTTCTTCGATTCTTGGTAAGAAATGACATTCTGCAACCTGGTTTGGTTCTTACGGCTTCGCCAACACGCAGTTGTCCTTTAGCTCGGAGGTGGCTTGCTGTGTGAGTAGAGCTTTCTCTGCGTTTGACCTAAAAAGACCCAGAAGCAAACAAATGAAGGCGCGGTGGCTAGAAACAGAAGTTGTGTGATAGCGGTGTGCTGTACAAAGAATGCAGAGAGGAGAATGGAGGAGGAAAGTTCTGGTCGGTGCCCGTCCAACCAACGGAAGCCAGCCACTAGGACGGGACGATCGGCAGGCGCACTAGACAGACTTGGCGAGCACATTACCCTGCCTGCAATCTACAATCAACATTCTGCATGGCGATGCAGCACAACGCCTTTCCACTCGCAACTCGATACCTCACTGACTACTCAATACAGACACACCCGCTGATTTTCCCGCGAAGATACCGTGGAGCACGTCGGGGAACCTTGTTACATCTAGTTGTGACCCACATGGCGGTGGCGATAGTGGTGCGCTAGTGACTTGGCGCTCATAGCCGTTTCCGCGGTTCTCCTGCGTTTTGGTGACATCAAGCGTGAACCAGACGGAGCGACGTCATCGTTATCATGTTTTTCTCTCCTCTCTTGGTGCAACATCTCTTGTATAATCGCTTTCAGCCTTAGATGATATTCATATCGACATCTAGCACATGGTGCACTACACAAAGACCAATCATCGAACTCGGGTAAGACACCCTAATGTATAGGCGGCCAAGGAAGCTAGCCGTTGCCCTGCATCGCTCTGCATATGGCCAACCAGAAGGCGGCTGTACCTTTTTGCAACACCATCACTTCAGGTCCAGTGCTACACACCTAGATACGCCATCTGCCTGCCACATGTAAACAGCCAATAGCTTCCTGAACCACTGCCATACGGATCCACGTCTTCACTGGATCTAGAAATCCACTGAAAAGCACGCAGAGTGAAGTAAATATCGGCAGCTGTCCTACTCATGGCTAAATACACAGCAAACTCCTAACTTCAAACCACAGCAATGCCGTTATCACACGGACAAGACGGAGAGGTGAGCAAGTTTTAGAGTCACAGAACAGGTCTTGACAAACAAGTGGCATCTACCGAATTCGTTGTACCTTCAAATCCGTCGTCCACTACTACCGTTACTTAGAAATCTTCATATATCTATAGTAGCACGCGATGCGGGTGATACGGCTTCTGTCGCGTGCTCAGGTTCTGATTGTCGACTTCTGCTGCCTCAGCCCTGTAGAGGGTACCGTCTTAGCGTCGCTAGCGCCCGCCCTGGTCCCACCTCCATCCCGCTGACATGGCGTCGCTTTGTCGACTGCATCACTCAGACGTCTACATATATGCTGACAAACATGTGTTACAACCTGTTCATACGTCCCACCGGCTCTGGCACCGCACTTCGGCTGGTTCAAGCACGTTGCCAAGCGGCCAATCCCGGCGCGAAGAATTTCTCGAAGACTTTTACGTGATATGTGGAGCATCGGACGACACGGTCACATCTCAGCGCACACTATTACTCACGATGACCCACACTCCTCATCAAACTCCAAGACCCCTTCTGCATTGGCATTATGCAGCGACGATGTTTTCAAAAGCCTATGCCGCATGTAGCCTTATCGTACTCTTTCCCCCACAAACTTTACTCCGCTATTGCAAGCTTGACAGTGGATCCGTAGGATGTGCACTATGTTAGCCAGAATTCAAGGCGACGTGTGCAGTAGTCACCGGGAGGCGATCTCCCAGGGTCTGTTCGGCCACTAGCACACATTACGTCCTAGGATGATGACCCAGAGGTCCGATACAGGAGGCGCGCAGGTTCAAAAGACCCAGCTTCGCCGCTTCTCGCTGCCAAGTTACCTTTCATCTAGTATCATTTGAGACCCCATAATCCGTTGTTACGGCCAAATCTCAACCATGGGTCTGAAAGCCTTCCTTAAGAAAGAGCACAAAGCGCCCTCGAACGACGATGTTGCTTCTCACACGACCGCATCGGAGAAGGACGATATGGAGCAGGCATACGGACACAACACCGACATCACCACGGGATGGACAGGTGATGGATTCGCTGGGGCGACAGAATACCCAAACACTCCAGGAGAGAATTACCGTACGTTGGGTCGATGGCGAGCGTGCGTCATTCTGATCACGATCGAAGTCGGAATTGGTATCCTCAGTTTGCCCTCCGCTTTGAAGACGCTCGGCCTGATACCCGGAATCATCGCAATCCTTGGATTTGGTATCTTGACAACCTACTGCGGATACATCCTTCTCCAATTCTATCGAAGATACCCCATGGTTACGAACTTGGTCGACTGCGCATTATACGTCGGAGGCAAGCCATTCGAAACCTTTCTCGGAATTGCCTTTGTTTTCAACCTTGTTCTCATCTGCGCTTCCGCCAACATTACTCTATCGGTGGCTCTCAACACGCTGTCGCGCCATGCTCTCTGCACGGTGGCTTTCCTGGCGTTTCCTCACATCCTCTGTTGGCTACTCTGCATCCCACGAAAGCTCTCTTTCGCCGCCGCCGCTAGCTGGGTATGCACGATCTCTATTGTAGCTGCGGTTCTAATCGTTATGATTGCACTTGGTGTTGCTGGACCAAACGCCCCACCCGGATTCGAGGTTTCGATAGATTTAGTTGGGAAGCCGACTTTCGTCGAGGCCGTAAACGCTCTGCTGAACGTGGCTTTCGCTTTCGCCGGAAACCAGAGTTTCATCAGTGTCATGGCTGAGATGAGAGACCCATCCAAAGACTTCCCTCCTGCGCTCTTTATGCAGAAATCTTTCGAAGTGGTCATCTACATCGTAGTCGCCTGTGTCATCTATGGCCTTGCAGGCAATGCAGTCACATCTCCCGCGCTCGGGTCGGCTCCCGAATTGACTGCCAAGATTGCTTACGGCATTCTTATCCCCTCGGTGCTGGGAACTGGTCTGATTATTGGCATTACGGCCATCAAGTTCATGGTAAGAACTATTTTGTCCTACAGAGGAAACCATAAGTTAACGTCAACGTAGTACATTACTATTATGCGAGCTGCAAAGCCTGAGCAGGTAAACGTCCACAACACGTTCACCTGGACTCTGTGGATCGGCCTCGGCGCCTTGTTCTGGATCGTATCCTTCGTCATCTCCAACGCGATTCCAATCTTCTCGTCGATTCTCAATATCTCGTCCGCCATCTTTATCTCATGGTTTACGTTTGGACTCACGAGCATCTTTTGGCTGCATCTGAACTGGAAGACGCAATGGAGTACACCGCAGAAGAAGGCCCTGGCTGTTGTCAACTACGGCATCATGCTTATGACCATCTTTCTGATGGTGGGAGGATTATACACATCTCTGAAGGCGCTCATCGACATCTACAACGATCCTGATAGCACCTTAAACGGACCGTTCACTTGTGCGGATAATAGCATATTTTAGATGATACCACTTAGTTAAATCAGTATTCTTTCACACGACATTCATATCTCGAGTACATGCAGTCCGCCGCAAAGTGTTTGGGGACTGGCGCTGTGCAATTTGCTCAAGGGAACTTGCCGTTTCCCAACAGTGTTTGACAACAAACAGGTGTTCGTGGGGCAGTAGTGGTAGCAGTCATGGCTCTACGCTAGAGAGACTAGGCTATCGGAACCCTTGGTATACCGCCCAACGTTGTGGACGCTCTAGCTGTTGGTTTTCTGCCTCATCCAAGACTAGCTGCCGGATCCGCTAAAATGCCATGACATCTGAACGGCGTCAAGCTGGAGAGAGCGCTGCTTACCAGGTGGAGATAAGCGGCAACAAGACTTTTGCACCGAGAAGTGGAGAGGAAGATTAAGATACAGGGAAGACTAGCTGAACAGGGATGGAGAGCACAATTGTCAATGCTACCGAGTAAGTATCTTGGCAATAGAAAAGAAGGCTGAATCGGTACGAACCTAGAAAGAGCCTCATGAAGTGGGAGTGGTTTCCCGGTGGCTGAATACCATAGTGTCTCCGATGGAATTGCCGAAACCTTTCGTACTCTTCTCGCCAGACACACGCGTCTCAGCAGTAGAGACTCTGCATTCAGCTACGGCGTCTCTGACGCTGAGCAGGTACCCAAGTAATAGTGTGAACCAGAGACGATAACCAGAATGACAACAGGAACATGCTATTTCACCGTCGGGGGTAGATTTGAGTTCCAGACTGGGAAATGCCGTTGGGATTTGCCATGTTCTGTACCCCACAGTATCGTTATGATAACCACGCTAGGAGACATCTGGGGGCCCACGGGCAAACATCGGGCTGAGCCTGTCCAATGGCAACCCCGGATCGCTCCACCTCGCGAGAAAAACAACAAGCGTCACGATGTCATGATCCCCGCAATACTTGGTCCTCGGTTCGGGGAATATTCACTATTGGAGCTTATACCGTCATACCCCGGATTCGAGACGGAGCGGCAGATGTCTAGTCGCGCAGTACGACACAGACTATGCCCCCGTCACGAGGCTACTTAGCAACAGCGAGCTAAAGCTTGTCAGTATAAAGCATGGCTAACCTCAGCGATGCTCCGGGTTGATCACACCAGTCATTGCAATCGCCTGTCATGTTGCGCAACGCAGCTCTAGCGACCGCGCTGTTCTTCGGCCTAGCAGTCTCCGACGCTGCTGTGCCAACCGCTCAGACGAAGAATGGAACGTATGTCGGCATACACTCTGCCGAATATGATCAGGACTTTTTCTTGGGTATACCGTATGCTCAGCCGCCCGTGGGCAGTCTTCGCTTCAGAAATCCTGTTGGCCTCAACACCACCTGGGACGAGACGAAGCCGGCTACGCAGTACTCTACTGAGGTATATGTTTTGATCTATGGTAAAGAACTTGGGCTGACGAATATCACAGTGCTACGGATATGGCTCTGATCAATGGAACTATCCGGTAGGTGTCAAACTAACCGAGGATTCGGCTTAAACTGACTCGTTACCCATTTCTAGGTCTCGGAAGATTGTCTGTACCTGAATGTTGTTCGTCCGGCAGGATGCAGCGAGGATGAAAAACTTCCAGTCGCATTCTGGATACATGGAGGTGGCTTCTTCGAAGGAGGAGGTGTCGATCAGCGCTATAACCTCTCGTTTACCGTGGAGAATGCTCAAAAGATTGGAAAGCCCATCATTGGTGTGAGCATCAACTACCGACTATCTGCCTGGGGCTTCCTGAGTGGAAGCGAAGAAGTCAGGGATACCGGAAACCTGAATCTGGGCCTGAGAGATCAGCGTTTGGCGCTGCAATGGGTACAGGAGAACATCGAAGCCTTTGGAGGTATGTCTGCTCAAGACGAAGTCCGGAGTACATGAGTTAACATGGAACAGGCGACCCCGAACAAGTGACTATATATGGCGAGAGCGCTGGTGGAGCATCCGTTGGATTCCACTTGACAGCCTACAGCGGACGCGACGACAAGCTCTTCCGTGGTGCTATCATGCAGAGTGGCAATCCCATCAACTTCGGGCCTCTTCCGGACCCAGCAGTAGGCTATGCCGACATGTACAGCGAGCTCACTCGCCGAACCAACTGTGCAAACACTACCAGTCCGCTCGAATGTCTACGTCAGTTGCCTGCTGAGCAGCTAAACACTGCTCTCAACACCACAACTCCGACCTTCAACATAACGAACTTCATGCCTTGCCTGGATGGTGACTTCATTCAGAAGCGCACCTCTCTTCAGCTTGAAGCCGGCGAGTTTGTGCATGTTCCAATTATCTCGGGTGCCAACTCGGATGAAGGTACAGCATTCAGCCCTCAGCCTGTAAACTCCACCGAGGATCTTCGTACCTTCATCATGGCGAGCGGAGTTCCTGCCAATCTGACAGAGCAGCTACTTGCAGCGTACCCTGACGATCCTTCCGTCAATGTTATCGCAAGCTTGGGTAACCTCACCCTAGGCCCGGCATTTGGAGCGCAGTTTCGCCGCTCAGCGTCATACTTTGGCGACCAAGTCTTCATTGCCAATCGTAGGTTGACATGTCAGACATGGGCTGCTGCCAATGTGTCAGCATACTGTTATCGCTTCAATGCGATCCCGGCTGGCCTCCCTGCTGCAGTCGGTGTCACGCACTTCCAAGAAGTCGCATTCGTATTCCTCAACCTACAAGGTGTTGGATATCGGCCCGCTGCTACTCCTCCATTCGAGAACAAGACCGAGAACTACCGTGACCTTTCAAGGTTCATGAACAGCAACTGGGTCAGTTTTATCCATGATCTCGATCCCAACTCGTGGAGGGAGACGTACGATTTCAATGGAACAGAGCCCATGTGGCCTCGGTACGATAACGCTAATCCGATGGACTTTGTGTTCGACGCCAATGTGACGAGCTATGCGGAACCGGATACGTATAGGAAGGAGGGCATGGAGTTGATCAACGCTCACAACTTTGACGTTTACCAGCGATGAACAAACACTCGCTCTAGTACATAGCACCTGACAGCTCAAATGATTATTCATACAATTTTCTGACAGCATGCGGTCTTGGCGACATCCGTGATTCTCCACTCTGCCGACAAGCGTCTTTGTCTCCCTTGTTTCTAATTATATAGATTGGGATGCTGGAGGTGAAGACTATAGAGTAGAAGCGAGGCGGACCAGTGATGCAACGCGACGTCGTCTTACTCGTTAGCGTGAAGCTTGGGCCAGAATCGCGGCTTCTCTCCAAGTGATTGTCATGCGGCAACGGGCTATCCGTCTGCTCAACGAGCACAATCGCATCATTCTTAGCTACCCAGTCCCAGTCGCGGAGCTTGCTAGAGCAGGATGGATGCGCCAAATCCGCCAAACGGCCAACCGAGCGCTGGCAATGGCACGCCAAATGCGATCGGCGGCGCAGCCACTATGTCCGCTCCTCCGCATCCACATGCAGAAGCGCAATCGACAACGCCCATGCCACCTACATGGTCGTCACAAATGTCTACCTTTCCCACAAATAGCGGCGCTACCGGAGGCCCAAACTTTGCCCAGTATTCGGCATCCACCGCTGCGATTCTTGAACGCCTCCAAGGAAAGAATGGACATGCCGCCGGAAGTGCTGCCTTCGAGGCGAAGCGGGCAGAGATCTTGCAGAGTTATGTTACTAGCGACAAACTACCAACGCCTCCGCCGGCTGCGAGTACTGGACGTAGAGGAAGAGGGGGGAGAGTCAGCACACCAAGTGGACTGAAGACGGAAGTTGGCGCATCACCTTCGGGCCCTTCATCTGGTCGTGCATCTGGCAGAGGGCGCGGACGGGGTCGTGGAGGGCGTGGCGGACGCGGGGGCAGAGGCGGCAAGCGGAAACGTTCCGAGAGCGACGAGGAGAGCGACGTCAGTCATTGTCGTGTGCTTTGAGACGGCATACTAACGTGGTGTAGAACGACAACGACGACTCCGATGTCTCCGACTCGTACACTCCACTACCCACACGAACCAAGTCCGGCCGAAGTATAAACAAGCCCGTCGCATTCGTACCCGTTATTCCGGAGCCAGCTCAAGGCGTTAAGCGGAGGAAGTCGACCAAGACCCTACTTGCTGCAAAGTGCAAGACCTGTCATCGAGAGACCGATCCGTCCAACAACCGGATAGTGTTCTGTGATGCGTGTAGTACCGCATATCACCAATACTGCCACAATCCGCCAATCGACAACGAGGTTGTCACTGTGCTTGAGAAAGAGTGGCTATGCGGACCATGTATACGGGCCAAGCAGACAGTCGTGGAAGGCGCACAGAATCTGATCGCGGCCGAGGACTTGACTATAGATGAGGTATGCGTATGCCATAGCGTAGGCCAGATACAGGCTAATACTAGCAGAAACGCGCATACTTCAATACGCTCCCACAAAACCAACTAGTCGGCCTCCTCCTAACAGCCACAATTCGACATCCAGAACTGCCCATATTCCCCCCCAACATAAAGAATCTCATGACAAACTTCTCCGCTATCAAGTCGGAAATGCCCCAGCAACAACAACCTTCCGCTACCCACCACTATGCTAATTATCAACCCCCACCAAACTTCAGTCTCGCCCAGATGACCTCGCCCCCAGACGGCCACACAACAACACATCACACACCGCAGTTCTCGTCGCATTCACACTCGGAGATGGACCCTGCAGAAGCACAGCTCCTTGGCGAAAGCAGCCACCAGCCGCGCACGACCATAGACCTGGCCGGCAACCAGTACGAAGAAGACGATGGTTACGACACCGATCCGCCAGCACACTACCCCAAAGCTGGCAACGGACTCGCACGAACACTACGCCCAGAGAGCGAAGACCTGAATTGGCTCGTCGACGACAACTTTGAAGTGTTTAGCCATGGGTGGAAGGGAGACGGGACGGGCATGGGCGCCGATGGTACAATGGACGCTATGGACGGACAGAAAGTAGTCTAGGATACTGCTGGAGAGGTGTTAGCAGAGAGTAGTGGTGAAGAACTCACGGATATGGATGAAGATGACATTGGGCGATTAATTGCTGATGCTATAGGGCAAGCGCAAGTTTGACTCGAACCAGACTGACGCTCTTGAAGCACGCTTACACTAATACAATCCAACGACACGATCATCCAACGATCGTGTAGTCAAAGTGAAACAAGATTCGATTAAACAAAGGCGTGGTATCTCGAGAAACATAGCTAAGCAAGAAACAGGTCTGAAAGTACCCCTATTACCCATACCAGAAGATCAATAATGCAGTAAACGCCATCCATGCATGCTCTCATCATGAAGCCGTTAACGTCGTCGCTCATTCATCATCGATGCTCAATCCGCCCATTGCGCGTTCAGGATCTTCCCACTTCTTACTCTTAAGAATCCTCATCTTCTTCACAGGGCTCGCAGATCTTTGCTGCGTCTCACGCTCTTTGGCTTCCAACTTGGCCCGTAGCATCTCGTTTTCACGTTCCAGCTCATCGACCCTGTCTCTGAGTTCTGGATCTGGGTCTTCGTAAACCTTGATATCTTGTTTCATCTGTGCCTTTGTTGCTCGGATGACGACGTCGACCTTGGCATCTATGTGTGCTTGCTGGTTGTCTTGCTCGTTGTCCAGGGCTGCTTGCCATCTTCGACGTTCTTGGTCGACGGCTGCTTCCATCTCAAGATAACATTCGTCGCGAATTTCCTGTTCAAGGTCCACCATGTGGTCTTCGGCTGCGGCCCAAGACGATTCGGCTGCTTTCCGGCGAGCTGTCTCTTCGGAAAGGCGAAGGGCGAAGATTTCCATTTCTGCTGTGAGGCGTGCGATCTCGGCGTTGGCATATTCGAGCTCTTCCATGACGACCGAAGGAGTTGTACGGCCTGAAGGAGTCGCGCGGCCTGACGAAGCTGTACCAGGACGCTTGTGTGGCGCACCAGAGAAGATCGTGTCTGAGGTAGACGGCATCCGCGGCACGGTGACCTCGCGAGCCAGGGCTGAGTAGCGAAGGATCTGAGATGTGGCGTTGTAGTCGCCTTTGGGGTCTGCAGTTACGACCATGATGGACTTCTGAGGCTGGCGGTGCGATTGTGCTTGGCGGGCAGAGGCAGGGAATGAGTTTGAGAAAAGCAGTTCGGTAAGCTTGCATTGACGGAATGGCACAATGTTCTAGACGCATGTTAGTCGAAGAATTACAGACATGGATACAAATATGTACCTTAGAGCCTCCTTGGTTATCGGACTGCATCTGCATACACTGACCCAAATACATGAGGGACTCGTTGATCTTGCCAGCTTCGGCAAGTGTCTCGCCCGCAGTTTTGGCATTTCGGGCGCGTTCTGATCCTGCCAGGTCAACGATGGTGAGGTTACTGCTTGACCAGGGACCTTTGCGTTCTGCAGCCCTCTTCTTGATCTCGACATGGAAGAAGCCATGGCTTCGCGAGCTCACAGCATTGCTCCCAGTACCAGTGACTTTGCGCTCCATGAGACCAGTCTCCAGTACCATCATGGCTTCTTCGAAGCTTCCGCAGATGATCTTGGTGAGACCAGCAACAACTTTTCGATCTGGACTTTTCTCAGTATTCTTGAAGAGCAAAGCCCTTCGTTTTACGTTTGGCTGCTTGTTCTTTGCCGTGTTCCCGCTCAACAGATCGAAGATGCGGTCGTTGTATACTTCGTACATGGACATGACGATGGCATATTCTGCGTCGGGGTCTGTGGGTATCTGGATGTCGGCGACAGAAGGCGACGATGGTAGCGTTGACGGACGCGGCATCTTATTTGATTTGTACGTGCTTCCTGTGGAGAATATACTACAGTCCTGTTGTGTCTGTTAGCTGTTGTTTGTGGAAAAGTGCCATGCAGAGCTTCCTGTATCAACTTACTGCCATGGGGGTCTGCGCTCGTGAGTAGCGTCCGGACTGTTCGTCACCGTACATTGAGTCGATGTATGCGGTTGCTGTGAACATTTGCGCTTCAGACACATCTGCTGCTGCCAGTGAAGAGAATGCCGGAGCACCATAGAAGGACTGTACAAGCTGCTCGTCGCATGCTTGGAAGATAGTATCCAGCGTCATCTGGACGAGGCCGCGCTGGGACTTGGTACCAAGGATCGTATGGCTCTGTGGTCACGTCAGTACAAGAAGTCTGGGCTGCTCTTTTCCATTTATATGTACCTTGCCCGATCCAGTGCAGCCCAGGGTTGCCAGCAGTCCGTCTCGCCCGTGGTGGCCTGGTGTGCCCATGACGCCCTCAATCATGGGAACCACACCAGTGCCCTTGAACAAATCCATTTGTCGCGCATCTTCCTCAAAGACTTGTGTAAAGGCGAATCGTTCAACAGCGCGCTTGCGCTTGTCTTGGGTAGGCGGTTGTATGGTGATGTGCGTGGCATGGCTGCTCTCGCTCTCTTCGACGTTGAGGAAGCGCGCACTCCCAGAGTTGGATGGGCGCAGACGCAGAAAGACATCGAACAACGAACTCGAGGGTCGCGACGGAGGCTCCATGTTTGGTTGTGTTTATTTCGTCTTTGGAGATGCAGGCCAAGTGTCAGTCGACTGTGGTGCACCAAATCCATGTGGAGCTGCTCGTGCGCGCGCGTGTCGGTCAACATGGCCAGAACGCCGTTGCCCTGGACAACCAACGCGCCACCCATGACACGCTATGACGCAGTGACATGTGACAGAGAGCGGGGGTGCGGAGTG
>Ga0058698_10000123_pt1 | contig 42995 bp, 37 predicted proteins | sample AgamicAsSfe_FD_67288 | JGI IMG/M metagenome (GOLD analysis project Ga0058698, IMG submission 67288) | Agave microbial communities from Guanajuato, Mexico - As.Sf.e | ecosystem: Host-associated > Plants > Phyllosphere > Phylloplane/Leaf | place: Guanajuato, Mexico | collected 2012-05-30
GTGTTCTGGATGCTATCGCAATGATTGTAGTCTCCATCATGCGACTTCCAATCTTGCGAACAAGGCAGGATGATTGATTACAGCGATAAAGAGGCGAAAGCGTTATGAGCATCACACAGCAAGTTGCAAAACGTCAATTTGAACATAACATTCGCCTATATATACAAATTGGGTGCGAAATGAATAGAGCTAAAAGACATTGTACACTGCAGGTGCCGCCCAGCTGACTCCGCATACTGAAAAGGTATCGTGCAGGTAAACGAGGGAAAATGCGCGTACATAAATCAAAACGCCAAAGAATCATGATATACCCGAAACCCATCTTTTGCCGTGACCATCTTTTCCATGCACCTTTACTTCATACAGTAACAATCATAATCATAGACTCATCTAAGCGGCGACAGTCACCAGCTTCTCGTTAGGAGCAGCACGGTGCTTGTGCATAGCCTCGTAGGGTGGGCGCTTGACGATACCACCAGTGACGGGCAGGGAAGTACCGTAGCCGGTAAGGAAGGAGTCGACGTCGCGAGCGCACTGGCGACCCTCGTTGATACCCCAGACGATCAGGGACTGACCGCGACGGCAGTCACCAGCAGCGAAGACACCTGCCAGGTTGGTGTTGTAGTGACCGGGAGGGGTCTTGATGTTCTTGCGGCCGTCAAGCTCGATAACGTCGCTCATGACACGCTGCTCGGGGCCCAAGAAACCCATGGAAAGCAAGACGAGGTCGGCAGGGAAGAATTGCTCGCTACCCTCGACGTGCTTCATGTCCCAACCACCGGAGGCGGACTTAGTCCACTCAACACGGACAGTGTTGATACCCTTGACCTTGCCGCTACCATCGTCGACGAAGTCCTTGGACATGACACAGTACTCACGAGGATCCTTGCCCATGTGAGTCTTGACTTCGTTGTGACCATAGTCAGTTCGGAAGATACGGGGCCACTGCGGCCATGGGTTGTCGCGAGCACGCTCAGCTGGGGGCTGGGGCAGCAGCTCGAAGTTGACGACAGACTTGGCACCGTGGCGAACGGAAGTACCAATGCAGTCATTACCAGTATCACCACCTCCGATGACAACAACGTGCTTGTCCTTGGCCGAAATGTAAGCATCGTCAGCCAATTCGGAGTCCAAGAGAGACTTGGTGTTCTTGTGCAAGAACTGCATGGCGTAGTGAATGCCGTCCAGGTTGCGGTTAGGGATGGGCAGGTCACGAGCGACAGTAGCTCCAGTCGCGAAGACAACTGCGTCGTACTCCTTGCGGAGAGCTTCGAGGTTGGTCTGACCCTCCTCACCAACGGTGACACCAGTCTTGAAGTTGACGCCCTCAGCAGCCATGAAGTCGACACGGCGCTGAACGACCTTCTTGTCGAGCTTCATGTTGGGGATACCGTACATGAGGAGACCACCGACACGGTCGGCACGCTCATAGACGGTGACAGTGTGACCAGCCTTGTTGAGTTGATCAGCACAAGCGAGACCAGCAGGGCCGGAACCGATGATGGCAACAGTCTTTCCAGAACGGGTCTGGGGTGGCGAAGGAATCATCCAGCCCTTCTCAAAACCGCGGTCAATAATGGCGCACTCAATCGACTTGATGCCAACGGGATCCTCGTTGATGCCAAGAACACAGGCACCCTCGCAAGGAGCCGGGCAAACACGACCAGTAAACTCAGGCTATATGGGATTAGTACACATCGCGTATGTAGCTGATACAGGAACACTTACGAAGTTATTGGTCATGAGGAGGCGGTTGAGGGCGTCGCGCCACTGACCTTGGAAGACTATCAAAAGATTAGCATGATGTATGCTCCAAAAGAAGACACTAAGCGCTTACCCAGTTCGTTCCACTTCGGGATGATGTTGGAGATCGGGCAACCAGTGTCAGACTGGCAGAAGGGTACACCACAGTCCATGCAGCGAGCAGTCTGGTACTTGAGTTCGTCCTCGTTCAGACGCTGGTTGAGCTCTGCCCAATCGCGAGTACGGGTCTTGGGGTTGCGGTACTTCTCAGAGCGACGCTGGTACTTCATGAAACCGCGAGTCTTGTCAAGGACGAGCGCCTTCTTCTTCTCAGCCTTTGCGTCGGTAACACTCTCTTCAATGTCGAGGAGGTCGCTCTTCTTCTTCTCCTTGGCCTCCGCCTCAGCTTCCTTGTTGCGAGACTCCTCGTGGGCGTTGCGGACAGCATTGCCAGCGAGCAGAGGAAGAGGGTATTCAGACTTCTTCTTCTCGGCAGCCTTTGCCTTCTCCTCCAGGAGCACGCGCTTGTAGTCAACAGGCATGACCTTGACAAAGCGGGGCAGTGCGCGAGTGAAGTCGAGGAGGATGCGAGCGGCAAGCTCAGAGCCGGTGTAGTGGTGGTGGTCCTCAATGAGGCCGCGAACAAAGGCAATCTCCTCTGGCTCCTCGATGCCGGAGAGCTCAACCATCTCCTGGTTAACCTTCTGTTCGAAGTCCTTGTGGATGTCAAGGACGTACGCAATACCACCAGACATACCGGCAGCAAAGTTACGTCCAGTAGAACCAAGAACAAGGACACGACCGCCAGTCATGTACTCGCAACCGTGGTCACCAACACCTTCAACGACAGCCGTAGCACCAGAGTTACGGACACAGAAACGCTCAGCAGCGATACCACGGAAGAAGCAAGTACCGCGAGTGGCACCGTACAAGCAGACGTTACCGATAAGAACGTTCTCCTCGGCACGGTATACGGCGTTGCGGGGAGGGTAGATGATCAAACGACCACCAGACAGACCCTTACCAACGTAGTCGTTAGCATCACCCTCAAGTTCAAGAGTGACACCAGGTGCCAGGTAAGCACCGAAAGACTGGCCAGCAGAACCACGGATGTTGACGTGGATGGTGTCTTGGGGCAGACCAGCCTCGCCGTAGCGCTTGCTGATGTGGTACGAGAGAGTAGCACCAAGAGCACGGTCAGTGTTGACGACATCGCACTCAATGCGGGCAGGAAGACCCTTCTCCAGAGCAAGTTCGGACTCAGCAATGAGCTTGTTGTCGAGGCGGACATGAAGACGGTGGTCCTGCTTGCGCACGTTGAACGTGGCAACACCTGGGCGAAGGGTGTGCGCGGGAGTCAGGATGAGAGACAAGTCAATGTTCTCAGTCTTCGCAGTGCGGAGATCGTCACGGATGCGAAGCACCTCACAGTGACCAACCATGTCGTTGATGGTCCGGAAACCAAGCTTGGCCATGATTGCACGGAGCTCGTTGGCGATGTAGTAGAAGAAGTTGATGACGTGCTCGGGTGTACCAGCGAACTTCTTCCTGAGCTCAGGGTCCTGGGTGGCAATACCGACAGGGCAAGTGTTGAGATGGCACTAGTGGTGGTTAGTAAATAGTTTCTTTTATGATATATCATGGGGAAGATATTTACCTTGCGCATCATGATGCAACCCATGGCGATGAGAGGCGTGGTAGCAAAGCCCCACTCCTCAGCTCCAAGCAGACAGGCGATGGCGACATCGCGTCCAGTCCTCAATTGACCGTCAGTCTGGACAATGACACGACCACGGAGGTCGTTGAGAACAAGAGTCTGATGAGTCTCGGCAAGACCCAACTCCCAGGGGAGACCGGCGTACTTGATACCAGTCCATCGAGAGGCACCAGTACCACCGTCGTGACCAGAGATGAGGATATGGTCAGCCTTGGCTTTGGCCACACCAGAAGCGACGATACCAACACCAGTCTCGGAGACAAGCTTTACGGATACACGAGCGCGGGGGTTGGAGCACTTGAGATCGTAGATCAATTGCTTGAGATCCTCAATGGAGTAAATGTCGTGGTGGGGAGGAGGACTGATGAGACCGACACCAGGCGTGGAGTGACGGGTCTTAGCAATGGAGCCAGAGACCTTGTGGCCAGGAAGCTCACCACCCTCACCAGGCTTAGCACCCTGAGCCATCTTGATCTGGAGCTCGTCGGCATCGGCAAGGTAGTTGGAGGTAACACCGAAACGTCCGGAAGCGATCTGCTTGATCGCAGAGCGCATGGTGTCACCGTTCTCCATACGCAAGCTGCGCTCCGGGTCCTCACCACCCTCACCAGTGTTGGACTTACCGCCAAGGCGGTTCATAGCAACAGCAAGGGTAGAGTGGGACTCCATGGAAATGGATCCGTAGGACATGGCACCAGTGACGAAGCGGCGCACAATGTCGGTCCAAGGCTCGACCTGGTCGATGGGGATGGGAGCACGGTCATCGAAGTTGAAGTCAAGGAGACCACGGAGGGTGCAGTCCTTGATGCGCTCGTACTCAGCAATAGAGTATGCCTCGTACGACTTGTCGTTCTTGGTGCGGACGGCATCCTGGATGTTGGCCATGGCAGTGGGGTCGTTGACGTGAGGCTCACCTCCGTCACGCCAATGGTACTCGCCAGTCTCAGCAAGACCGGGAACCTCGACGATGGCGCGCGATGGGTAACCCCTCTCGTGGAGAGCGAAAGCGTCGGAAGCAATCAACTCGAATGTCATACCCTTGATACGGGAAGCAGTTCCAGTGAAGCATCGGTCAACGACAGAGTCATCAAGACCAAGAACCTCGAAAATCTGAGCACCCTTGTAGGATGAGAGGGTAGAGATACCCATCTTACTCATGACCTTCAAGATACCACCATCGCAAGAGTGCTTGTAGTTATCGATGAGCTGTTCGGGGCTCATCTTCTTGCGAATGACACCCTCGCGGTGCATCTTCAAGATACACTCAATAGCAAGGTATGGGCAGACGGCATCAGCACCGTATCCAACCAAGACACACATGTGGTGGACCTCACGGGCCTCACCAGTCTCGACAACAAGGGCAGCGTTGGATCGCCACTTGTTGCGGACGAGATGGTGGTGAACCATACCAGTAGCCAAGCAAGCGGATACGGCAACACGGTCAACAGACGCAGCGCGGTCGGTCAAGACAAGGATGTTGTCGCCGGCCTTGATGCCCTCGGTTGCAGCCTCGCAGATTCGGTCGAGAGCGTTCATGTAGCCATCGAGTCCCTCGCTCTTGGGGAATGTGATGTCGATGGACTTGACGGTCCAGTCAGAGTGCAGAGTGTGCGTGTTGGTCAGCGCCTTGAACTCTTCGAGGGTCAGGATGGGCGATGGAAGAAGCAGACGGCCACACTGTGACTCGTCCATCTCTAGAAGGTTACCCTGGGGACCAACGTATGTCTCCAAAGACATGACAATCGCCTCACGAATAGGATCGATGGGAGGGTTGGTAACCTGGGCAAAAAGCTGACGGAAGTACTCGTACAGCAGACGAGGCTGGGTAGCCAAGCAAGCCAGAGGAGCATCGTTACCCATGGATCCAAGAGCCTCCTTTGAGTCGGCAGCCATAGGACCAAGAAGGAGACTGACCTGCTCAAGAGAGTAGCCGAATGCTCGCAGACGAGGGTCCTCATGTAGCTTGGTCTCGGTGAGCGAGTGTGAAAGATCAACGCCCTTTGCGCTGATCTGCTCGACAATCTTGGGAAGAGTGAGCAGGTTCTTCTGAATCCAGGAACGGAAGTCAACACGCTCTGAGACGGTCTGCTTCAGTTCGGCATCATCGACAATTCGACCAGCGACAGTGTCGACGAGCAACATCCTACCGGGCTGGAGACGACCCTTCTGTACAACGCGCTCTGGCTCGATAGAGATGGTACCAACTTCAGACGCGCAGATGATGCGGTCGTCGTCAGTAACGTAGTAACGGCAAGGACGAAGACCGTTTCGGTCGAGGTTAGCACCACAGTAACGTCCGTCGGAGAAAGTAAAGAGAGCAGGACCATCCCAAGGCTCCATCATGCAGGCAGCCCACTCGTAGAAGGCTTGCTTAGCCGGGTCCATAGTGTGGTTGCCCTGCCATGCCTCTGGAACCATAAGCATGACTGCTTCTGGGAGTGACAGGACACCGTTGATGGTGAGCAGCTCAAGGACATTGTCGAAAGCTGCAGAGTCGGAACCACCGTCCTCGACGATGGGGTAAAGGAGATCAAGCTCCTCGCCGAAAAGGCTGGACTTCATAACACCCTCGCGGGCCCTCATCCAGTTCTTGTTTCCTCGCAGGGTGTTGATCTCACCATTGTGAGCAGCCCATCGCAGAGGCTGAGCACGGTCCCAACTGGGGAATGTGTTGGTAGAGAATCGAGAGTGCACCAGAGCAAAGTGACCCTCGTAGTCAACGTTGAGCAGGTCGTGGTAGTACTCGTAGACCTGAACAGGAGAAAGTTGACCCTTATAGACAATGTTCTTGTTTGACAAGCTGCAAATGTAGAACCAGTTGTGGAGGCCAATGACGTGTGTAGCCCGCTTTCGCATGACATACAGTTGTCGCTCAAAGTATGCGTTGTCGTACTTCTCCTGGAAGTCAGCCTTGGGCTCCCGGGCGTCGCCGTAGGCGGTCTTCAAGACGACAAACGGCTGGAGAATGATGGGCTCTCGTGAAAGTGCCGCGGGTCCAAGAAGTGTGGAATCGCGGGGCACTGTTCGCCATCCGAGCACCCTCAAGTCAAGCTGGTCTGCAACGTCCTCAAACATGGTCTTGGTCTCATCCAAGATGTTGGCGTCCGGCTTGAAGAAAAGGTTACCAGTAGCATACTGGCCAAGCGATGGTAGCTTGTAGCCTTGTTCGCGCTCGAACTCCTTGAGGAAGAAGCGATGGGGGATGGAGGTCATTACACCGGCACCGTCACCATCGCGTGCGTCAGAGCCAACGGCTCCTCGATGTGTCATGTTGCATAGCAACGAACGGGCTGGATATCCGTTAGCATTCTCGTCTACTCATTCCTTGAGTTGTTCGCTCTTACCATCGGAGACGATCTTGTGGCTGGCCTTGCCCTTGATGTGACTACGCCATTGTCAGCCCTTGCATCTCCCACACAAACCAATTGCCATGACTCACGCAGCGAAACCGACACCGCAAGCATCCTTCTCGAGCTCCGGGTCATACAGACCTTGCTTCAAGGGCAGTGCGCCTGCCCAAGACTTGTTCTCGGGGCCATCTTGATAAGCAAATACCGTGCTTTGCTCCTCTTCGATCTGGGGTTCCTGGGGCAACTTTGTATCTTCGGCGAACGAGACCCGACCCATTATATCGGCGAAAGGCCGAAGTTCTGGGTTCGTTGGTGGTGGTAGTGGGGTTGCGGTATCGATATGGGAGAGTGGCGGGGTCGCTCGAGGCGTGAACTTGGGAGCTGTTGCTCTGGTATTTGAATCAAGTCTGGAGGCGGATATTAGTTTTCAGGTCTGGTAAAGAGTTTGTCGCTGACTGCGGGCCAAGGGTCGAGTGTCGATGATATTTTGGTACGGATGCGCCTAGGGCTCTAGCTCAAAAGCAAAGAATGTGGGTGGGGAACAGTTGGTGGGAAGATGGAGTCGCCGGTGTCAATCACGCCCAAAGCCAACAGAAAGATGGGCTGGATTCGTCACCAGCTTCACCCGGCCGGATATAGGCGATTGATGGCTATGACGTTCTCCCCCCATCTCCAGCGGCAACTGATAGCTGCTCGAAGCACAAAATCGGCAGATAAGGCAGGCAGCGAATAGGCTAACGCGGGGTGGCAGGCGCAGACCAGTAGGAAAGTGGCTGATGCCTCTCACGCAGGACGGGTGGTGGAGAAGCACAATGTTTGGCCACGGGTGGTGGATGGGTGCAGCGGGTGTACATGTGGGAGGCAGGGCTACTTACTTGCTAGAAGGGCTGGTGGAACAGGCCTTGTGCTGGGCTCGCGATGTTCCTGCAAGCAGCTTGTAGCGATTGTGTCGAGAGTGCAAGAAGAGACAGAGGGTCGCGGGAGGTTTCGCGGGCGTGCTTATGAATAAGAGAGCGGAGGGCTCCTGGTGGGGTGGATTATTTTCCCTATACGCTAACAACTTGACTTCACCTCTGTCCAATTACCGGTCTGGAAGCGCGTCGACGGAGGCGTTCGTGCTGTCAGTTAGGCCATCTCCGCTTGTCTACCGCTGCGAACTGGGAACTGCCCGGTCTTGGAGGTGGTCTTGGTACTTTATTTCCACGTATATCAAGTTGGGCATGTTGGAGTGGCACCTGACGCGCCGTCTCTCCGGACGAAACATGACGATTGCGTGTCTGTCGATGTGCAGTCGCGCTCACTCTACATGGAATTGCTCTTGTGATGTTCTTCTTCATGTGTTGCTACCAATGCTCGTATGCGTATGCGCAGCATCACTGCCTCCTGCGGCGTGTTGCGCATGGAAAATTGGCCTACCCCACGGTTTTTCTGCCACTCCATGACCAAAGGCCGGGGCATTATTGGCTATTTGGCCGTGACCGCCCTGCAGCAGTCCGGCCGTGCACCCTATCCTGGGCTCCGAAGGTCGGTTTGACATCTGATGACCAGGTCTTGCATGTGTTTCCGCTCTACCATAGCTCCACCGGCTAGATTGCCGCTGCAGCCCACGCCGCATCATCTGAAAAGCGACGTGTGCAATTGGCCCGGCGGCCTCGCCTCGGCAACACACGACTTCTTTGTCGTAATTTGAGAGGGTCATCTCAGGCCTTATCTCTCTCCAAGCGCGGCCCAGGGCGGACTGTCGCGCTACGGAATACTTCGTGTTGACGCTCACTGGACGGGAGATCATATAACCCCGCCATTTCGCAGCGGAGCGTCGCTGAGGCTTCCCAGGTGCGCACTCGTCGACATCATCGCGGACCCGGACTTGCAGTGATTATCCTCTGCTTAGCCGCAAACTCAAAAACCAATTCATCTGCCTCCCGCACAGCTCACCCTCGAGAATTGGGCGATTCTAGCGACCCGCCACGCCACGGCAGGCGACAATACATCAATGTCCTCATCATGCTTCGGAGAAGACCGGAACGCTCCTGCCTAGCTGACGGCAGTACGTAGCGGGAGACGAGTCACGAGAACAGGCAAATCCACGCAAATCCGTGTCGCGTAGCCAGTCCAGCCGAGCCCGTTTCTAAGGATTACTGGTTAGGCCGATGTCGCCTCTTTTGCTGTTCGCTGGCTGTGCAAAGCCCGCGGCGGATACTCCAGGCAGTGCGCTTCAAGACCCTGAGCTAGCAATCCAATCCGGTATGCATGCAACAAAAATTTCCGTAGGATTCGTGTACCTAATACATTCCGCGTTGGGTCATCAATGGCAAGAATGGGAGGCAACGAGCATTTCCCGGAATTAAGATATACAAAGTGTTACGTGGGTCAATTTCTAGGGTCTCGATGCGGTGCCATGGGGATCTGGGCAATGGAACCTTGCGACAAGGCATATCCGTAACAAGGAAGATCATCCTGAGATCGCTGGTCTCGTGACGCAACCAGATGTTGTTCCAGCGACCTTACATCTATCTGTAGGCAGTCTGGCTCTTCTAGAGGATCGTACTCACCATTTACCTCGCCCGTGATTGTAACTCGGCCTTTCTGCTTGACACGCCCCACCGAAAGATCTAGAGAAACAGCATTTTTGCCCGTCTGAGATGGGGTTATCTCGCTGGATGTCGGCGCCAATAGGATGGTTTCGGTGCAGGACGTAGTGGACATTACATCCACCACATCCTAACTTCATCGATTACAATCCCTGAACTCTCGCTTCTCTTTCCATTTCCTCTCGTCCTCAGTCGAGGCACTATTCTGGATATCTGATCGCTTCCTATGTATCACTATCCATCTTACCACGTTGCTTGTTGTTTTTAGTAACGACAAGCATCACTATAATCGCGTCCAGTATCACGTAAATTTCCCGAGGATCTGCTTCGCACGTCACCAACAACACTTTCAATCTAGCAATCTTCGGTAGTTTCCAGGCTCCGATGTCCGAAAGAGAATGTCACAGATATTGTATTGCATGCACACTGCAACTGGCTAGTTCATTGGACCCTAGATTCATGATCTAAGTGAGATACCTTGGTACCGACGTGTTGTTTTCGTGTCATCGCATCGGTTACCCTGCATGCTCGTGGAAGGGATACGAGATCTTCAGGGAAAGGCGGGGTAGGTGTGTGCTGAGATGTCTGGGTGCTTTTATTCTTCTTTTGCGATTTTACGTTTCGGCGAACGAAGCTATGCAGGCCAACGATATGATCAGCATGATCTCTGCTGGGGATTTCTTTCTCCTTCTGCATAATATGTGCCATGTTCACGTCGTAGATGCATGCAAGTCAGGTCAAAAGTATGGGTATTCTTGTTTTCATTCATAACGCATGCCAGTGCTGTGTATGCGCGAGGTATCCAGTCCACAGTCCATGTTACACATCCACGTGCACATAGCTCCGTGCCCAGCTACCTCAATCGCGAAAAGTCGCGCCGCGACTCCAACGTCGGTAAGAGTCTTTTCCCCGCTACCCAAATGCCTTTTGTGCGTATATCATAACCCTAGCCAGAATACGGAGCTCGCAAAGATTTGGTCGAACGCGCCGAAGAAGTCCTGTAACAAAGCGATTTGGTTAGCGGGGTTCATCGAGGACAAAGGGCTCTTCTTGGCTTGGCTGCAAACGTACCGAAAGACGGAAGTTGACGATACAACTCCACTCTAGTCCTTCATTTGGTCATCGGGGTCGACAAAGTCCTCGTCATCATCCTCTTCGTCCTCGTCGCCGAGTTCCTGGTTGGCCTTGGCAAAGTCGATGTTCTTACCGCGCGTGCGGCTTTGCAGGACATTGGACGTGTCAATCTCCTCCATGTTATCCTCATCAGGCTCCTCGGCTATTCTACTGTCAGTTTGAAAGCTCAGTCGCATGGTTTTCGCGGGAATAGCTTACGTTCGCCGGCCTAGACGCGATTGTGTTAGCTACTTGCGCATAGAGTTGTAGCGGTGAGGCGCGATGAACATACCTGGTCCTCAGCACCAGACTCGTCGCTGGAGTCGTCGTCCATGGACTCCTCGACAGTCTCGCCCTCTTGAGCCTTGCCCTTGCCCTTGACATCGGTAGCGGGGTCCTGGACGCCCTCCATCTGTTGGTTCTCTGGCTGAGCTGACATGTTTGAGATGGTGGTTGTTTGTGTAAGAGTCTTGTGAATCGCGGTAGCGAGGGGTAGTAGGTTCGGGTGCGATTGAGAGGTTGGTAAGTTGTTGTTTGTGGCAGCGGTGTAGAGCAAGAAGTCGAGGTGAAGCGCTGTCCATCTATTCCTTCCGTTGCGGCTTGCTGCAAGGGGTTTAGTCTGGCGATCCCCTAGCCAACCCTTGCTTCTTACAGCAAATAGCAAACATTAGCGCGCGTGGTCTCGACCATCAACATTTGCGCTCTATGAACATCCATTCGCTGTCCTGTTTTACTGTTGTTGATGGCATCTGAACACAAACGAAGGACATGCATTTGGCATCGCGGCACAAGATTGAAAAATAGCCAAGTTGGAATGTTGAAGTATCCACATTTTGAAGGTATCGTAATCTCGTCTCGTCTCATCAAGACTTTTCATGTAGCCAGTTCATTGCACATCAATGTCATCGCCAGGTATCATTTCCAAACTTCCTCGTCATCAATCTCTTAGTGGTGGAACAACCGGATGTGCTGCTCAACAAAGGTCATGCCCAACTTCTCGGCCGTCTCCATTACTGCGCCGTCGTTCTGACTTCCAGTGGGCGCAGCAATGTACTTGACACCACTCCTGTGCGCCCTGAAGACGTTGTCGATGAATGGGAAGAACGCATCCGAGCTGATAGCGACGCTCTCCATCTTCGAGAGCCACTCCTTGCGCTCATCCGCGGTGAATGGCTGGGGTACCTCTTCGAAGTTGGCCTCGAAGTCATCGCGCTCGATGCCCGCCTCAGGGACGAGGCCAGAGCACAGGAGGTCGATGGCGTTGGATTTTGAGGGGCGCTTGGTGCCCTTCTTGAACTTGAGGTTCAGCGTCTTCGAGTGGAAACGCATCCACCAGTTGTCAGCCTTGTCACCAGCCAGGCGAGTGCAGTGGATGCGTGCTGTACAGATATCAGTGACTATGCATCAAGCAAGATTGGTCGTACTTACATTGTTGACCAGCTCCAAGGCCAATGACCTGGCCGTTGAGCGCGTAGCAGACACTGTTAGACTGGGTGTACTTGAGCGCAATGGTGGCAACAGTCAAGTCTCGCTGAGCGGACTCGGGTAGAGCTCCAGAGTTCTTGGGCACAATGACAGTGTTGAAGGTATCGGAAGGAACGATCTTGGCGTCGTTACGGTGCTGCTTGAGCGTGATGCCGAAGACAGTCCTGGTCTCCTCGGGGCCTGGAACGTATTCAGGGTCCATCTGGAGAACCAGGTACTTTCCGCCCTTCTTCTTGCTAAGGATCTCCAAAGCTTCAGCACTGTAGCCAGGTGCGATGACACCGTCGGACACTTCACGGCTGATAATCTTTGCGGTCTGGACATCAACCTCGGCTGACAGAGCAATCATGTCACCGAAACTTGACATCCTGTCGGCACCACGCGCCCTGGCGTATGCTTGTGCCAAACCGGACTTCTCAATGCCCTCAATGTCATCGACCATGTATACCTTGCGCTCCACCTCGCTGAGAGGGACACCGATAGCCGCACCAGCAGGCGAGACGTGCTTGAAGCTGGCCGCAGCTGGGTAGTTGAGCGCCTTGGTCAGCTCCTGCACCAGGGGCCATGCGTTGAGTGCATCAAGCAGATTGATGTATCCTGGTGAACCGCAGAGCACCTTGAAGGGCAGAGATTTCTCTGGCATGGATACTGTCGCGGGTTTTTGGTGAGGGTTGGCGCCGTATCGGAGGGTGAGGAACTGGTCGCCGTCACCTGCGTACTTCTTCCTGAAGAACTCGGAGATGGCAGTGTCGTATGATGAAGTCTGCTCGAAAGCCTTCAACGCGTAACGTTGCCTGCTGTTCTCTGAGACCTCGCCATCTTTCTTGAGTTCGGTGAGAAGGTCATGGTAGTCGTTGGGGTCGCTAATGATGGTGACGCGCGCGTGGTTCTTCGCGGCGGCCCTGAGCAGAGTCACACCTCCGATATCGATCTCCTCAACGGCCTCGGGGATTGTAACATTGATACGCGCGACGGTCTCGGAGAAGGGGTACAGGTTGCATACGACGAAGTCGATCTTGTCAATGCTGTTGGCGGAGAGGTCTGAGTCGTCCGAGTCGAGGTTGCGCGCGAGAATGCCTCCGTGAACGGCGGGGTGGAGAGTCTTGACGCGTCCACCGAGCATCTCAGGCGCCTTGGTAATGGCAGAGACATCTTCAACAGGGAAGTTGGCCTGACGGATCATCTTGGCCGTACCACCTGAGGCGAGTAGTCGGACACCACATTCATGGAGTCCCTTGGCCAGATCAAGAAGACCGGTCTTGTCGTAGACTGACAGAATCGCTGTCGCAAACGATTAGTAGTAGACTGCAAGTCTCTTCAAATATTTGCTTACCTGTCTTTTGGCCTGCCATTTTGACTAATGTTTTTGAATTTCAGAAGTCAATTGAGAAGAAACAGTCAAACAAGACAGTGACCTGGGGTATAAAGCAATGGCGCACGACACATGTGGAGATTTTTTTGGCATCGCGGGGCTCACGGGTGACCTCATTTGCCTGCCCCTCCATGGCGAACACCCGATTGGCCAAAGCTTGTCTCCGCTATGCGATTGCGACGGCGAGGAAGCGGCTTCACTTATTGTCCGCCTGGTACACACGTTACTTCCGATGTGGGTTGCTTGTCTCCTCGAACTCGTGTTCTGTTCCGACTCTGAAATGGTCTCACCGATTCTCAGCTCCCCGACGTGGTGCTGAGCCATGTAGCCAATCGCTATAGCCATGACAATTCTCGCGCCTCGGTTCTCCGTTGCGATAGCGATATAACTGACTATGTGTCTCTGAATAATCACATCGTCTAGTGCTCAGACGTCGTCGCAAACATACGCGTTTCTTTTTTGTGTCATTTGTATGCAACGCAGCACCCGCGACAACTCACCTCTCACAACGTGCCGTGGGCCTCTCGTCCGTCATCATCGACATCGCATCGCATCGCATAGTCAGCGCACTGAGCCTCTGTAGAAACCATGACGGCGCACACCAATACCGAAGACCTCGCTAGTCATCTGCAATCCGTTCTCCTCGAGCTCAACGCGAACCCCTATCCAGATGTCGCGTGTCCACCAAACCTACCGAAACGCGCTTCAGTAGCGCTCATACTGCGCATTCAGCCAAGTTATTCGCATTGGCCCGATAGTGACGACAGTCCCTTACCAGCTCGACGCAGACGCTCCTCTGTCGCACAACCCAATGCCGAGTTCGACTTCGAGGCCTCGCTAAGCAACTTCTTTTCACAAGAATGGGTGAAGCATGGGGACCCAGAGCTATTGTTCATCAAGCGAGCTACACGAGTGGGCGACAAATGGAACGGACATGTCGCACTACCAGGTGGAAAGAGAGACCCAGAGGACGAGGACGATCAGGCTGCAGCTGCGAGAGAAGCCTTGGAAGAGGTCGGGATTGATCTGAGCCCCGAAAATGCTATTGCAGTCGGCAATCTACCCCAGCGGATTGTCACGACGAGCTGGGGTAAAGTACCGTACGTCTTCACATTCAACAGATACGAGATCCATGCCCTAGAACATGAAAAGTACCATTGCAAGGGTTCAGGCTGATCACAAGCAGACTCATGGTATTATGCCCATACATCTACCTCCTCACCTCCCCAGCCTACCCACAGCAACGCCTGCAGCCTACCGAAGTAGCCTCTTCACACTGGGTACCCATTCGCGCGCTTCTTAGCCCAGCCCTCCGTACACACGAATATGCCGATGTCTCAGCGCGTTTGGCAAAGTCTGAATTGGGCATCAAGCGCTGGTTCTTACAGGCCATGTTGAGCAAGATGATGTTTGCTGCCATACAACTCGTGCCAGCAAACTCGACGCACTGCGCAACCATCCCAGACTTTATACCCGTGGAAGCAGCGCCACACGGTGTGGTGGATACTATTAGAGAGGCATTGGCGGGCGCTGAAGGGAGATCAAAGGACCGTAGGCCTCCTTTGCTGCTATGGGGATTGACACTAGGTGTTGTGAGCGACTTCCTCGAGCACATGCCACCACACAATGCCCTGGAACTGTGGACGTACCCTACTTTCACCAACTGGGATGTGAGATTCGTGATGTGGGCAATGTCTTATCGTTTCCGCAAGCAGAAGTCTCTGGACATGAGCACAGCTGTGTCTAGCATAACAACGACGTCTCAAGACACGACCGAATTGCCTACGCAAGACTTCCCTGGGATTGGCAGTGAGGCGATCGGTTCTTTGGAAGAAGAGAAGCCAGGCGAGGTCGGTATAGCTGGCTTGGGCGTTGGAAGAGGTTGGGGACAGAGTGGGAGAGCGAAGATGATGGCTCGAGGAGCTGCAGTCAATTCAATGCTAGAAGGGTATTATCCGTTAGTCAGGAGAGCTGTGGCTACGGCACTAGTTGGTCGGATAAGTGTTGTGGCTTTGGCGGCATACCTGACATGGAGAAAGTTGAACACTAGATAGCCTATGCGCATACGAAGAAGCTCGTTTTGTCTAAATTGTATCTGAGGAGACCGTCATATGAAGGTCTTAGCTATGTCTTGAGTTGATCTGCGTTGATGCTGAGTCTACAGGGTACCTTGAGGCCATACAATCATCTTGGTATGACTCAGAAAGAACGAGCTTCTTCGGATGACTCTGACATCCTGTATACAATCATCAACCTAGCCACTCAGTCCATCCAGGCCTGGAAGTGCCAGTAGGGTCATAACTGAACTTGTAGTACAAGAGACCCGTCACTATTTGAAGCACAAAGAAATACCAAGCTGACACCTGCTCTACCTTCTTCCGCTGGTCCTCCTTGCCATCTTGTCTGACGACTCTTGTGGTTTTGTTCGCATACAAAAGCGCAATCGCGCCCCATACACCAGAAACCACCGCACACACGACCTCGAGCACAATAGCTGGTGTGTGTTCCGGGACGTATCGTCCAGCAACGATAAGGCTGGCAGGAATTCCGAGAACAAAAGGGAGAAAGATCCACGAATGTTTGACCTCTCTTCTGGTATCTGCCTCTTGATGTTTGTTCGCGTAGACCATGGCGGGAACAGCCAAGATACTTCCCAAGCCTAAGATCCCGATGCCACTCCAATATAGCAGCGTATGATCTGACTGTCCAGCGATATCTCTAAACGCTGATGATGCAAAATAAAGCATGAAAACGACAGCCAGCGCGATAGATGTATGCTCTTTGACAGCAGATGGGTTCTTTTCAGCATCCTCGATTTCCTTCATGTTTGCTACGGGCCAGACCACTAATAGCTCGATGAAGAGGAATGATCCCAGATATAGTGCAGCAATGACTTTGGTCCAAATCAAACCTCCATATCCAAGTAGCTTGATAAATTGTGAAACATTGAGCAAGAAGGCCAAAACTCGAAAGGCCTGTTCGTTGGTTCGGTTAACTTGAAATCCGGCGAGTTTGGCGTGCTTGAGTCCCTTATATATCTCGCTGTGAAATCGGCGCCGTATCACGTCCGTATGGGCGATCTGACACGATCTTTCGGCCCAAGGTGTAGTGAAGTATGTGTAGAGAAGTTCACAGAAGGCCAGAGACGCGTCGAGAATGCACATGATGGGTGAGCTTTTTAACAGAAACCCCACATCCGCGTCGGCGCCGCATACCATGCCTGCAGGCTGTGTCATGGAGTTTATGGCGAAGGCAACCAAGGCAAGATAGAGGGAAGGCCAGGGCACGGTATTCGGAGAAACAGCTTGTGGTGATACAGTGGAAGTCGTGTTTGTATCCATGTTGGGCTATGACGAAGTGTTGTTCTTTTGAGAGAATTAATAGTTCTGTAGAAGTGAGTATTGATCAGCGTTCGCCGCGCCTGAAGGATGTTTGGGTTCCATCGCGCCTGTAAATATATGACTTGAACACATATCAGCATATGCCAAGCAAAAACAACAAGAGTCCAGGCGCACCGAATGACGACAATGTGAAGCAAAAGAACAGCCTCGCACGATATGAGGCGTTCGTGCATGGTTCGGTGATGCTCAGCTCAAGCAGCTAGTGACACATGGCTGAACCTGTAGATAACATGTGCGAACTCGAGAATGGATTTGGTCTACCACAAGACAAGATTCTAGGTAAGGCAGGAGCCCAGCTTGAACCTAGATAGAACAGTGTTACACGAAACGTCTAAAGGCTGGAGAGCTGAAGCTCACGTACCGCGAGCGAGGTGTAGACACGCACCTACCATGCACCCCCACTTTGTTTACGCTAGACTATATTAGTGGCGTACATTCATGGGCCGTCCTTCCATGCATCACAAAAGGCACCGGCAAGCTTTAGATGCTGTAGAAGCTCGCCACTTCTTGATTCATATATATCGAAGAGAGGATATATAGAGCAACCACTCGGCCTGGTCGAATCCGCTGACCAACCCTCTCTACTGTCTACGACATACCTTGCAAAGCCCCAAGAGTGATGTTACCACAATGCGCGTCGTACTTCTCGGGCTTCGCAAATGTCACCTTAGCTTTGTTGTCCACGGCAATCTCGCCCCAGCTCTTCTTCTCTGGGTCGAAAACCGGCCACCCCAATTTGGTCAGCCCTTCCTTCGGATCCTCAGTAAACGCCGCAACAGCGCGCTGCACAAGTCTGACAGTATCTTTCTGAACCTGCGTTTCAGGAAGACCACTGGCATCTGCAGAGCCCCCTAGGATCATGTGTAGTTCTGTTCCATGGTATGCACCGGATGTAGGGTATAGACGTGTGTTGTCCCAGTCACCATAGTACCGGTAAACCCACGTGGGAACACCAGCATCGACACGTGCTCTAGCTTCGTAGGAGATGGGACAAACGAAAGACTCTAGGAGGAATTGACTGGCTTGCTGCTCCGTAACGTTTCGACCTTGAGCAAAAGCTGGTATGACGTAGTAGCCCTGCTCGTGATCATTATGGCCATGGAAATAAGGTAATTTGGCGAAGTGGCCAGATGCCGAGCGAGAAATGTAGTCAGCGAAAACCGTCTCGTTGTCAACCAGAGGGTAGAACGGTGGCGTTGAGCGGACTGGACTGCCACCCGGACTGGGAGCAATCTTGGTTACGGCTTTTGAGAGCGTCTCCCAGGGTTGGCTGCGCATGCAGGCCATTGTGTCGTTTGAGGAAGCGCAGCCTACTAGAGAAGTGATGTTGTCCCAATTAGACCTTTGTCGCTCTGGCGAGTTCATAGGGAAGCTGAACGTGTTGCCTGATGTGGACATGAGACCATGGACGATAGGATCCTCTTGATAAGCATAAGACCACCAGTCGACAGCTGCACCGCCAGAAGATTGGCCAGCGATAACAATCTTCTTTGCATCTCCGCCAAATGCTGCAACGTTCTTTTGGAGCCATTCCACCGCCAGACGTTGGTCACGCAGTCCAAGGTTAGTATCTGCGTTTGGTGCTCCAGGGAAACCGAAAACGTTCAGTCGATAGTTGACGGAGACAACAATGATATCCTCGTTGTTAGCGAGGTATTGGCCATTTGCGAATGGTGTGTTGGTGTTACCGCCAGCAAAACCTGTAGAATGAGCAAGTGAACGTGAGCATACTAGCGGGCGGTAGATGACTTACGTCCTCCATGGAATAGAACGAAAACAGGCTTCTTCGCCTTGACCGATTTTAATGTTGGCTTTGACCATATGTTCAAAGTGAGACAGTCCTCACTTCGAAGTGTCCCTGCACCAGCGGTAAACTAAAAATGCGGTACAGAGTAAGTATTTTATCGTAGATTCGTGGGATGTATGGTCACGTACTACAGAATGTTAGCTCAGTCTGTAGTTGAGAGCATACTATCCCGTACCGGCACTAAGTATAGTCAAGGCTTGATCAGTGAAACCAGGAAATGCAGGCTGGGTGGCAGCGATTTGCGGGCAGTCACTGCGCGCGTATCGTCAGCTCAATGATAAACAGGGTTACTACATGAAGCACCTACTATCCCTGTATCAATTGTCAGCCGCCTTTGCTCGATACAACGGTAATTCCTGTTAGGTACTTACGAAATTGGCTGCAATGTATGTTCCATTGCCCTTGTACCTCTGGGGTGCAGCGAATCGCAATGCTCCGAGCGGCGGTTGTGCATACGGGATACCCAAGTATTCCCAGACCTCGTTTGCCTCAAGCGAGCGATGGCCTGTGATACGTCCATTCTCTGTCTCGACGTTCTCGAAGGAAGATGTGTTCGGTACGGCCAGGGATAATCCAGCTGCGCAGAGCCATAACGATAGCGCCGCGAGACTATGCATCTTGAAATGGCGCCGTGGTGCAGAAGGAACGAGTCTCGATCGAAATGTATGAATGGAGGCTGGTATTCGCCCAGTCCATACACTATGACAATCTAAGAGGCGACGGGAATGCTCGCCGCAATCTCACCGTAGATTAAAGCCTTGCGGGAATTATCTAGATATTCCTTTGATGGGGCAATGTTCCGACCCGTCTTTGAGAACGGGTCGTATAACATACCGCACGGCAGCTCCCTTGGCGCTTTTCCGCGAATGGAAGGCCAATGTGTGAAGGATTGTCGCTTACATGTATCCATGGGGGTACACCAACACCATTGGGTTAGTATGTCCCGAAGACCACCACGAATGCCCCATGTGTGAGCCGTATGCTATGCTGCAACAGCCAGTGAAATTGTAATCGCGGAAACAACGACATGAAACATGTTATCTGGGTTCTGCAGGACGGGAAGCATGGTGGCAAACAGAAGCATGGAAAGTAGGCGCCTAGATGATGTTTCTCCACTCGGAACATTGACATAGCGATGCTTCTTGAACAGCATACTCATCTTGAGAGACACCAGATTTCTGAAAGATGTTCTCCACCATGGGGTTTCCGTCGAAAGATGAAGACAATCAAGGATGGAAGCTTTACTTGACTTCTCTAATCATGATCCTTGCCGCTGGACTTATCGTTATTGCCAGGGTCGTGATACGACTCCAGATCGGTGTGAAGTTACAACTTGACGATTATACAATTATAGCGTCCTTGGTGAGTCGAGCACACGAATGCACACAAGTGATTTCGGTTGACATGCCTCAGATGTTCTCCATTTTATTGTCCATCACCATCCAGTTGTCCGTAGCCCATGGCTATGGACAGCATAAGGTTGACCTTTCGACCGAAGAACTGCATACATGCCTCAAGTTCTTCTGGGTTGCGCAGACGCCCTATAAGATCGTGGTGTGTTTGAATAAAGTATCCGCTATATTATTGTACATGCGTATCTTCATCTCGCGTCACTTTCGATGGCTGTGCTGTGGCGCGCTCGCAATTGTTGTTGGCTCAGGGATCGCGACGGTTTTCGCGACCATTTTCCAGTGTGTGCCACTACAGCGGTCTTGGGATAAAAATGTCGAGGGAACTTGCATCGATAGCTCGAAATTCTGGCTGGCCAATGCGGTGCTGAATATCTTCACAGATGTGATCGTATTGGCACTGCCTATCCGCGAGGTCTCCAAGCTCCAGCTGAAACTTCAAGAAAAGATTATGCTGCACAGTGTATTCTTGTTAGGTAGTTTGTAAGTCTTTCCCGCATTGCCATATATGTCGATTGCGTTAACAGCATATGCTGTGCGTCTACTAACAGCCTCGTTAGTGTCACAATAACATCTATCCTACGCGTCACGGCTGTAGCCAATAGCGTACGCAACCAACAAGACCTGACATGGAATTTCATCGAGCGAGGCATCTGGACCATGATCGAAGCGAACTTGGGCATTATCTGCGCATGTCTACTCGTGTTAAAACAAGTGGTGAAGCGCTGTTTCCTGTCCGTGTTGGGAACGATTCCGAAAGTCAAATACGGTTATGGGTCTGGAACCAGCGGCACTGTAGGACCTGCCACTAGAATGTCTAAGCGAGAGACACAAAAACACTTTAGGCTCGACGATGCGGTGGACGACGAGCACACGTGTGGGCGCGAGATGAACGATATCTATACGTGGCCGGATATAAAGTCATACAAGATGACTTCCCTGGCATATCGGAGTGCATCAGAAGATGGACGAAAGAGTGATGAGAAGCACATCGTCTCCACGAAGGGCGTAGAGAGGGGCCCCAGCCAGAGCAGTGCAGCCAGCGCGGACAGGCCTGCCAATTGGCCATTACATCAAGGCATAACAAAGAAGATGGACGTCCGTGTCGACTCTCATTACTTGTCGTCTATTGATTCTGAGCGTTAAGGTGTAAAGGGCTCGGTGAGGGTGATGTTGTGCTTCCTCTTGGCAGTGAAGAGGGCATTGCTCCACTTCAATCGTGTAAATGCCCATGATGAAACAAATACCTCGGCCACATGTGACAGCCTTTTTCAAAATCCCGAAGTTTTAAAGACCGGTTTCCAGCACAGGTTCTTCTCGAGTGCACCGGATATGAGCACCGCCCACAACGGCAATTTGGCCATAGGTAGAAATTGTCCAAATCTGCCCTGTGGCATGCTAGTTTGCGCTAAGATTAAGGTTGCGAGTTCCAGGATCGATCAGAGGGGCCCGATACTGCGTATGAACGGGCTTTAGGGGCGATCCTCCGCTCTTTATCTTCCGTGATCCACTTCCCGGTGTGTGAATGGTGGAGTGGGGTTGACATGTGAAAGTCACCGACTACACAGGTCGTGTCGGTGCAGCGTAACCATGTTTTTCGGAAGAAAATGAACAGAAAACAACAAATTCTTCCGATCAATTGAAGTACCAGAGAAGAGAAACGTTTGAGAGGAGATTGGAATGCTAATTGTTCTCGGTTCGAGAGAAGTGAGACGTCTTCATGTAACGGGCCGAAAAGAAGTAAGAGTCAAAAGAGGTTAGCAAATGTCATTGAAACATACACAGTACCATGGGTTCCGAATGTAAAGATTGAGCGTAGTCGAAGTGACATTCTAGCCGCCAAGCCAACGGCCACTTGGGACCGTTGTGGTATGGCTTGCGAGTGTGTGGTAGTAGCGATAAGATAGACTAGCGTTACCAAAAGCGCCAAGCGATCTATCGATGGCAGTAGCCAGACGTGCGATGACGGTGGAAAGTTTGTTGGGACAGCGATGGACAAGGTATGTAAGCCGACGGTTGGACAGATGCTGCAGACGAGCGTGTAACGGCTGTCATGGCTTCACATGCCACAGACAGGCGTCTGGTAGCGATAGCAATGGGGATGCGAGGCTCGTGGCGTGGCCCAGAAGACCCCTCACGTGTGGAGAGGGTTCACGAGATGAGGGAGGAACCTCGGCGTCGTCTTCGGCGAATCAATCTGGTTGAATGGTGCCTGGCACGCTAAGCCAGACCCTGCAGCAGAGGGGTGCACCACCCTTGAGAGACATTCCGACTTTTTGCGACGCTGCACCCACAACGTTTTCGAGCCATTGCGGGTCTCTGTGAAGTGCGCGTTTCTTTTGCTGGTGGCGGGGGAGAGTGCTCGCTGTGCAGAATGCCATGTCGGGTTTGATTCGGCGCCATGTCACGCTATCGCCCCTCGTTCAAGCCCGGCAGGTGGCTACATGGTACCTGCGGGTTCCAACTCTAGGCGAGGTGCTGGAATGCGGGTGATGATGGGCACAAACAAGCGGTCTGGTTGCCGTACTTGTGCCTAGCGAAGCGCCAAGCCAGCGGGTGAGAGGGATCTACTGAAAATTAGGATCCTGGACGGCATCGATGCAATTGTGGACAGGCGTGCTGGTGGATATGGAAGCGTGTTCCACGTCGCAAGGACAGTGCTGGCTGTGTCCAGTGCGGTGGCAAGCGATTGCAATAGGCAGAGTAATTTTTCCCGAGTGGAGTGCGATGTACAAGTGTAGAGAGAAAGCGTGCTAGTGGGCTGAGCTGGAGCTGTCTGATTATCGAAGCGAAACGGCTTCTCGAACGCCCCTGGTCGTAGACTGCCCATTCCTACTTTGGCCGCATACCCAAAAGTCCAATTGACACCGCCTTGGAGTCCCTGGCTTAAATTCGCACCCATCCCGCACAAAATTCGCCCTCCTTCACCTGGTTACTCTCTCACTCGTCTCTGAGACTCTCACTCACTCACTTGCCCTCCCCGGCACACTCAACATCTGCAGCCTGCCCTGCATCTCAACAGTTGATAGCCCTTTGGTGCTGCAACTGCTCAGGCTTGCTCCCCACCCCAAACCCTCTTTTTCCCCTCCACCACACCTCAATTCCTCACCACCATGGCAACCTCAACTGCCCGCGCCCAGCAGCCTGTGCTGAGGAGGAACCAGACAGCCGACTCGGCTGTCAACTCAGTCTCGGCTTCGCCGTTTGACTCCCCAGCCGGCTCAGCCTCCAACACCTCGCTTTCCTCGCTGGACGAGCAGCCACAGACCAAGAAGGCTAACGGAAAGCTTCTCGACACATACGGCAACGAATTCGTTATCCCCGACTACACCATCAAGGAGCTGCGCGATGCCATTCCCAAGCACTGCTTCGAACGCTCCGCCCTTCGTGGTCTGGGCTACGTTGCCCGCGACATCGCCTTGCTCGCCACTACCTTCTACCTGTTCCACAACTACGTGACCCCCGAGACGGTCCCCTCTATGCCCCTCCGCACCATGCTCTGGGCTGGATACACTGTCTTGCAGGGTTTCTTCGGCACTGGTCTGTGGGTCATGGCCCACGAGTGCGGCCACCAGGCATTCTCACCCTCCAAGGTGATCAATGACACCGTCGGCTGGTTCTGCCACTCCGCCCTTCTCGTCCCATACTTCTCGTGGAAGATCTCCCACGGCAAGCACCACAAGGCCACCGGCCACATGGAGCGCGACATGGTCTTCGTTCCCAAGACACGCGAGGTATACGCTACCCGTGTCGGCAAGGCGGTCCACGAGATCTCCGAGCTGGCTGAAGAGACCCCCATCTACACCCTGCTCCACTCCATCGTCCAGCAGCTCGGTGGATGGCCCATGTACCTCGTCGCGAACGTCACCGGCCACAACAACCACGACCGCCAGATCGAGGGTAAGGGCAAGGGCAAGAAGAATGGCGTCTTTGGCGGTGTCAACCACTTCAACCCCTCCAGCCCCCTGTACGAGAAGCGCGACGAGCACCTCATCCTGCTCTCTGATCTCGGTATCGGTCTTACTGTCGCTGCTCTCACTGTCATCGGCAAGACCTACGGCTTCAACAACCTGCTCGTCTGGTACATCCTCCCCTACCTCTGGGTCAACCACTGGCTTGTGATGATCACCTTCTTGCAACACACCGACCCCACCCTCCCCCACTACGACGCCGACACCTGGACCTACACTCGTGGTGCCGCTGCTACCATCGACCGTGAGTTTGGCTTCATCGGACGTCATCTCCTCCACGGTATCGTCGAGACCCACGTTCTTCACCACTACATCTCCACCATCCCCTTCTACCACGCCGACGAGGCCACCGAGGCCATCAAGCCCGTCATGGGCCGTCACTACCGCTCTGACACCAAGGATGGTACCGTCGGTTTCCTCAAGGCTTTGTGGAAGAGTGCACGTTGGTGCCAGTGGGTCGAGCCCAGCGTTGGTGCCGAGGGTGAGGGTAAGGGTGTTCTATTCTTCCGTAACCACAACGGTCTCGGTACGCCACCCCAGAAGCTCGATGCTCCAGGAGCCAAGAAGGCTTCCAAGATGGAGGTCGGCCCTGAGAGCGACAACGAGTAAGCGACGATTACGACTGTTTATGTTTTAGAGCGGATTATTCTGCCACGGCGTTCGGGAGCCGCCCGACGAGGCTAGGCACTTTGCTTCTCGGTGTGGCGCATGGACTAGACGGGCCAGTCAAACATGAGCCTGGTGTAGTTTGTAGATTTGTTGTAGCAGACCCTTGAGGGTTCGAACAAGTTCAAAAGTTCATCATCAACCAGAGATAAACATGCTTTTTGTGAATGTTTGTGAATGTCAAGGAGTGAGATGGATAGCTTGGGTTTCCCCGCACATGGTGTCCGCGGTGACCCGGCGTAATCGTGACTATGCCAGAGCCGCATCTATGAACGGACGTGAGCAGCCTGTCGACGCACGCAGAGCGAGTTTTGCACATTTTAATACCAGTGACGTCGCTCTAGGTTGCTGTGGATGATAGCTCGTGTATCACTGCCAGATTGCAAGCTTAGTAACGTTGGAAAGCTCTGCTGCACGCACACACCGCCTAGATGCAGCATGGAGAATTCGACAGCATGAGAGGTATCACACGGCCAAAGAATGCGCATGGTGTATTCTTCAGCAAGAGCTCTATCGCATAGCAGCATCACAGCTTGTGGTGCGCTACCCAGGTACCCCAAGCTCCAGACACAAGCAGCTTCTTCAATCAAAATGTAGCGACGTTGGTAAGGAACAAGATATCATCAGAAAACCTCGTCTGCTCCAGCTACCTCGCACGGTGAGTCGTGCTATAGGGCACGTAATAGAGGATAGCTAGGTAGAGTGCCAAACTTTCCTACAATAAATTGTGCCCATAATGAGTGAAGAAGAGAAAGTCGGAGAGCGGCCGGCGAGAATTTTGTGGAAGGCGCGGGCGGCGCTTTGGCCAATCACGGGTGGATTATTCAAACGCCAAGCCATAGCGCTCCCATCGTGAACGTCAGTTGAAGCTCCGTAGCCACAAGTCCATCGCCATCGCTCAGAGCCTCACAATGCTGCGGCAACAGATGATCCGGTCGCTCAAGAGGCCTGCCTTCCGCGCAGCCCTCAATGGCAGCCGGGCCTTGAGTGCCTCGGCCCGCCGACCAGCAGACATTGAGCTCACTATCGGTTTGTGCCACTCCCCATTGCGGGCGGCGAGGTATGCTAACGGCCTTTGCAGATGGAAAGAAGGTGTCAGTCGAAGGTACGAGGCCGGAGCCAATCCCCTTGTGACGGCAGAAACAGTTCTAACGCGCTCTTACAGCCGGCTCGTCCCTCATCCAAGCCTGCGACCAGGCCGGAGTTACCGTCCCCCGATACTGCTACCACGAGAAGTTGATGATTGCTGGATCATGTCGTATGTGCTTGGTCGAGGTGGAGCGGGCGCCCAAGCCCGTCGCCTCTTGCGCATGGCCCGTACAGCCCGGCATGGTTGTCAAGACCGACTCGCCTCTCGTCCACAAGGCGCGTGAGGGTGTCATGGAGTTTCTGCTTGCCAACCACCCTCTAGACTGCCCCATTTGCGACCAGGGAGGCGAGTGCGATCTCCAAGATCAGTCAATGAGATACGGTGCCGACCGCGGACGCTTCCACGAGCTCGAGGGAAAGCGTGCGGTTGAGGACAAGAACGTTGGACCATTGGTCAAGGTAGCCTCTTACAAACTCTCTCGTCCCAAGAAGCATGCTCACAAAAGTAGACTTCCATGAACAGGTGCATTCACTGCACACGTTGCGTCCGTTTCTCCAACGATATCGCTGGTGCACCTGAGTTTGGATCTTTCGGCCGTGGCAACAACCTAGAAATCGGCACATACCTCGAAACCGCCCTCGACACCGAACTGTCTGGAAACGTCATCGATCTCTGCCCCGTCGGTGCTCTCACCTCCAAGCCCTACGCTTTCAAGGCCCGCCCATGGGAGTTGTACAAGACCGAGTCCATTGACGTTCTCGATGGCTTAGGTTCAAACATCCGCGTCGATTCCCGTGGTATTCAGGTTATGCGAGTTCTCCCCCGTCTCAACGACGACATCAACGAGGAATGGATCAACGACAAGACCCGTTTCGCCTGCGATGCTCTCAGCACACAGCGCCTGGTCAACCCACTCGTCCGTGTTGACGAACAGTTCCAGCCCGCAACCTGGGAGCAAGCGCTCGTCGAGATTGGCAACGCATACAAGAAGATCGCGCCCAAGGGTAACGAGTTCAAGGTTGTGGCTGGCCACCTTGTCGAGACCGAAGCGCTGGTCGCCATGAAGGATCTTGCCAACAAGCTCGGTTCAGACAACCTGGCTCTTGACCAGCCCGGTGGCAGCGAACCCATTGCGCACGGTATCGATGTCAGGTCGAACTACGCTTTCAACTCCAGGATTTACGGCGTTGAAGATGCTGACTACATCCTCCTTATTGGCTCCAACCCCCGATGGGAGGCTGCTGTCCTTAACGCTCGTATCAGGAAGCAATGGCTGAGAACAGACCTTGAGATCGGCTACGTTGGCGAGGACTTCCAAAGCACCTTTGAGTACGAGAAGCTTGGAAATAATGCCAACGACCTCAAGAGCGCTCTCTCCGGAGAGTTCGGAAAGAAGTTGGCCAACGCCAAGAAGCCCATGATCATCGTTGGCAGCGGTGTCACAGAACACGTTGATGCTAAGTCGATCTACGAGCAGGTCGGATCTTTCGTCGAGAAGAACAAGGACAAGTTCCTTACTGAGGAGTGGAACGGCTACAACATCCTGCAGCGAACTGCTTCCCGAACTGGTGCTTACGAGGTTGGCTTCACTGTTCCCTCGTCCGAGGTTGCCCAGACCAAGGCCAAGTTCGTCTGGCTTATGGGTGCGGATGAGATCAACGAGGCCGACATCCCCAAGGACGCTTTCGTTGTCTACCAGGGTCACCACGGTGACCGTGGCGCACAGTTTGCTGACGTTGTCCTACCTGGTGCCGCATACACCGAGAAGTCGGTCACATACGTCAACACTGAGGGCCGCGTGCAGATGACCCGTGCCGCTGTCGGCCTCCCTGGTGCTTCAAGAGAAGACTGGAAGATCGTACGTGCAGCATCAGAATATCTCGGTGCTGAGCTACCCTACGATGACGTTGAGCAACTGCGAGACCGCATGGAGGAGATCTCGCCTGCTCTCAGAAGATACGACCTTGTTGAGTCCGCGTCGCTACCTAGCCTGAGCAAGGTTCAGCTAGTAGACCAGAACCAGGGTGCACAAGCGACTGGTCAAGCGCTGAAGAACCCCATTGAGAACTTCTTCTTCACAGATGCCATCTCGAGAAAGTGAGTTACATCGACATTCCCCATCCGTCTTGTTACATCATGCTAATAACTTCACAGCTCACCAACAATGGCCCGTTGCTCGGCGGCGAAGGCCCAGAACAACCCAAAGACAAACTTCATGGCACCTGGCGAGCCATACCCACAAGTCGGATATGGACCTCAGGTAGCAGCGGCAGCGAACGTATAAATGTGCATTCGGTCACGGTAGAATTTTGGGCTTTATTGGGATTGTAAATAAGCATTGTGAAACGTTTTTCTCGAATTTGGCACGTGACCTGTGGAACGTAGAGAATCAGAGCGCTATCCGCGCCAAATTGTTCAAATTTCTGTACCGTTGCAACCAGTGAACGATGAGGCATTTAAACTCAGAATACCAAGCCTTAATATGGCCTTGGACAAGCCGTCAGCCAAGGCGCTACGCGTGTGCGACCCACGTTCGCCTTCCTTGTGAACTCTCCAAGATGTCAACGCTCCCCATATTTCCACTTATATGACTGCCTATTCACCTCTTGCGAGATTCAAGCTTCTCGTCATTATCAACAAGCTTTCGCTGCTGTTTGTCTTGCGGTGAAGGTATTGCAGACCGCCACGATACCATTGCGCCGAATCACCCCACAGATCAGCGGACCATCTGTACACCAACGACGGTTATCATCTTGAACGAAAAAGAAAAGGTTGCAGTCGCTCTCGTCGGCTCCAAGAGCTTCGTGAAGCAGAAGAGATATCTGTTAAGCTTTGCCGTCAAGCCTCGCCGAGAATTCAGCAGAACCAGCGAGGAAGCCGACATAGCCGTTAGTCGGGTTTGAGGATCCGATCTAAGGACGGTGGCCAGTCATGCCTACCTTGGCAGTTAACAACTTTAACATTGTCTGTGCATCTTTGGGAGGGTTTATCACGCTTTTCGGGCTGGTTAGTTATTTGCTGAAAGAAAAGTATTACCTGAGCGAAGCTTGTAAGTCGATGTCCTCCGGTCCTGCCTCGGGACATATTGGGTAGGCTATTTCACAATCACAGCGTGTACTAACCAACTTGTTACAGTAATATCACTCATCGCTGGAGTCGTTTTCTCACCACATGCCACGAATTGGATCAAACCAGAGGAGTATGCGTTGAATGATGTTGAAACACTTGATACCATCACCCTTTACTTTACGCGCCTGGTGCTGGGTGTCCAACTTGTACTTGCGGGTGTGCAACTACCGTCAAAATACCTAAAGACAGAATGGAAGAGCCTGTCTTTGCTACTCGGTCCGGGTATGACGGTTATGTGGCTCGTGACCAGTCTACTCGTCTTCGCTTTGGTCCCACACATCAGCTTTCTACATGCGCTGGCTGTAGGCGCTTGTGTCACACCCACGGACCCTGTCTTGTCGAACTCCATCGTCAAAGGAAAGTTTGCAGACAAGAACATCCCGAAAGAATTACAGAAGATCATCGTAGCTGAATCCGGGGCGAATGATGGACTTGGTTACCCGTTCCTCTTTCTGCCGCTTTACCTCATCAAGCATATTGGTCACGGTGGGCAAGGTTCCGACAACAGTACCAGAGTTGCTGTCGGACTGTGGTTTGGCGAGACGTGGGGATATACCATCATACTAAGTGTCATTTATGGAGCTGCAGTGGGATGGATCGCAAAAGAATTGCTTCATTGGGCCGAAGAGCGGAAATACGTCGACCGCGAAAGTTTCTTGGTTTTTGCCATCACTCTGGCTGTAGGTTCCCAGATCTGGTCTGTTATGTTCGAATTTCACTGACATTGCATGCAGCTCTTCATTGTGGGTACATGTGGCATGATCGGTAGCGACGACGTGCTCGCCTGCTTCATCGCCGGCAATACGTTTACTTGGGATGACTGGTTCCGCCTCGAGACGATGGATGACTCTTTCCAACCAACCATCGATATGCTGCTCAATGTCTCTATATTCATCTGGTTCGGTGCCGTTTGCCCTTGGCGCCTCTTTGCGCATTCTCCGGTCATCCCCATCTACCGACTCATCCCATTGGGCATCCTGGTATTGCTTCTCCGCCGGCCACCCATCATCTTCGCTATGCATAAACAGATCCACCAGATCGAGCAAAGGCGTCAAGCGCTCTTCGTAGGCTTCTTCGGTCCGATTGGTGTGAGCGCCATCTTCTACCTATACATCAGCCTCGAGTTTCTGGCTGAGATCAAAGTCGACGGTGAAGTCAGAGAAGATGCAGCATTTCTTATGGAAGTCATGAACGTGGTCATCTGGTTCCTGGTAATCTGCTCAGTCGTAAGTGCACTTTTCTCTTCAATACTTCAGTATTCCTTCTAATATCGACTAGGTTGTTCACGGTCTCTCCATTCCATTAGGCAAACTCGGCTTTTTCATTCCCCGCACCCTCAGTACAGCGCTCTCCTTTGCTCGTACTGGATCTACCTCTGCCGACGAACCCGAACCAGCTTTCCACATCGAAGGTGCCGATGGCCCTACAACTGACGCTGAAGTGCGTTTACGCCGCCGTCCTGGCTGGTCGCGCAACGGCGGCGATTCTCTGCCCAACCGGGTTGTACGCATTGGCAGGACTTTGATCAGTTCGGGGACTACCTCGGCGAATACATCAAGAGCACCTAGTTCGGCACGCGCACCTAGCCAGATGCCATTGCCTATGGGAAATGTCAATACCGCGGCAAGGGATGGCGAGGATTCGCGAGTAGATGGTGGAGCCAATAGTAATGTGCCGGGTGCAGATGAGGGCGTCATCCCTGGACGTACGATTCGTTTCCATGATGAGCAACAGAAGGCCAAGATTGCGGAAGACTAGTAGCAAGCGGATAGGTGAGGTTTTTGATTGTACTGATATAAAATTATGTATGCTTTTGCATGTCGAGCTGCATTAAGCATATGTCTAGCATCTTAATAGCGAGATTGAGAGAATGCATACAAGAAAGAAACTAGACAGATACAGAAATAATAAGCTATACCCTGCAGCCTATAGCCTGCATTATCTTCTAATAAGAAAACTTACAAAGATTAGCAGTATTGTAGTCTTCTAGTAGCTCTGAATATGCTCTTTTATAGTAGGAACGAGCATTCTTAAAGGGGAAGTTTGTTTTTTCTCTTTGATACAGTGGCTATGCTGCTCAAAAGACATCGTCAAGAAGGTGGTTCTACTATGGTACTAGCCTAAAATTCTTCTTCATCATCTTCCCTAGCCAGAGCCTTCTTCTCAGCCAACTCCCTAATCTTCTCCCCAAGCATCTCACGCCCATACCTACTCGCCACTTTACCTGCGAGGTCCAGCATCTTGCCATTTGCATCCCTCATTAGACTAACAATCTCCAAGGCCTTCATGCCATGGTCCTCACCCGCCAGACATTCCAAGCCGAGCAACTGGAGCAACGCACGGTCAATCGCCACTTCCAGCGTGCTCAGCGCGGATTTCTGCGATGCTGTGGGACGGGTGTGCAGCAGTGTTGAAGAAAGTTGTGAATGCAACGTCGAGGCAAGGACAAAGGCTTGTTCATGATCTTGCTGCTTTTCCTCGTTACTCTGCGGCTTATCGTCGTCGTCATCTTCATCTTCCATGTCACTCTCCTCGCCTCTCTTATTCTTCTTGCTCTTGGCCTTGTCGACTACACTTGTGAGTGGGATTTCGAAGCCAAATTCGGAGAGATGCGGAACAGGAGCTGAAGGGTATTGTTCTCGCCCCTTGATGATCATGCAGTGGAATTTCGCGCCTGTACCATCAGAGGATGTGGGGGATGAGGCAACACCGACGGGCCAGTATGATTCTTCTTTTCCACCGCCGGCACGTCGCGAGAGAAGCTTTGTGTCGAGCATAGGTACCCATCGGGCTTGACCAGTATTTCTCCAGCCAAGGAGGGTCAGCAAGACGCCGTCAGAGTCATAGATGTACGGGTCGCCTTCCACAGAGAAGAAGACTGAGGTTAGCGTTGTGCCAGGAGGTAGAGCGAGGATGTCAGAGTCCTGGTACACGATGTCGTGCTTGATGTTCTCGATGGTGTAGAGGAGTTGTGTGCTAAGGTCGTTCTGAATGGGTCCGTTTCCAATGGTCAGGATGTAATCGCGCCACGCCGCACAGGTAACTGCTGGCGAGCTCTTTTGCCTGTAGACGCGTACCGGCAGGCCGAAGAGAGAATATATGCGTACGTAGTTCGCTGACGTAGTTACGCAGACATATGAGTCCGACAATGCAATGGCGGTGACAGACTCCCCAGTGGGGAGATTCGTCCGCCACTCGGTTCTTGTCGTCCAAGTCTCATGCGGCCGGTAGTATATGATCGCAGGGTTACCGTCCCCAGTGCTGTTGGGCTGGCAGGCAAATAGTGTACCATTCTCGTTGAGGCAGGATTTGTCATATAGGAAGATGTCGGTGAAGTGGAAGTTGCGGAACGTATGCTCGTCGTAAAACTTGACACTCACTGTATGGTGTTTCCCTTCCTGTTCCACAGTCTCGACGTAGCCAGTCAAAGAACAGCAGAGTAACCGACGATTGCCACGCCATGGTGTACTGCCTGGTTGAAAGGGCTCGTGGACTTGAGGACGGAATAGGGCAGAGCTGTATGCGCGGCGTTTGGAGGCTGGTTCTACGCCGCTGGTAAGATGTCCATTCGGACGTTTCTTCGCTGCCGTGACCGCGGGGACGTATCCAGCACCATCATCGTCGATAACAAAATCCTCCATCTCTTCGTCCCCATCCACTTGGGCTTCGTCATCTTGGAATTCAGGGCCCAAGATATCCTCTAGAGAATCTGGTGTCCCGCTTCTTTGCCTTGGCCGTCCGGGAAGAGTCTGTACATTGCCATTTGTGAGCTTCGCTGGTTGTGGAACACCAGCTCGGCCTTCTGACGGGTCGTGGAAGAAAGGCGCGGAAACGGTAGGTTTCTGCAGTAGAGGAAGATGTTCGTCGGGCACGAGGTCGGTATGGATGAAGAGTTCGCCTTCGTTGTTGGTGTATGAGAGAATGTTCTCTGTTGGATGCCATGCCATAGCCAGGATAGTAGCTTTGACATCGTCAAGCTTCTTGAGTTGCTTCTGTGTCTTGGTATCCCAGAGGCATATGCTCAGGTCGCTCGAGGTAGTCGCCAGCAAGGCTCCGTTAGGTGACCATGCCGCTGCCGTGATATCAGCTGTATGACCTGTCTTGAACACTCGCTGTCTCTCCCAATCGGCCGTTGACATGACCTGTATTTGACGCATTGCCGTGGGTGTAGCGAACGCTCGGCCATCTGGATGCCAGAGGACTTTGGAACTGGTCTCTGCATCTGCCTCTAAGCTTTTGATCATTCCCTCTACCTTGTTGACCATTTCAGGCTCATCGCCATCCAGCTTGTACATATAGAGGTGACCGTCGGTGCAGGAAACGGCGAGTTGTGTTCCGGTCTTGTCAAAGGAAACATGCTTTACGGCTCGTGGCTGTTCACGCAGTGTTTTCATGCTCTTGTCTTTGGTGTTTACGAGGTTAACGACGAGTTCACTGTGGCTGTTAGTGACAGAGGCGCATAGCTGAAGCCATATACATACTCGCTCGCAACAGCGATCCAGTTCCCGTCCGGACTAAGAGCAACGTCTCGTACCGGCAGCGTGGTCCTGACCAGTATCTCTTCGAACTTTCCATTCTCTAGCGAGAACCTACTTACTGTGCCGTCCTCTGAGCCTGTTATAAAGTAACCATTCTACGTGGAGAATCAGTGTATTGCCTCAACCCCGACCGTGCGATACTACGTACACCAGCAACCACAGCGGTGTTGTTCTCCTGACATTCATCCACAGTGACCGGTTCATCGTCGGATCCAGTAGTGAAGACGCGGCAGTAGTTGTCGACTCCGGCTGTGACGAGTTTCTTTCCGTTCGGTGTGTATGCGAGGTAGGTTGCGCCGGGGGCATCTGAAAACTTCCATTAGCGTGACGTATCTAGACCATGGATCTAGTTTACTTACGAGCCTGTCGAGCACGTAAGCGCTGTGTTGTAGCCATTGTGGTATTGAGTGATGGTTGCTACTCGGGAAGTTCACCGCGTTTGGGTCGACGCGACCGCGTAAAGTGGGTGAGGCTAGCGCGCTTTCGAGGCGCATCCCCGCCGTGCTCCATCATCTCTACCATCACGATGCACTACCTGCGACAGGACCATGCCCGATGAGCATTTAGTATCTACTGGTTCTGCATAGCTCAAATCACCTTGAAAGTTCATTACTAAGTGTGTATCTACGTCACTCATGCCGAGTTCGTGGCTGTCTCAGGTGTGCACCTTCCGATTCTTAGAAAACCTAGAAGACCTCAATACTACTAATCTTTATAAGTTTTCTTATTAGGAAACGTAAGCTTTAAGTTAGAGCTTGTTACTTCTATATCTGTCTGTTTTTTCTCTCGTATGCAATACCTGCTCGGTTATTCCTCAAGAGTCTTTCGTAAACTCTGAATGTTGTCGCCACTTCTCTCCAAATTTGAAGATCGACATCGGAATGATTGCCAAAGACAGGCTCAACGCGCCCAGGATGCTGAAACCCAATCCATATCCGAGAGCATCAGACAGTGGCCCGGTGGTCAGTGGCAGGAAAGTACCCATGAGACATCTGGTGACAATGACGCCAGTCATAGCCGAAGCAGAGTACATGCCACAAGCGTCAACGACGTAGGCAGATAACGGTATGACTGTAAGAAGGAGCGAGAATCCCATGAGGGCGACAGAGGCAAGAAGCAAGAGTACAGGGAGACGATGCTCAGCGATCCAGCCATACGCTGTTACGGAGAAGGGTAGCAGGATCGCACCGATGATGGAGAGAGGAAGGCGATATTCTGGCTTTCCTTTTGCACCATCTGGACCACGAAGCTTGACATATATCCTATCGAGTGTGAAGTTGCAGACTAGGACACTGCAGAAAGATCCAACGCCTGAACGTTCGTTAGCTACTGCGATGAGAAACATTTGGGGCCACTTACTGAATGAGATGAATGTAGTACCAATCATGGCGAGTCTGAAATCATACTTCTCGATCAAAATAATCGGTAATGAAACACTGACGACGTAGAAGAAGCTGAACGCTACGGAAGCGAACAAAGAGAGAAGCATGAGTACGGTCGACCCGAACAGTACCGCGAAGGGCCGGGTCATCGAGTGCCATAGCTTCGCTAGATGCTCATGTGTAGTCTTGGATTCGGAGATTTCTCCGGTTTCCTGCATCGTCTTTGCTGCTCTCCTCCTCAAGATAGTCATCTTGTAGGTCTCTCTGAAGTAGACAAGGAACAGGACCTCGCACACAATGGCCAATGCCGCGGCAATGGTCAACATGCGACGCCACCCTAGCGTCTGCGCGATTGCGCCCGAGATGGCAGGGCCGATGGCCCCTCCAATTAATGGTGCAAGCATGACCAGAGACATTGCGGAACCACGTTCTTCGCTCTCAAAAATGTCTCCAATGATCGCTGGGTTGAGAACATTTGAGGCGACGCACAGGCCCGTGAGCATCCTGGCAGCAATGAAAACGCCGCTGTTCTGGCTTAACACTGCTAGAATAGTTGCAGCGATGAATCCGATGTTACAAGCGTTGAAAACAGGATATCTTCCAAAGATTTCTGACATTGGTGCGATGAGCAGAGGTCCGGCAGCTTCTCCGAGTTCCCAGATAGTAACGAGTAAGGCGCTGTTCGCAGAGCTTGAGTGCTTTCCATCGAGATCCTCAACAATCGTGCTAGCCACCGGCACAACGCCGATGCAAGTAAACGTGCTGCGAACATAGTCAGTCTCCATGCTTTCGTAACGACCACAATTCTGATCGGATGTGCATACACTGTAAATGCCATCAGGGCAAGCAGAAAGACGTTTCCCCATTTGAACGTTTTCGACCAATTCCTAGGGTTTTCAGGGTCCAAAGGTTCAAAATCAAGCGCGTCATTCCCGGCTTCTTCACCATCGCGCTCCTGTTGAATACTTTCGTATTCGTGTGATATAATTCTGAGCAGAGGCTGCTCTTCGTCCGCAAATACCATTGCGTTTGCTTTCCAGAGAAGTTCAAGATGAGATTGTTGCGAGGTTTACCAGGCCCAGGAACTTTTTTACAGGACGAGGCGGCGTATTGTGACTAATGAACGCCCTAAGGCGTGTTTAGGTATGGGGTACATTTTTAGTGTCGGTCGACTGTGATAGCGGAGAAGCTCGCATGTGTTGAGCCGTCCATGTCCGTGCATCATGTACCTAGGTATGTATCTGGGCTCGTATGGCGTGATTGGTCGGTACATAATTATCCCGTCACCTTACAATATCATTGGACCTATCTCATATTGAGATACAGTCAAGACGAGTGCACGCGACTCTTTGATTTACCATGACCGTAACTGTATCGAGAACTTCATATTTCTTTCTTTAATGTCTCAAACAATCCTTGGCCCTACTCAACTATGATTATGACTCCATCACTCAAACCACGCCAACAACTCCCTTTTCTCCAACCTCCCTCCTTGCAATATCCTCCACATCCACAACCGTCCCCTCCCGAGCACTCCTCTCCAACTCCTCCCTTTTGATCGCACACTTCGCACTATATGTCGCCTGGTCTCTCTTACACTCCTTTTCCCAGAGGAAGTTCTCGCCCCAGCAGGACACGCCGACCAACTCCAACACCAGCACAGACACAACCAAGCCCGTAGTCGTTGCTATCAACTGCAGACTATCGAGGTGCGCAAGAGGCAGAGTTATTATGACTATAGACACACAAACGCGGTAGGCGAGACGAACAGGTTTGCGGAGGCGTTGATTAGGGATCGTGCGATGAACATGTGTCGCAGAGATGATAGCAAGACAGAGGAGAGAGATACCCAGACCGCCGCAGTAAAACCATGCTAGGCCCTCTGAGATGTGGTCTTCGGAACGGGAGACGAAAGTTTCGGATAAGGAGTCGAGAGGTGCTGAAGATATGTCGTGAGCACGAACTAGGACGCCGAGGGCCGATGCAGATAGGACGAAAGACATGACGAAGGGTAAGTGAACGGAGAACCATGTCAATGCTTGTGGTAGTCAGCAGTGTCGCCAGAGAAAGATGGGTTGGGTTATGGGGAGAAATCGAAATCTCACTTACCAGAGTATACATGCCTCCGAATCGCATGCGTGTGCAGATTGAAAGAGTCCATCTCAAAGTAGATCCAGTTAAACACAAAGGCCTGTATAAGTCCCAAGACAGCTTTGCCGAAGAAAGCGTTAATACCCATCTCAACATTGCTCTGGTACAATAGACCCAGCACGCAAGATCCAAAGACCAACGTGACGAACGCGTTCGTACGCTCAATCCGATGCTCGATGTTCGTCGCTGGAAAGAATTCCAGACTTCTCTTAATCCAACCGGGAACGAACTTGAATACTGGCGATCCAGGCCGTTGAAGCAGCACCATGCCAAACTGGCCAAACAGGTCAAACACGATAGCCGTCCAGATGACTCCCTGTCTTGCTGGCTCCTCAACATGTATACTGCCAATCCATAGTGCCGCAGGAATGAGCATGATAATTCCATTGCCGAGCATGGTTCCTCTGACCATGGGAATGATCCACGCGTACCACAAGAAGCTCGTTGCTACAAACAATCTGGCTGCCAGATAGAACGCTACGAGTGGCGCGTACGTCCTCTCCCATGCTTCAGCCATATTTGTTGTGAACCCCAATAGGCAAGTGAGCAAGAAAAGCACTGAAAGCCGCCTCACAACGTCGTCGCTATCGAACCACGAAACCAGGACACCAATATCTGTCCAGAATTTCCAGCCCATGATGAAGGTGATGGAAAATCGGAGTAGAGACTGGCCTGTTGGGTGTTCAGCCGCAGAATCGCCGGTGATGGCAATAATCCCCACGTAGAAGAGGTCGATGAATAGTTCATACGAGGCGACTTCTTGGGCTTCTTTTGCGCGCCATAGAAGACCTTTGTGGAAGTACTGGCGTACTATAGGCTTTTGGTAGAGACGGATGCTGGCGCCGTGGTGGCGGTCTGCATGCCATGTTTCTTTGTCAAATGAGAAAGAAGAGGCAGATGAGTCTGTAGGGTCTGCTGTATTGAAGTCTTCTTTGGTGCGAAGATGGGCCGAGTAACCGTATTTGGAAAAGTTGGCGTCCAATTGCACGGCGTGTGAGGTTAGCATGTGGAGTTCGGTAGATAGGGCGTCAAGATCGCGTATTACACGCTCAAATTCTTGGGCTAGGTCGCCGTGGTCCTGATGGAGTCGGCGGCGGTGCTCTGTGTGGTGGGCGTGTGTATGGCGGAGTGCTTCAATCTGTGACATGTAATCAGGCATCTATTGCTGTCGAGGAATGGTTTCCAATCTCTATCCACTAAGACTTACATGTTCGGGAGATCCATGGACGACGAGATCGAAATCTTCCTTCTCCTCCGCAGTGCTGAGTTTCCTCCTCATGTGGTTTGCTTCATCGGGCGAACTCGCAATGTGTACTTTTCTTCCATCGGGTCTGAGGAAATGTCTCAATCTCTTGCCTGTGTGGTGACCGTGATGCGAATGATGATGCTGGTGAGATTGGTGCTCTGCTGTCGTGCCTGCTGGCGTGTCGGTGCCGGTATGTGGAGTGTCTGCCATCTTACGAAGGGAATTCGTATCTTCTAGGTTATCCTCCCAAAATGACACCTAGTTACATGCAACCTCAAAGGCACTTCTGGTACCTTACGCTAGATATCTATTGAGATAGTAGTAGTGCATACCTCTGTAGGGTACAATCTGATAAAACGAGCTTCTTCGCGCTTATCACGAGGCGGAAGGGACCCTAGGGCAGTCAAATCAAACGACAAGAGAGAATCGACCCAGCGGGACTATATAGACACCGCGCCGAAAGTTTAATGATGCTGCCTCATTGGCACGGATGACTGATGCTTGCCTGTATCGGGGCTAACAACTACCCGATTGGCTAGGATGTGTACCAAGAGCGTGAATAAGCAGTCACCACGCTTGGGTAAGCTGCGGGGCGGAAGCCGATTAAGAGTGTTTTGCTGTTTCGTATAGCAGCTTGGACATCTAGCAAGAAGCCTCTGTGAGACAAAATGCTTCGAGTCTTGCGTAGGCGGTCCAGCTTACTAGTATAGCCCCGGGAAGATTAGTCATCGCTCATGCATTAGGGTGGCTGTTGGCTAGGCAAATGAGTAGACTTCATGTGAAACATGGTTTCCCCTATATTGTAGATTTGTCCCGTAGGTCAAGAAAACAGACCTGAGGTGATGATAGTGTGTATTGCTCGCTAGAGATGTACGAACGTACTCTGCCTCGGACCATCTAAGCACTTTGCTGCTTTCCGAAGCCATGCGTATCCGCCATCTATCGTTTCTTGGCTTGCCCGGCAGGGCTCTGTGTACGCGCGCTCGTGCTGCCCGAATCCGTCTTGCCCGCCATCCACGAAGCAAGGTCGAAGTTCTGTAGCTGCTGTGCGGTATTGGTGGAGCCGGAGCCGAGGACGCCTTGCTTTTGCATCTCTTCGAATTCTTCCTTCATCTCGGGATCCACTACATGATTGTCAGTAGGTGTCTGCATATAATGAACATTCCAGAGACTTACTGTTCTCCATCAACTTGGGCATGCCGAAGATAAGGCCCATGGAGACAACGGCCATAAGAATCATGGGGTTCTTCAAGAATGACAAGGGCGAGACTGGAGTATGTTAGCAAGGTCGCCGAGCAGCACGTGGTCACAAATGCCGACTTACAGCCCTGTCTCTCCTGGTAGAAGTACTTGGTTCCCACCGGGCGGGCCTCGACCACCAAGCCGTTTCCCCCCTCACCGCGACTCTCTCCCTTGTTGTCCCATTCATTGCCCAAGAAGGTCTGCCATGCCCTGATCATCTCCTTCTTCTCCCCGCTGCCCTCAACCGTCTCCTCCACGGTGACATCAATCCTCAGTGGCTCGAAGGCATAGTCGCGGCAATGCACAGTAGCCAGGTAGCTGCCGGCGCTCACGTTGTTGAAGTTGAATGTGTTGGAGCGCGTGAGGTAGGCGTCGATGGGCGGGCCAGAAGACTGGAGCGTTGCATGCGTCGTCGAGGGGAGGGTGGACGGGTTGACCAGGACCGTGTTTGGGATTTGAAGGAGCAACCGTGCAGCGCTTGTGAGGGTCGCAAACGAGGACAGTGAGGCGAGTGAAGTCTTCATTGTCGCGTGGGTTGAGCGGGTCGTTGGGTTGGCGATGTTGCCCTGCTGGTGGGCGTCCGCTCAATGCGCGAGAACCTCCGCGCACGGGCCTACGTACGTATGCGAAATACTACTCTACATAGGGCCTGATTTGGTCACTTAGGTCCCGCGTTTAGTATGCCCGTGTAGTAATAATGCTCGTCTTCTCGACAGTAGTGCAACATTCATCGTGGTTTTGATTAACATCCTTCTCTCCACCCGATCATCCTTTCATCGAATTGATCACCATATGTGGTCAGAAAGGGATAGAAAGTAATCGAGTCACCGCGTAGTTCGCTGCTCCGGATTATCGGCAGGGAACGACTCTGCCAAGCTTCCCCCGCACCCAGATTAAGCTTGAGAAGCATCGTTGCTGTCTTGTATGCCAACATCTAGCTCATCTCCGCGCTGATCCCATCGATCTTGAACTGGAAACTCCTGATGTCGTTGTCTTATACACCGAACGGCCGAACGGCTCCATACCATCCCGCGTATGCAAGGCATGTATTCACGCAGGGTGTCAGATCCTCCTAGTACACCGGGTTGGAGTTGAGGGCTCGAATCCGCAGGATCGTCATACCTGCATCAAATTCATATATAGGTGTGAACGAAGCTTAAGGACGGAACTCGTATTCCCTCTGTTCAACTCCAGTAATTGTCAACATGCAATCCAAGTTGTACCTCTTTTCAGTGTTTGCCGCATTCGCTGCGGCATCCACGACTAACAGCCACCATCTCCCCAAGCGGCCAAGCATTATACCTGCCCCGTATGACTCTGGAAAACCAATGCCGTGTTCACCGGCACGAGAACCCAAACGCTTCTGTTTTGTTCAGCCGGGAACAGCCCCAGACCGCGATGACGCAGCACATATCCTTGACTCTTTCCACAAGTGTAATGATGGCGGTACAGTCGTGCTCGATCAATCTTACCTTATAGGTTCACCTCTTGATCTGACCTTTCTCAAACACATTGACGTCGTCATCACCGGCGAAATACACTTCGACGCCAGTGACGTCTACTGTTGGGCGGAGAATAGTTTCAAGTACGACTTTCAGAATCAGTCTGTATACTGGAAATGGGGTGGTGAGGATGTGAATATTTACGGCGACCTGAGCAGGGAGAAGAGCGTTATCGATGGACATGGTCAACCTTATTGGGAGGAGATTCAGACCAACAAAAGTGTGAGTAAAGACTTTTCTTACAGTGGTAGAGGTATTGTCTTAAGGTTATGTTCTGACATTTGTATCTTGCAGTTGCGGCGACCTATGTTGTTTGCCTTTGATGGGATGGAGGGCGCCACCATGTCAAATCTGCGCATGCGAAATTCACCACATGTAAGGACGAAATCACACCTTACATCTCGTGCTTATTGACATGTCATAGTGGTTCAACATCATCGCAAACAGTAGCGACATCCTCATCAGTAACATGGATCTGCGAGCAGAGGTAAAGTATCCATTAAAGTTGCTCAGCCACTGGACTCACAACTCTGCAGAGTTTGAACGACGTCGAGATCGCAAACTCCGATGGCTGGGATACTTACCGCTCAGATCGCGTCGTCATCCAAGACTCATACATAATCAACACTGATGGTAAGAACCTTTGATTTCCTCCGACACACCCATACTGACCATCACCAGACTGCGTTTCGTTCAAACCCAACAGCACCAACGTTGTCATCCAAGGCCTAGACTGCACGGGTTCCCACGGGATGAGTGTAGGCTCTCTGGGACAATACGCCAACGAGACCGATATTGTCGAGAACCTTTACATCTACAACGTCTCTCTCACAAATGCTAGCGACAGCGCCCGTATCAAAGTGTGGCCCGGTATTCAAACAAGCTTCCAGACGCTGCTGAACGGCGGCGGCGGTCTTGGACGCGTTAGGAATGTTACATATGACACGTTTCGTGTTGATAACAACGATCGCGCGATTACCATCACGCAGTGCTATGGGCAGAAGAACCAAACGCTGTGTTCAGAACATCCGGTAAGCAGGGCAACAACCAAGCTGGAGATATCGTATCGAAGCTGATGAACTTCACACAGGCAAATTTAACCATCTCCGATATTACTATCAAGAACATGTATGGAACTACATCCGGTAAAGAAGATCCCGAAGCAGGTACCTTGGTTTGCAGCGCGCCGGATGTGAGTGCAGTCATATTCAGATCAATCGTGAAGCAGTACTGACGTATTTCATTGTAGCGATGCAGTAACATACGTGCCGAGAACATCACCGTCCAAGTACCTAGTCGAGAGCCGCCGGTTTACGAATGCAGAAACGTCGATCCGAGCCTGCTGGATATCAGTTGCATGGCGACCAACGAGACGGAAAGGGACACCACGCAGGGCTGAGTCGAAACTGGTATTGTACGAAATGAGATGATGTCACATTGGATGGTGTCAAGAAGGCCTGTTGCTAATAGTAGCTTCACTTTACGCAAATGACCATCGCTTTGACGTGATTCATCTTTACACCGCGTCATGGTGCATGCATATTGACGAGAGAATTACAGTTCAGCGGAATTGATTGTGTCGTTCCAAGAATGTGAGGAAAGAAAACTAACAATAATAAGGAAATAAAAGTCCCCAGGACTTCATAACCACTGCTAGTAAAGCACCATGAGCAGCAACCCTACTTACCCAACCAAGACGTATGGCACTCACGTCTGAGAAGTGTGACGTGGTCCTCGACTCCCACTTCATCAAGCCCAAACTCTCTGAACACTAACCTTTGAACAACTCGAATCCAATGGCTCATTGGTCAGACCCATGTTCCACATCAGATATTTGGTACATATATACCAATTCGAGACCTTGATTGCCGGTACGGAGAAGGCAGGTGTGCTACCAGTGTCATTGAGACTGACGATAATGTACATGGTGCTGTAGCTGCTGTTTCTTTGTTCAAAGTACACATTCTGATGACTCGCCTTCCCAGGTGCAAAGATCATGCTCATAAGGTAGGGTGTGGCGGAATACTGGAAGGCCATGGCAGAAGACGCGATGCCCTCACCGTTGTTGTATCTCAGGGGCCAATTGAGGA